>Ga0172370_10007268_pt1 | contig 13631 bp, 21 predicted proteins | sample LakKiv5m_FD_114538 | JGI IMG/M metagenome (GOLD analysis project Ga0172370, IMG submission 114538) | Freshwater microbial communities from Kabuno Bay, South-Kivu, Congo - kab_022012_11.5m | ecosystem: Environmental > Aquatic > Freshwater > Lake | place: Democratic Republic of the Congo...
ATAGAAAGAAAAGTTGATTTTGTTGTAAAAGACATGACTGAGGTAACTGAAATTATTAGAAAAACAAATTTACTATACTAAATTTGAGCATAAAAGGTTCTAACGCCCTCAATTGCTCTGGACACGACTGGACTCAAAACATACAAAACCACTAATTGAATCTTCTTATCAATGCGTTCTTAAGATTCGAACCTAAACTAACAAGAATTTTTATGTTTCTTTTCTTGTCAGTTTTACCTTATGTCCGAGTATTAAAGTTTTTCAGGTACAGCAGAAAGTATCGCTTTATTGATATCATTCATAATTGGATATGGCGATAGGCCAGTCCGTTGTGTATATTCCATCGCAGTCATTTGTATAACTACAATTTGAAAATTGAATTTAATACCTGATTCTGAACATGCTCGTTTAGCACCCTGAATAATAGAACTAATTCTTTCGACGGTATAGCCTGGTCGTGTTTCTAATGCTTTTATGTATTGTTCTTCTATAGTTAAATTTGGATACTTATCTTTGATCACTAGCAAAGAAATTACTTGTGTTTTTGCTAACTCCCTAGCAAACCCCCCTGGAGTTGAAGATTGAGATAATTAAAAAAAACAAAGCTAACAATGATAAAAACTACAATATATATAATTACCATACTACTTATTATACGCAAATTATTTATTTATGTATAAAAATACAAATACAAATCAATTTACCATACAAAATTTAAGTATAAAAGGTTCTCACATCCTTCATGAGTCTAGACCCGTTTTCCAGAGCCTTCTGAAAATTTGCTTTTTTTATCTCGAAACGGACGTTAGAACCCTTATTAATATTTGTTGATTTATTCAAGGGTTTCAGGTAATATATGAATATGCATTCATATAATTGTTGTACTACAAATAAGTACCAATTTAACAAAATAGGCTCCCTTACTTCCCTCCTTAAGTTGATTGGTGTTGAGAGTAGACTAAAGATTTTATGTATTCTCAAGCAAGGGAGTCACTGCGTATGTGAGATTGAAAAACACATTAACGAATCTCAAAGTCTTATCTCTCATCACCTTAAAGACCTAAAAAAGGCAGGACTCATTCAAGATGAGAAAAAAGGACAATTTGTTCATTATGAGTTAACAGAAAACGGAAAACACATTATCAGTTCATTATTCAAGTTATGAAAATCCAAGTGCTGGGAAGCGGGTGTGCCACGTGTAAAAAGTTACATGAGATTACTCAAAAAGCAGCAACCGAAATGGGAATAAAGGAAAATGTAGAATACCTAACCGGATCAAAAGGTACTCAAGCGATTATTGAGATGGGAGTCATGCAGTCTCCTGTTTTGGCAGTAAATGGCGAACCCGTCATGACAGGGTTTACCCCTGATATTGAGAAAATAAAGAAAGCAATTACAACGGGAATGCAAACTAAAGGGAAAGCATCAGGATGTAATTGTGGAGGTGGCTGCTAATATCTATGGATATCTTCAAGCCGGTTCAACTGTTAGCCGATCTTGCTACATATCAGTGGTTTCGTATTCCCCTGCATAGTTATTGGGGGGATACTGTCAATTTTTTTATCTACGATGTCATCAAGATTGGACTCCTTCTTATCGTGATCAACTACTTCATGGCATTTGTCCGTTATTACTTTCCTATGGAAAAGGTGCGGGATATTCTTACCAAACGGAGGTGGTTTGGTTTGGATTACCTTTTTGCGGCGCTTCTTGGGGTGGTAACCCCTTTTTGTTCCTGTTCATCCATTCCTCTTTTTATCGGGTTTATCGGTGCGGGTATCCCGCTTGGAGTTACGTTCGCATTCCTTATCAGCTCTCCCTTGATTAATGAGTCATCTCTCTACCTCTTTCCGGCCATGTTCGGCATGAAGATAACTCTGATTTACAATGTGCTGGGTATTGTGATTTCCATGATTGGAGGTTTTATTATCCAAAAACTTGGGATGGAGAAGTATATCAAGCCTGAACTGTTGAAATTCAAAACTAAAAAGCAAGTCATGCAGGAAAACGGCGGGAGTCCCTTGCCGTTGAAGGAATTGCTTGTTTATTTCTGGAATGACGGGATGAATATCACAAAGAATGTATTTCCTTATGTGGTATTGGGAGTTGGAATCGGCGCGCTCATTCATGGATTTGTGCCGGCAAGTCTCGTTGAAAAATATCTGGCGGTAAAAGCATGGTGGACCATTCCGCTTGCTACGCTCCTTGGCGCTCCGTTATATGCCAACTCCGTAAGCGTTATCCCCATTATGGAGGCACTGGTTAAAAAAGGGGTACCCGTGGGCACGGCACTTTCTTTTATGACTGCTATCGTTACTGTTTCCATTCCTGAATCAATGATTCTCAAGAAAGTGATGAAATGGCAATTGCTTGCAGCCTTCTTTGCGATTACTCTCATCGGCATCATGGTAATGGGCTATGTCTTTAATGCAATACTTAAGTAGTTTACTATCTATATGTCATCCAAACATATGTGCAAGAATATATCCAAGAACAAGGAGAAGAATACAAAAGAAGAGGAGAGTAAAAAAAGCGGATTCAAAAGAAAGTTTCATGGGCATTGTTCCATCCGCATAATGTCGCGTATACTCACGGTAGGAAAGAAGAAAGGCAAATATTGCTGCAATAAAGGCAAATGGCAAGCCTGCAACTATAACCACCATCATGTTTTGTGGCATATCTAAAACATCCGCTGGATCAACAAAATAATAGAAATTAAACAGATGAACGCAACAATAAAAAACCAGATGCCGTCTTTTACCGACTCTTTTACTGCTTCCCGTGTATTGCGGGACTTTCTGCGATAAAGCTGCGTAAATGTTGTCAAGGAAGCCATTACAGCTAATCCCGTGCTAAACCAAAACCCTACGTAAATATTTATGTATCCCGCAATTTGCTTCATATTGATCCTTACTACATTTTCGATTATTTTGTAATGAAGAAGTCTTTTTTGCACCTCTACATTATCTGTAGAGGTTATTAGTCTTGAAACCGAAGACGTTTGAAGGGCGAACCTCATCGCCAAACAGAATAATTATATCAAAATTTACTTAATAAAGGCTCTAACGCCTTCAATTGCTCTGGACACAAGGTGAACAAACACGAAGCTGGATTTATCCTCATGCAGAAATTTTAGTTTATCGGAAGTGCCCTACTTATCTCATATACGACAAAGAGCGCGTATACTCCGAGGAGAATGACTCCCTCACGGATTGATATGAAACGCTGAGACTTTGAAAAAAAATAGAACAGGATCAGGCCGATAAGAGTGAATAAAAAGGTGACGAAAAAATTGTTCACGGTAAGCACTTCACCCTCATTGAGAAGAGTGAAAATGCCAAACAGAAGAGTATTTGAAGCCGCGGAACCCAAGTAGTCCCCGAACGCGATGTCTTTCCTGCCAGAAAGGACAGAGCGCACCGCAAGCGACAATTCCGGAAGGTTGGTCCCCACGGATAACAGTATCAAGCTTATGTAATAGGTCGGGATATGAAGTATCTGAGAAAATGTTGTTGTTTGCCTTACTATATACTGGCTTGAAACAAAAACAAGCCCCACTCCCAAACCAACCTTAATTAAGTCAAAAAAAGAATATGTCCGTATTTCCATGATCTTCGTATTGTTTCTGTCGAATATGCCTTGCTTTCTCTGGATGACATAAAATAAAACACAGTAAAGGAAAATCATGAAAAAGCCTTCCGGATTGGTCACTTTTTGATCTATGATCAAAAGGGCCGGGGTTATCAAAACGAACAGTGTCAGAAGAATGTGCGTGTTGCTCAAATCGTGATTTATCCGAATGCCCCTGCCCAAGATGGCAAGGAGAGGAATGATGAACAAGAAGATCACAACCGTACCTCCTAACAATGTCCCCACGAATATCTCGGGGTTACGGCCCGCCACCGCGGTGGCGCTAATTGCGGTTTCCGGGACAGAGGTCAGGATGCCCAAAAGGAAAAAGGACATGGCAAAAGACGACAGTTTCAATCGACGAGCTATCTTGTCGACCGAATTTATGATCAATCCTGCCCCAAACCAGATGACGACAAATGAAGCAAGGTAGAATAGTATATTAATCATTATCACTTATTATAGAAAAATGTAGGGTTAAAGGTGGGCCAGATTTGCTTTTGCGACATCCTTGATTATTCACGCCGCTTCAGTTCCCGTGACATCGATCGCGCAACAATTGAAACGGAACTGATTGGATGCAACCCCGCTAAATGATTCTCAACGCCAAGCCATATCCATTCCCGGAAATACCGGCAGCAGGTTTATGAACATGTCATCGGTTCAAATAAGTGACAGTAAGCTGTAATATCGTGGCAAAGCCAACCCACAGAAGATAAGGAATTTGCATATAGGCGACCCAGCTGACAATTGGATGTACCGCAATCATTGCCCATATTAGTGTTACCAGGACCAACACAATATCAATGGCCGCCAGGGAATTGTTCTTCAGCCCGAACTGCAAAGGTGTAAACGCCGCATTACACGCCAGGTTGAGGATGAATGGCAACGCCATCGCCAATGGTATGTAACCCTGCCATGCACGGACTATGACTGAGCCAAAGGAAATGAAGATCAAGATATACAGGACAGTCCACACGGGTCCAAAAAGCCAGGGCGGCGGCGCCCATGATGGTTTTTTTAATGCTCGGTACCAATCGAAGGTGGATTTTGATTTTTTCATGTTGATTTATTATAACCAATATTCTGACGTAAGATAATTTATCATTTGACAAACTATATGTAAGTTTAATATAGTATAGATAATCATGAAAATTACTATTCATTCATGACTATTAATCATATGCATTCATGTCCATCCATGCCTCAACCCAATGAAGGAAAAACAGATCGAACCATCCGTATCGTACTTGGAGCATTCCTGTTAGGGGCAGCTCTTTTCGGTCTTTCTGGTGCTTCTCAAGTGATTGCCGGCCTTGCAGGTGCCGTAGCGCTCATTACCGGACTCATAGGATTCTGTGGTCTCTATAAAATATTCGGAATCTCGACGGTCGGAAAAAGGTAATTTATTCGCTCCTCATCATTCCCCTTCCCTGACCGCGCCCCCGCATCATGGGACCAAGGGTTGATGGGTTTGTTTCATCGAACACACGTACTCCGATGGCCAGGAACGCATTCCCTCTCCATTCGCCAACAGACCGTACGACATCGCCCTTTGCAGGGTTACCGAATGGGAAATGAGTATCCCGGGTTATCGCAATGACTATTTCCTTATTGTCCGCATTAAGAATGCTGATGGTATCTTTGCCGGTGCTTGTTACGACACCCGAGACTGCGTTCTCGCTGTCCATTATGCCCATCCTAAAGAGTCTTCCCTCCTGCTGATAGAGTCTTTGCCCAAGGGGATATCTCATAGACAGCCATCCTAGGAATAAAGCACCCATAAAAACAACAAGAACTATGGCTAGGAAATGGTTTTTATAGGAAAAATCAAACGTCCGGAATAGCAGTATAAGTATCATGAACAACAACAGAAACACGAGTGCCAGCGCATAGGGAAAAGACTGGGCAAAGGTGAATAATCCATACCTTCCATAACCACCAAGTAACAGGTCATTGTTGCTGTTAATCCAATACAGCAGCAAGCCCGAAACAAGTACAAGTAGACTCGCGAGAACCGCCATTCCACCGTTTATCCCCAGCTTTTCGAACCAAATCGAAACTCTCGTTCGCATTTTCACCTCACCCATCGTTATCTTGTTCACGATAGAATCAGCTATTGTTTTTTTCATTGCATAATTCCTTTACTTGTAATTTGCCCCTGTGTATCAACACACCAACGTTCCGTACCGGAATCCGCAGAATATCGCTTATTTCCGCATATGACTTGTCATCATAATAGAAGAGCACGAGCGGTTCCTTGTATTTCATTTTCAACTTGTCAATGCATTTTTTCAGTCTTTGCTTCATGGCTTCCTCGTCCATTCTCTCTTCAATTCGGTCTCTGCTCTCGATATCTAGCCAATCTGGAAGCGAAAGGAACTTTTGGATAAAACCGCTGCTGATCAGATTGACGCTTTCGTTGTGAGCTATCCGATAAAGCCAACTCGAAAATTTTAATCTTCTGTCAAAAGTCCGCAGATTCGTATAAGCTTTGAGGAACACATTCTGGACTACGTCATCAACCTCATTTCTTCTGTTCGTGATCGTAAGGATGTATCTCTTGAGTTTTGCTTCATAACGCACAACCAGATGATAAAACAATTCCTTGTTCTTATTAATTATTTGATTGACAAGATCCTCGTCGCTTGTGTCTTCTGACAGCTTCATACAATTAATACATCTCAACTTGCTCATTTATTACAAAAATACCTCCCCTATTGTATCAATAACAATCGGGGAGGTATTATATGTTCACCTGTGCAAACCCATTCCTCGTCCGCCTTGTCCGTTCATGGGAACGTTGTTTCCACAGTTCTGCTGGCGCGTTTCCATAAAAGCTAACCGCTCTTGCATCTGCTCCTGGGTAATTGCACCCTGGTTGACCAGTGCTTGAAGACGTGCCTTCTGGAACGTTTCCATCTGTTCATGCATCGAATCGACATTGACTCCCTTCTCCTGTGCTATCTGATAGAAGGTTTTGCCTTTGTTGATCTCATTTAGCAGATCAGACTCATTCATCTTGAGTATCTTGGCTTTTTCCGCCAACATTTGCTGACGTCCGATGCCCTGCCCTCTTCCGCCTTGAGCGGTTGCCGCAAAAGCAACAGGTTTGTTTAGGCTGTAATAAAGTACTCCAGCCAGAACCAAGAATCCCATAAGTGTGATTATTTTATTCATTTCGTATATTCCTCCTTTCATACTCATTAATACAGCTAAGGGAGATAGATATTACAAAACGATTGGTCACATTATCAAGAAACATGTGTTTTATCCTCCCGGAGATGTAGAAGTGCTTGTTTCAACCTTATCCCCAAGGGAACCTCGACATATCTGGAGATAACCGAGGCAATGGCCATCATCAGCAGCAGGATTATGATCGCCGAGACGAACAAGCTCAGGTAAAAATAATCCCAGAAGAACGGCATCAGGATTTCTCTCGCTATATATTGATGGATGAGATATAGAGGATATGAAATAGAACCCGGAAACAGTGTCACCCGGTTGACGATGAATCCAAGCTTGTTTTTCACGAACAACACAAATATAACGAGTAGTCCGGAAAGCGCGAGGACATACTCTGACATGGTTATGAATGCCCTGTCTCTCCCGCCGTCGTTGAACAGAAGGATCTGAGCGACGCAACTAAGGGAAAGCCGGGAAACAGGCAAGGAACCAACGGGAAGAATGACGGCCGCAGTTGATATGGGTTGGTTTTTAGTCATGCGATATCGCCTCTGTTCGTGAGCACGTCTCAACAACTTTCCAAGGATAAAGACAAGTTCCTGAAAGAAGACTGAGGGACGATTATTTATACAGGTCGAGGAGTTGTTGCTGGTTTTTGGGGGCCGACAGCTCATTCAGCATCTTGGTATTCTTTTGTGATGTGCCGGTTGTAATTTGGCCTGCGAATCCGTTCATGAAGAGAAGCGAGAAAAAAAGCGATATCAAGGTCAGTACCAATGAAACGATACCTGCTTTGACGCACTTTTCGTCCCCGCCGGAAAAAAAGACATATTTGACGAAGTAATAGACGCCGATAGGCGGAATAAACACGCTCAACAGATACGCTTTTGCATAGATGCCGGATGATGCGAGGGTTTTCTCCTTCGTGTCAAGCTCGGTCATCGCCTCCGCAAACGCGAGTTTTTTTTGATACTCAAGCGGTTTTGTCTGTTCGGTCATTTCACTTCATTATAATTCCTCTGGATATTTTTGTCGTATGGATATAATCGCGGCCGTGATGATGTGCCGTTCTCATAGATGACATCATGAAACAGGCTCACCGCAGGCACAAACATTTGAAAATCCGCCCACTCCATTGTAAAGTACGTTATGGCAGACAGGTTGTTATACCGCGGAGAACAGGTTCTTGACGCAGTGAATATGAATCGGGCGCTTGGCTTGGTCGGACAAACGCTCCCGCACTTCTTTGCCCCGGAAAGCCCGTTTATATGCGCCAATGGTGCTCTCAATTATGTCGGGGCATTGCTCATGGCGCGGAACATGCCCTATTACGAACAGCAAATTGGAACATACAAACACGAACCCGAGCTGCACGTGAGAATACCGGCAAGGTTGATTTCCGCCGAGATAGTCCATCAGGGTGTCCTCATCCCCTCGGCAACCATACTCCATAAACGATCCCACGGTATCGGCGACAAGGAATACGGCCTTGTCCTCGAAGGAGAGCTTGCGGGTACGTTTGTCTGGTTCAATGGCGAAAAGGCTTATCCTGAACGCATTTTCAATGATGAGCGGATCCCGCCCGATCAAAAAAAATATCGCCCCTATACTCCCATTTTCGTCGAAGACGAGGATGATGGCGTACTAGAACTCACGCAACGCCTCGAACAAACATATAAGGAACAATACTATGCCCTTGTCGATGAAGTAAGGAATGCCTTGGGAAAACCGAAACTGTGGACAACAGACCTATTGTTCCATCTCTGCGGCCAGCTCCGGATTCCCATCGACAGGTCCCATTTTCATTCTACAAGGACAGGATAACCTGTCTTCGCAAAACGTCACACTCAATCGCTTCATCGCCTTGTATACTTACGGGTATAACATATGAGAGATGGTTTTGTTGCATATGGGACACTTGCAAAGCCCTCGGGGACTCCTTTTGTCCGGCTATTGGCAAGGAAATTGAAAACTTTTAAGATTGATGTCTGAACATAAAACACCGGCACATGAGCAAACAGGGAACCCGTCACTCCTTCGCAGAAAAATCGCACCTGCAGCTTGGGACTATCTGCGGCAGAAGCTTGAATTGTCGATATCCGAAGAAAGCCGTTTTCATCTTCGGCAAACCAATGACCTGCTTCTGACTAATCCGGTCGTTTTGTATGCTAACCACACATCCAAATTGGACGCCCCTCTTCTCATCTCGATGATCCTGAGCGAGCTGCCAAATGCAAAGCATATGCTCGGTCCGGCCGGTATGAAGCATTACGACTGGAGAAGGGATCCGGTTAGTGCGGTAATGCTCCGCGCCCTGAAGTTGATCAATGTGCATGCGATTCCCGTCGTCCAGGTCGGGGATACGACAGATTATGGCCTGCGCCAACGGCAAATGATAGATCGCCTCAAGCAGGAAACCGCGATAATGAACGAAGCAGGATCGCTGTACGGCATCGCTCCCGAGGGAACCCGCGGCGAAGGCATTCTCCAGCAGGCCAACCGCGGTATCGGATATCTGGAACAATACGGACCCCAGATCGTCTATACGCCTGCCGCAATCATGTACGGCCGTTTTTCCGATTATCCGGAAATATCAATCGGAGAACCGCTGACGCTTGAACGAATCGTCCGGCAAGGGACCAATCTTGGATCGGACCGGAAAGAACGGGCCCAAGCAATTGCCGACATTCATATGATGAGATTGGCACTTCTCATGCCCCCGCCCCTACGCGGACCCTACGCATAGCATTTTCTTCAGGTGAAGCGTTTCCGCAGGGAAGCCAGAATAAAGGCGAGGAAACTTATCATCACGATGATTGCCCCTGTCGGAAGATCAAATACAAACGAAAGCAATATCCCGGCGATGACGGACACACACGAAATAATGACTGCATACCCTATCCCCTTCCTGAATCCTTGTGCAATCTGGAGGGCGGAGACCGCCGGCAGAACAAGAAGGGCGGAAACCAGCATGACCCCGACCATCTTGACCGTCAGGACTACGGTCACCGCGGTCAATACCGTCAGGATGATATTGATGAATGAAGTATTGATACCGGTGGTCCGTGCGTACTCCTCGTCAAACGTGGCGGAAAACAAATCCCAGTAATAGTAGAATATGACGCCCAATACCGTTATCGACAATGCAACCGAGAAGACGACTTCAAGATTGGTTATCGCCAGGATATTCCCAAACAGATATCCGAAAAGATCCGTGTTGAATCCGCGCGAAATGCTTGCAAGGATGACGCCGCCCGCGATGCCAACTGCAGACACGATGCCGATTGCTGCATCCCCATAGACCTTTGCTTTCTCTGATATCTTCAGGATGAGCAGGGAACCGAGTATCGCGACGGGTACCGCGATGAGAAACGGATATACGCCCAAGAATAATCCCAAGGCTATGGCCCCGAAACTCACATGGGACAACCCGTCGCCGATGAGCGACATTTTCCGCAGGACCAGGAACATGCCAAGGGACGCGCATGTCACGCCGATGAAAGAACCGGCGATAAATGCCCGCTGTATGAATCCATAGCTCAACAGATGAAATATGTCCATGGTCAGTCGTGCTGGTGCCAAATGATATGATGTTCGCTTTTCTCAAAATAAGGCGCGGTTTTGTTCGGTTTATGCATGTCGGAGATTTTACCGAAATGCACAAGCTTACGATCGATATACAACAGCTTGCTTGCATAACTCCCGATGTATCCCGTGTCATGGGTTATGAGTATGACCGTTATCTTCTTCTCCTTATTTATTTTCTGAACGAGCGAAAAGAAATCCTGCCGCGCTTTCGGATCGAGGGCGGTCGAGGGTTCGTCAAACACCAGAAGTTCGGGATCCGAAACAAGAGCCCGGGCAAGCATCACCTTCTGCTGTTGGCCGCCGGACAGTTCGGCTATCATTTTACCCTTGAGGTTCCCGATATCCAACGTGCGGATAATCCCGTCTACTCTGTCCGTGTCTGTCTTCGTGATAAGTTTGGGCGATTTTTTGGAGGACAACAGGCCCAAGAGCACCACTTCTTCCACGGTCGCAGGAAACAAGGGATTGATGCCCGAATGCTTCTGCGGAAGATAGCCTATTTTCGAATAATCCCGAAAGGACTTCTGCGGCAATCCAAAGAGCATGACCCGGCCTTTCGAAACGGGAATGAGGCCGAGGATTGCTTTCATGAGGGTTGTCTTTCCGGCCCCGTTGGGACCGGCAAGACCGATGAAATCCCCTTTCTTCACGGAAAAAGAAATATCATCAATGGCCACTGTCCGTCCATACATGACCGAAACGTGTTTTGCTTCGATGATGGTTGTCATGGTTGTTTATTGCACTGTAGGCCAACTGACAGATTCGATAAATTCTCTTGCATGAGCGAGATAAAAGAAACATTATTGTCAAAATCCATCTTGGTTATGTTATGAGCGGCGTTCAGGAGCAACAACCGCGTCTTTGTTTCACGGGCTATGGTCTCGGAGACTTTCGGAGAGGACAGCTCTTCATAGAAAACGAACGGAACACGGTCTCTTTTGATCTGGTCGACCAAGCGGGCAAGATCCTTGGCGGACGGCTCTGCGTCAGGTGAAACGCCCTGTGCAGCCACATAGATGAGATGATAACGGCTCGCCAGATATCCGAACGCATAATGCCCGCCATAGATGATTTCCCTTGATTCGCAACGGGAAAGGGTCGTCCGGAACGTATTGTCCAGAGCCGAAAGAATGCGGATATACGCCTGCGCCCTCTGTCCGTAATAGGAGGCGTTTGACGGGTCTATGCCGGAAAGCTCTTTTTCTATCTCCCGGACGATTTGCATATCATTCCCGAAATCAAGCCAGATATGGGGATCCGGCGCTCCCGCTGACTCATTCTTGTCATGGAAAACTTCCGGAATCATCTTGACTCCGGCACTCGCATCGATAACTGTTTTTCCCGGAACACTTTTCAGGATGGCTCCCGCCCAAGGTTCCATGTATTTCCCGGTGTAGATGAATAAATCCGCCTCGCTTATCTTTACAATATCGCTTGGCTTCGGCTCAAAGGAATGAGCTTCGACCCCCGGGGGCAGAAGCAAGGTCACGTCGACCTTATCACCGCCGACTTCTCTTGCAAAATCATAGAGCGGAAAAAGCGTTGTCACTATCTTGATTTTGTGACTGACCATTGTCTTCATCCTTCCCTGCCATAAGGAGAATGTAATGATGGATAGAGCCGCCACACCGATGGCAAGGAATGCAAGAAAATATGTTACTAATCTTGATCCTTGCATAGACGACAAAGCCCGAAAAATTCTAATGCGTGACGGGTTATCTGGAATCCCGTATCCGTCCTGACATGCCGGAATATCATTTTTTCATCCAGGCAGATATCCTCGACGGTGCCGCACTTCTCGCAAACCAGATGATGATGGTGATTGTCTTCGGATATCAGCTCGAACCGTTTCTTGCCCTCGCCGAATTCGACTTCCTTTACCAGCCCCGCCGCGCGCAGCGCAGCCAGAATTCTGTACACCGAAGCCGTGTCTATGGATTTTTGCTTGGATTCTATGAACCGGAGGATGTCCGACACCGTCACGGGTTTATCCAGCTGAGATAATGCTTCATATACCGCCTTCCGTTGCCTGGTCGTCCGTTGCCCGATTGTGCGAATAGATTTTTTTGGGTTCACAGGTCATATTATTGCAAATCATTTGCAATATGTCAATGACAAATGGCGGTATTTGCTTATTATGACAAGATAAGCTATGATAAATCAGATATGGACATCTCAATACGGCTCGCAACGGCGGGAGATCTTCCCGCCTACACTGTCCTCCTCCAGGAAACATACGAAGTAGCATATACCAAGGATGATATCGGGCTCACGCGGGACTTGTTTTCCATGGAAGTTTTCCTGACGCCCAATACCCAGCAGTACCTTTTGTCGAATCTGATGCTGACGGAACATCAGAAAACGTGGCTCGCGTTTGATCATGACTTGCTCGTGGGTGCCATTACCATGTGCAACGGAACGACGGAATCCGAACTCAAAGGATTCTATGTCAGGCCCGAATACCAGATGAAGGGTATAGGAACACAGCTTTGGGATATTGCAAAGAAATTTGCTTCCGGCAAGGATATCGTCCTGGATATCTATCTCCACAACGCCAGGACGATAAGCATATACCAAAGATGGGGGTTCGACTTCGACCGGACAAAAGGAAGCCTCATGCGCCATTGGGATGAATGGCCCGAAAAGGGTCGGGCGGAGTCCGTATATATGCGCCGACCCGCCAAGATGCCTCCCGCAAAGTAGTTTGTTATACTTCTTGTATGAATACATCCAAGTCCGACACCCAACAAAACCTGCTCCGTGCGTTTGCCGGCGAATCGATGGCCCGCAACAAATACACGACGTTCGCCAAAGTGGCGCGCAAAGAAGGATTGGAGTGGATTGCCCAGATTTTCGAGGAAACCGCAGGAAATGAACGCGCCCATGCGGAAGAACTGTATGAACAGATACGGGGGCCCCTCGCCTTCCAAAGCAGCCTTGATATCAAAGCATTCTCCACCACGAGCGACAATCTCAAGCTTGCCGCCGAAGGAGAAAAGTATGAATGGACAACCATGTATCCCGACTTCGAGAAGGTTGCCAAACAGGAGAAAGAAACCGAATCCGCCCGCCTTTTCGGGCAGCTGAAGAAGATAGAGGAAAAACACGAAGAACGATACATCATCATCGCCCAAAAACTTGATTCGAAAACTCTCTACGACGCGGATGCAATCCTTGAATGGAAGTGCCTTAACTGCGGGTATATCTACAAGGGCAAGCGACCACCG
>Ga0172370_10007270_pt1 | contig 13630 bp, 13 predicted proteins | sample LakKiv5m_FD_114538 | JGI IMG/M metagenome (GOLD analysis project Ga0172370, IMG submission 114538) | Freshwater microbial communities from Kabuno Bay, South-Kivu, Congo - kab_022012_11.5m | ecosystem: Environmental > Aquatic > Freshwater > Lake | place: Democratic Republic of the Congo...
GATATGTTTATTGTCTCCATGGATTTCTCCTCCGTTTAGGATTAGTCTGTTACAACTATCCTTTCGGAGCGAGAAATCCTTTTTTTATTTCTTTATAACCACTAACCTTGGTACTATGCCTAATAATATAATAGAAAGTAATATTTTAAATATACTAATAGTAACACCTCAGACTTTCTGTGTAAAAGAGCTCTAAGTAATAGATATATATAACTAATTTTATTTAACTTCCTGTTGATAGTTTTGTGATTTTCTGTTGTTTAAAAAAAATAAAAATTTAATACAGCAAAATTACACGAAGTTTTAAATAAGTCAAAAGAAATATTTCCACATGTTTTGCCAATTAAAAATTTTGCATAAGCGTATCAATAATATTTTTAATTTTATAGTCGAGTGTAGCCAGTTTTTCAATTTTTTTTATAGAATGAATGACCGTAGAATGATCTTTGCCACCAAAAATCCTTCCTATTTCAGGATAAGAAAGAGGGGTTAATTTTCTCATGGCAAACATGGCAACCTGCCGGGGCAAAACAACGGTACAGTTTTTTCTTTTTGTTTTTAAATCAGGTATACGGATGTTGAAAATTTTACAGACAGCCTTCAGAATATCCTCGGGAGTAATCTCTTTTTTTACCGCAATAACATCTTTCAGCACATCTTTGGCAAAATCCAGGGTAATATCAGTTCCATAAAGAGAGGAATAGGCAATGAGGCGGTTTAATAAACCTTCCAACTCTCTGATGTTGGACCGGACAGTCGTGGCGAGAAAAAAAGCAATATCATTAGAGATAGTAATATTTTCCAAAACAGCCTTTTTTTTAAGAATAGCTACCTTGGTTTCAGTATCCGGAGCCTGTATATCCGCGATAAGTCCCCATTCAAACCGTGAGCGCAGACGATCTTCCAGTCCGGGAATTTCCCGGGGTGTTTTATCACTGGTTACAATAATCTGTTTTTTTAATTCAAAAAGGGCGTTGAAGGTGTGAAAAAATTCCTCCTGGGTTCTTTCCTTGCCGGCTATGAACTGTATATCGTCAAGCAGCAGCATGTCCATGTTTCTGTATTTATTTCGAAAAGAGGTCATTTTTTCATAACGGATGGAGTTAATCATCTCGTTGGTAAAATTTTCCGCGGTAGCATAACAAATTTTTAACCGATTGTTTTTGCTGATACACTGTTGAACAATCGCATGGAGAAGGTGGGTTTTACCCAGACCAACACCGCCGTACATAAAAAGAGGGTTATAGGTTCTTCCCGGGTGGTTTGCCACCGCCACGCAGGCAGCATGAGCAAACTGATTGCTGGCGCCGACAATAAAATTACTGAAAACATATTTTGAATTTATATTTTTGGGCAGCGCTGCCGCCTGCACGGGATTGTTCTCTGCCAGCGGCTCCGGGGAACTTTTAACGGTAAAATATATTTCCGGGTTCGTTCCGGTTAAAGAAAAGAAACTGTCCCGGATAATATCCATATAATTTTCTTTCAGCCAGTTTAAAAAAAACAGACTGGGCACCTCAATGTGGGCAGCAGCAGCAGTCAGGTTTTGAAGCCGCAGCGGCTTAAACCACGATTCAAAAACCTGCGGAGAGGTTTTTTCTTTTATACCGTTTAAAAACTGCTCCCAGAATGTTTTCACAAGCAGGTTCCCTGTTGACGGATAAATAAGGCTGTTTTAATGACCGGTCTCTTACGTACAACACCCGTCCCGCCCGGAAGGGAGAAAAGGGGTGCTCTATACAACGTAAAGGTTTTTCGAAAACACGCTCCCGCGCGGCGGGAGGCGAATAAAAAAAATACTGTATGCTCTCCCTAAAAATTTTTCAAGCGCTTTTACCCGCCGCTGACAAAAGGATTACCGCTGATATTTGAATTTGCGCATACTGATATTCAACAGCAGACCGACCGCAAACATGCTGGTCAGCATAGAAGATCCCCCGTAGCTGAAAAAAGGAAGCGGAACACCCACAACCGGAAACAGCCCGATGGTCATGCCGATGTTGATTATTATCTGCCAGAACAGCAGCAGCACAACACAGATAGAGAGCAGTGCGCCGGAAGCATTTTTTGAACTAAACGCAATGCCCAGACCACGATATAAAACGAGAAAAAACAGGAGCAGCAGAACAACACAGCCAATGAATCCCCACTCCTCTCCCCATACGGAAAAAGCAAAATCCGTGTGTTGCTCGGGAAGAAACCGCAACTGACTCTGTGTTCCGAGGGTGAACCCTTTCCCCCAAAAACTGCCGGAGCCAATGGCAATTTTTGATTGTATAATCTGGTACCCGGAACGCAGCGGATCAAGCTCGGGATTTAAAAAAGTGAGGACCCGTTTTTTCTGATAATCTTTTAAAAAAGCCCAGAGCAGCGGCAAGAAAACCACAGAAGACAAGACGAAGACAAAGAAAGATTTTTTATCTACGCGCACAAAGAAGAGAAGAGAAAAAAAGACCAGAACGATAATGCCGCCGGTTCCGAGATCAGGCTGAATGTAGATCAGAAAAAAGGTCAGCAGCAGAAAAAAGAACGGCAGCCAAAGGTCTATCAGACGAAAGGGCTTGGCCGAGCTGTTTTCAATATAGAACTTGCACAAAGCAAGGATAAAAGTGATTTTTGCAAGCTCTGACGGTTGGATGGAAATTGGCCCCAGCGATAGCCAGCGCTGCGAGCCGAGCGCTGTTTTTCCGATGAGGATTACCACCACGAGAATCAGCAGGGACGTTGCATGGAGATAATACGCATAGCGGATTATGGCGGTATAGTTGACCGGGATGACACAAAAAATGACCACCAGCCCCAGCGCAACCCAGTACAGCTGGCGGTAAAAATAGACCGAAGAAACCTCCCAGGACGAAGAGCAAATGCTGTAGAGGTTTAAAAGCCCCAGCGCTGTGACCATTAAAAGGGCTGCGAGTAGCCCCCAGTCAAAATTTATCAGCAACCGCCTGTCAAACATAAGGTCTTTAATTAAGATGCAGAATTTTTTTAATAACTTCCCGCGCCAGGGGTGCCGCGACGCTTCCGCCGTGGCCGCCATTCTCAATAAATACGGAAACGACAATGCGCGGATTCTCTACCGGCGCCAGGGCAACAAACCAGGCATGATCATTAAGCACAGAAGACGCGTCAGCCGAGGAAGAGCCCTGCAGCATGCCCACCACCTGGGCGGTTCCGGTTTTTCCCGCGACCGTAATTCCGTCAATGCGCGCGCGGGACCCGGTCCCCCGCGGCTCATTCACCACCCCGGCCAGAGCATCTTTTATAAAAGAAACAGTCCGGGGAGAAAGGCCGATGGCCCTTTTTTCCGGCGCATAGGATATCGTCTCGGTACCCTCTTTTACCTTCAGCACCAGCCGTGGCTTGGGGACAAATGAGCCGTTGGCAATACCGCAGAATGCCGCTGCAATCTGCAGCGGCGTGGTAAGAACATAGCCCTGCCCGATAGCGGTGTTGATGGTTTCGCCCCGTTGCCACTTACTGCCATAGCGCTTTAATTTCCATTCCGGCGTTGGCACCAGCCCGGCTTTTTCCTCTTCCAGCTCTATCCCGGTTTTGCCGCCCAGCCCGAGCAGCGCCGCATATTTCGCGATGGTGTTTATGCCAATGGCGTTTCCCAGCTGATAAAAATAGACATCACAGGATTCCACGATGGCCCGGTGAAGATTTACCGCGCCGTGGCCTTCTTTTCTCCAGCAGCGGAACACGTGGCTGCCAAAATCAAAAGCACCCGGGCAAAAAAGCTCTTTTTCCGGATCGATCAGCCCCTCTTCAAGCGCGGCCAGAGCCACTATTGTTTTAAATACCGATCCCGGCGGCTGCTGACTCTGCAGTGCCCGGTTCATGAGCGGTTTGCCGCCGTCTCTGATTAAGGTCTGCCATGCCGCGGCATCGATGCCGCGCGAGAACAGATTGGGATCAAATCCCGGTGAACTGGCCAGAACCAGCAGATCGCCCTGCTCCGGATCCATTGCCACGATCGCCCCCCGTTTGCCGGCCAGCAGGGCTTCGGCGGTCAATTGAGCATCGCGGTCAATAGACAGAAACAGATCACAGCCCGGGATCGAGTCGATTTGGGCCAGGATGTTTTTTTTATGACCAAGGGCATCCACCTCGGTTTGGTATCCTCCGGGCTCACCCCGCAGATAGAGCTCCCCCCATTTTTCTATCCCGCACTTGCCGATAATCTCGCCATGCGCATAATCACGGTAAAAATCTTTTTTCAGCTCAAGGCGGCCGATTTCTCCTAAGTACCCCAGCAGATGCGAGGAGCTGGCGCCGAGCTGGTAGCGCCGCCGGGGGATAACATCAACATTAATCCCGTTCAGATCCATTCTGTTGGAGACAATGGCCGCCATCTGCTTCCAGGACAGATTTTGTTTCAGCACGACGGGCTCAAAGGGGGGCCGGCCCCGTCCCTGTTCAAGCTTTTTTGTCAGGGGCTCCTGAGGCTCCTGAAGCAGCCGGGATAGCTTCTGCAGGATCGCCGGCGTATCCGGCGTATCCTGCGGTGTGAGGGTTAGGTCAAAGGAGGGAATGTTTTCCACCAGCGGCGCGCCGGTGCGGTCAAAAATGAACCCGCGCGGCGCCGGAATGCTGGTGATTCTGACCCGGTTGTTTGTTGACAGGTCGCAATAGATTGAGCCCTTCAGTATTTGCAGATACCAGAGCCGGAAAAAAACAAAAAAAAGGCAGAGGAAAACAAGCGTGACCGCCAGCGGAATTTTTTTGTTCAGGTCTTTTTCCAGTGACGGATTGGATGGTAAATACATAGAGCGCTTACGGCGTTGCCGTTTTATCCGGCGCAGGCCGGAACAAAAGGCTGAAAAAAGGTATGGCGCTATTCTGCGACAGGCAGCTTGTTATGGAGCGCAGAAAAAGCAGAACACCGGGAGCCACCGCAACCGTGAGCGCCAGCTGTTTGGGGATAATATTTTTAAAGGTCTCAAACATCTGCGAATGGCCGAAAAAACCCCAGCACAAGAGAAAAACCAGTACGCCTTCAAGCAGGCTGCAAACGACCACCAGCAGCACCTGGAGATAAATAGAGTATAATCAAAGACATTTTTCAACAGGTCAACGGCCACAAAGAAAAAGAGATAGATGAAAGCATACAGCCCCAGCGGGCCGCCGGAAAATGCCCCGCAGAAATAACCCAGCAGCGTAGCCAGGAGCGCCCCCGGCCCGCGTGCAATTTCCGTCCGGGTTCCCAGGTACAGCACCAGAATAAAAACCAGATCCGGGCGAATACCCTGCTGCGCAAAGGGCAGGAAGGGATGCGCTTGAATGCCCAAAAGAAGCACGCCGAGCAGAACAGAGATGGTGTATAACCGCATATCTTCCTCAAGCGGGTCGGTTATGGCAGCACAACCAGGACCTCTTCCAGTTTCGAAAAATCAACCGCAGGCTTTACCTCGACCTGCTGGAAAAACCCCGGGCTGTTCGCACGACATTCACCACCGCGCCGACGGCCAGCCCCTTGGGAATTATCTCGTCGAGCCCGGAGGTTACAATAACATCACCGGTTTGTATGTCTTCGTTTTTTGAGACGAAGCACAGCTCGCAGCGCTCTTCGGTGCGCCCCTCTATGATACCCTTGGCGCGGGAGCGCTGCACCAGAATATCAAGGGCGCTGTTGCGGTCGATGATTAAGAGAACTTTTGCCGTCGTCTTCTGTATCGCGATAATTTTACCAACCAGGCCGCGCGCGGTCATCACCGCCGCCCCGCGCCGGATGCCGTTGTCTGTTCCCTTGTCAATCAGAAGCGTTCGGAACCAGCTCGAAGGGTCCCGGCCGATAATTTCTGCGGGGATAAAGCGGTAGGGGAGTTTTTTTTTGAAGCCCAGGAGTTCGCGCAGGCGCCTGTTTTCAAGGGCGGTTTCCTGCAGCAGCTGATTTTCGCGCTGCAGTTCAGCGCCCCTTTTTTGCAGCATAACAGCTTCGCTGCGCGCGCCAATGAGATTAAAATAGCCCAGCCAGAGGAGCTGGATTTTATGTACGGCAGCGGTAGAGAGCTGTAACGGCGGGGCAAGAATCGGGGCGATCAGGTCGTCAATAAAGCCCCCCCCTTCTCTTTTCTCGACATCCCGGGCCAGCAGCGTTAACGAGACCAGAAAAAGGACGGCAAGAAATATCAGGCTTTTTCTTTTCAGTAGAAACTGCAGCATTGCTGACCCGGCACCGGCTTTAAGACACCGCTATTTCGCGCAGCAAGGCCAACTCTTCCAAGGCCTTCCCGGACCCCAGCACGACCGCAGTTAAGGGGCTTTCTGCGACGATAATGGGCAACCCGGTTTCTTCTCTGAGCAGTTTATCAAGGTTTTTCAGCAGGGCCCCGCCGCCCGCGAGAACGATCCCCCGGTCAACAATATCAGCAGCCAGTTCCGGAGGGGTTCGCTCCAGGGCAATTTTTACCGCGTTGACAATGGAATTTACCGGATCGGCAATTGCCTGCATGACTTCTTCAGAGCTGATTTCAAGGGTTTTCGGGATGCCGGTCACCATATCCCGCCCCTTTATATCAACGGTTTTAATCTCCTTCTCCGGATAGGCGGTGCCGATGGTTATCTTTATAAGCTCTGCTGTGCGCTCACCGATGAGCATGTTATATTTGCGTTTAACATACTGCACAACGGCCTCATCCATCTTGTCGCCGGCAACCCGCACTGATTGACTGTAAACAATCCCGGAGAGCGATATTACGGCAACCTCGGTGGTGCCGCCGCCGATATCGACGATCATATTGCCCACCGCCTCGCTCACCGGGAGCCCCGCTCCAATGGCTGCCGCCATCGGCTCTTCTATGAGATAAATCTCCCGCGCCCCCGCCAGCTCTGCGGATTCCCGGACCGCTCTTTTTTCAACGGGGGTAATGCCGGACGGCACGGAAATGATCACCCGCGGCCGCACAAAGCTTTTTCGCTTGTGCACGACCTTGATGAAATAGCTGAGCATCGCTTCGGTAACCTCAAAGTCTGCAATGACGCCGTCCTTCATCGGCCGTATGGCAACAATGTTAGCCGGCGTTCTGCCGAGCATTTTTTTAGCCTCGTTGCCGACCGCAAGTATCTTTTTGGTTCCATGCGAGTCCTTGCGTATAGCAACAACAGACGGCTCATTGGAGACGATACCCTGGCCTTTAACATAGACGAGGGTTGTTGCTGTTCCTAAATCAATTGCTAAATCATTGGATAAAAGTCCCCAGAACCGGTCGAAAAACATGGTGTCCTCCGAGAAGAAAAATTATATGCCTTGATTAGTGCGGTAGCGCTTGCTCGAGCTGACCTGCTTGCGGGAAAATAATTATTGTTAAAATGAAAAGATGTATATGAAAACCAATTATATGTTTTCGACTAATAGCAGACAAGGCCAGGAAGTGCAAGAAAATAATAAAATGCCTTGAAAAACTTAGAAGTTTTTATTAACATTGAAAGACTATTCTTTAACAGAGCAATTAAAACAGTTTTTAATAGCGAAGTAACCGCGCGGAGGCAAGAGACATGTTAAGCTTTATGAGGAAAAATGCAAAGTCGTGGATTGTGAAAATCCTGTTCACCATTATCATTCTGGTTTTCGTATTCTTTTACGGATACTCAGATATGCGCCAGGGCAAGGAAACCGCACTCGCTTCGGTCGGAAATAAAAAAATAACCATCGGCGAATACCAGGAAGCCTATAAAAACATGCTGCAGTTTTACCGCAACATCTACCAGGGCCAGCTTACCGAAGAGATAATCCGGCAGATGGGACTCAAGCAGAAGGCGCTGGAGAACCTGATTGATCGCGAGGTTCTGCTCCAGGAAGCGGCGCGGATGAAGCTTGCGGCAACTGCCGAGGAGGTGCGCGCCAACATTATGAAGACCCCCGCATTTCAGGAAAACAACAGCTTCAGCCAGCAAAGCTATGAACGAACGCTGCGCTATTACGGGATTTCGACCGCTGATTTTGAGATGAACCAGGGAAAAGAACTCATCATAAAAAAGCTCGAAGCCCTGGTGAAAAGCGCGACCAGCGTTTCAGACCGGGAGCTTCGTGACCAGTTTCTCCTTGAAAATGAAAAAGCCGCCATAGAGTACCTGGCGGTTAACCCGGATACGATAAAAGAAACCCCGGCGCTGTCCCCGGCAGAAATAGAGAGTTATTATAAAAAACACGCCGAGGAGTTTCGCCTGCCGGCAGCGGCCAAGGCCCTCTATATAGAGTTTTCCCCTGAAAAGTTTGAAAGCATGGTGACGGTTTCACCGGCTGAGCTGAAAGAATATTATCAGATGGACGCGGAGCAGTTTGCCGAACCGAAGAAAGTAAAGGCGCGGCATATTCTTCTGAAGCTCGGCAAAACCGACTCGCCGGAAAAGGTGGCGGCAATACAAAAGCGGGCGGAAGAGCTCGCGCAGAAAATAAAGAAGGGAGAAGATTTTGCAAAGCTGGCGGAGAAGACCTCCGAGGACACGGGCTCTGCGGCCAAGGGCGGAGACCTGGGATATTTCAAAAAGGGAGACATGGTCAAGCCGTTTGAAGACACGGCCTTTGCGCTCAAGCCCGGCGAGGTGAGCAGCCCGGTCAGGAGCACTTTCGGCTTTCATATTATCAAGGTAGAGGACGTGAAAGAGGCGTACACCAAAATGTTTGATGAAGTTAAGGGAATTATAGAAAAGGAACTTAAGCAGGAAGGGGCTAAAAAGCTTGCCCGGGAAGAAGCGCACCGGGCTTATAACCGGCTTTTCAAGAGTAAAGATATTGCCGGGTATGCAAAACAGAGTGGGATGAAGCTGGAAGAGACTGATTATTTCACCTCCGGCAGCGCACCTGAAGATGCGACAGAAAAGAACGCTTTTTCTGATGCCGCCTTTTCTATCAGCGCCGGGGAGATTGCGCCGATTTTTGCGCTGGGACAAAAATATGTGCTGCTCAAGCTGCAAGAGAAAAAGCTCTCCCTCATTCCGCCGGTCGCCGAGGTAACGGCCGCTATTAAAAAAATCCTGGAGCGGGAAAAGAAAACACAGCTGGCAAAAGCGCAGGCGGAAAAAGTGCTTGCAGGCCTGAAAAACGGAAAAGTTGAGTGGGCAGCCGCAGCCAAAGCGAACAAGGCGGAAATAAAAACCACGAAAGAGTTTGCCCGCAGGGGCGAGTTTATCCCCGAGATCGGCCCGGCGCGGGAACTGAAAGAGGCGACCTTTACCGTGAGTGAGAAAAAGCCGTATCCGGACAAAGTATTTGACACGGAAAAGGGCGTGCTGATTATCAGGTTTAAAACGCGCCAGGTGCCGGGCGAGGAAGAATTTAAGAAACAAAAGGACCGGCTGCAAAAACAGCTGGCACAGATGAAGAAGGAAGATCTCTTCAACCAGTTCCTGGAAAGCCTGAAGGCAAAGATGGAAATAACAGTGGATAAGAAGCTGCTGGCAGCAGACTGATACGGCTGCCGCAGTCGCAATACCTGGAGAACGGTTGAACAATGGCAGGAGGAGAGAACCCGGAGCTATTTATTGATAAGGAAGGAATCTGGCTGTATAACGGGCAGCCGATTGTAAACCGGGCCATCTATCTCTTCTTTAACCAGAACCTGGAATATAATCAGGCGGGCGGATACCAGATCCGGGTTGGCGAAGAAGTGAGCCCGGTTGCCGTGGAAGATACGCCGTTTGTTATTACGGACGTGGATCTGGTTTCAGTGCCTGAGCAGAAAGAGAGCTTTTTTAGCATTACGCTGAATGATGAAACTGAAGAGCGGCTTGATCTGGAATCGCTCGCGATGGGAAAGGATAATGTGCTCTACTGCGCGGTAAAGGGCGGAAAGTTCCGAGCCCGGTTTTTACGGCCCAGTTATTACCGCCTTACCGAGCATGTGCAGCAGGAGGGAAATGATCGCTTTTATATTCCCCTCAACGGCAGGAAGTATTATATAAACAGTGACTAATGGAGAGTGGAAAGTGGAAGGTGAAAAGTGAAAATGCCGATTCACCTATTCACCGCAATCCCCTTGAACCCTATTTTTTTTAGTTCCACCGCAGAGCACGCCGAGAGCGCAGAGAATCTTTAGTTTGACTATGTTGTCCCTCGACGCTTGAACCCTTGAATCCTCGGCCCCTTGGACCCTGTTGTTCCCTGTTGCCTATTGCCTTTCGCCTTTTTTCATTCCGCAATCTGCATTCCGAATTCCGCACTTTATTTCACTTCCCCAGTTCCTTCGACCGCTGCGTTGCCGCTTCCACCGCATCCATTACCAGCCCTTTGAACCCGCCCTTTTCCAGAACATGCAGGCCGCTTATGGTGGTGCCGCCCGGCGAGGTAACCTGCTCTTTCAGCTTTGTCGCAGATTCCTGTGTTTCCTTCACCAGCGTTGCCGCGCCATAGATTGTCTGGGCAGCAAGCTCTGCAGCAACCGCTCTTGTGAGGCCAACTTTAACCCCGGCATCAATTAACGCTTCAAGAAAGAGAAAAACATAGGCCGGGCCGCTGCCGCTGAGACCCGTCACTGCATCCATGAGCTTTTCATCAACCAGCACTGTTTTTCCCAGCGCGGCAAATATTTTCTCCGCTGCAGCCATGTCCTGGCTGGTTGCCCCGGGGCCGGAACTGAGGGCGGTTGCGCTTTCAAGAACCCGCGCTGCAGTGTTCGGCATGGCACGTATTACGCGGCAGTTGCCCGATAGAAGAGCTGCAATAGCATCGGTCTTAACTCCGGCTGCAATGGAAAGGAAGAGTTTTGTTTTATTTGAAGCCGCCGAGCATTCTTTCATGACCGCGGGCAAAACCTGCGGCTTTACCGCGATGATGATGACGGAAGAATCCGCGACCAGCTTTTTATTGTCAGAGCAGGTTTTTATTTTATAGGAGTCCTTAAGATATTTCAGCCGCTGCGCAGTGACGTCAGAGACGGTGATCTGCTGCGGCGAAAAAACTTTTGCCTTGATAATGCCGCGGATGATGGCCTCACCCATGGCCCCGCCGCCAAGAATGCCAATCGTTACTTTCTTTAAATCCATAACACTCCCTCCCTTTACGTCATTGCGAGTCCGCTGTAGCGGACGAATCTCTTATTATGACAGAGTACAATTTACTGTTTATGTGAGTTTATGGAATGAGTATATATTTGTCAAATGGTTTGATAGCCTCCCCGCAAGTGAAAGCGCTTTTGTAAGGTAAAAACCTTGACAGCTTAGCCATTTGCTTATATTGAGAGTACAATTACAAGTATAAAAAACAAGGGTCATGAACTAGAACAGCGGGTATAATTTTACCATTAATGAGAATAAAACAATCTTAGATGGAAATAGGAGATTGATATATGGCTGTTCCAGATTATCAGAGCGTGATGCTACCACTCCTCCGATTCACAGGAGAAAGAAATGACGAGGCTTCCACAGGAGAGGCCGTCGAAGTCCTCGCGAAGGAATTTAAACTAACTGATGAAGATTTAAAAGAAATGCTCCCAAGCGGCATTCAATCTACCTTTGTTAACAGAGTGGGTTGGGCAGCTACGTATATGAAGAAAGCTGGCTTACTTGAAGCGACACGAAGGGGTTACTATAGAATCACTCCGCGAGGGCAAGAACTTCTTAAGAAGCAACCAAAAGCGGTCAATGTAAAACTTTTAAGACAATATCCTGAATTTCTTCAGTTCCAACAACTAAAGGGGACACGAAGTGGTGATAAAGAAAGTTCCTCGGGCGCAACACTTGACGTGACGACCGCCACCCCCTCCGAAGCATTGGAAACCGCCGACGAAAATCTTCGCGACGAGTTGGCAGATGAGCTTCTTGCAAGGCTTAAAAAATCATCCCCATCCTTTTTCGAACGCGTTGTCGTAGAGTTGCTCGTGAAGATGGGATACGGAGGCTCACGCGCCGATGCCGGGAAGGCCATTGGAAAAAGTGGGGACGGTGGTATAGATGGAATTATTAAGGAAGACAAGCTTGGACTTGATGTCGTCTACATTCAAGCGAAGCGGTGGGAAAACAATGCCGTTGGAAGGCCGGACGTTATGCAGTGCGCTGGCGCGCTACAGTTGCAGAAAGCCAACAAGGGTATATTCATTACAACCTCCAGATTTACCGAGGATGCTCGAAGCTATGTTTCTCAAATTGGGAGCAAAATTGTCTTGATTGATGGAGAACAACTCACCAGTTTGATGATCGAGCATGATGTTGGCTTATCGATTGTATCCATGTATCCGGTAAAGAAAATTGATACTGACTAGTTTGATGAAAGCAGTTAAAAAGGACAGGGGAAAGCAGGGAAAAGCCAGGACAGGCAACTATTTTGATATCGCATAAACATGGGGGGCGAAGAAGTTGTGTGGGGGATAAACTATCGTAGACTGCCTAAGCGCCCACCGTTATCGCTCGCTGAAGAAAGACGCCTCATAGCTAAAGCCAAAAGAGGATATAAAGCAGAAACAGAAGAGATCGTCCTGCGCCATGTTGGATTTATAATCTTTCGCATCCACAAGAAAGCCTTTCCAGCCCATATCGCCCGCTTTGGTGAAGATATTCTTGCCGAGGCGGTTTTTATTTTGTACGACAAGATTAAAACGTATAACCTTCGCTACCGGGATAAGAATGGTGATTTCAAGCCGGTCAGGTTTTCCTCATACATCTGGAAGAGGATCGATGGGTTCATTCTGGATTCTTTGAAAGAAGAACTGGCAAAGGAAAGGCGTCACGTAAGCTTTGACTGGTGAAGTTATGAGCCTGCACTGGACCCAACAATATACAAACAATACTTGACCGCCCCACTCGGGATGGCCATACTTTGGATATACATTGGGAGGTGGTCACATGCTTGCAAAAATTCAAAAATGGGGAAATAGCCAGGGGATTCGTCTGGCAAAGAATCCGCTCGCAGATTCGCACATCAATGTCGGCGATGAAGTGGATATTAGCGTAAAAGACGGCAGGATCATCGTTGCCCCGGCAAAAAGGATGCGCGGGCGGCATAATCTTAAGGCTCTTGTGGCGGGTATTCCTAAAAACCACCAAACGGGCGAATTTGAATAGCGGGAACCTGTCGGCAAGGAGGTTTGGTAGATGGCCGCATATATTCCCGGGCAAGGGGATATCATCGCAATCACCTTTGATCCACAGTCTCGCCATGAACAGAAAGGACGGCGCCCTGCCTTTGTTGTCAGCAAGGACCTGTTCAACAGAAGCACCGGTTTGTCTACGGTGTGCCCAATTACAAAAACACATCGGGGGTTTCCCTTTCACATACCTATCCCGGAAGGCAGTAAACTGACGGGCTTCATTATGGTTGAGCACGTTAAATCGGTCGATTTCCGTGCTCGTCAGTCTAAGCGCATTGAACACAGCAACGATGAGTTGCTATCAGATGTGCTCGCCATATTAGACGCCTGTATCTACTAACCGGTCAACCCGTTGTTGGGAAAAACTGAAAAACAGGGATAGGAACCTGTTTTGCACTGCATAAAGAAGCGTTACCCGCAGAAGACACTTGACTGGAGTACCCACTGAAAGTACAATCAATAATACAACAGAAGGTACAACCAATGCCAAGTACGCCTAAAATTATTCCCATTTCCGATCTTAGACAAAACGCCAGCGAGGTGGTAAAGCGTGTTTCATCCTCAAGAGAGCCTGTTTTTATTACTCAACGTGGAAGAGCGGCTGC
>Ga0172370_10007277_pt1 | contig 13614 bp, 8 predicted proteins | sample LakKiv5m_FD_114538 | JGI IMG/M metagenome (GOLD analysis project Ga0172370, IMG submission 114538) | Freshwater microbial communities from Kabuno Bay, South-Kivu, Congo - kab_022012_11.5m | ecosystem: Environmental > Aquatic > Freshwater > Lake | place: Democratic Republic of the Congo...
CGGCGCGCGGCGATTGCGGAAAGAACGGCAGCTCCGCTAGCGATGCAAGCTGCAAGAGTTTGATGCGCGTCTATCCGTGGGGCGATGCCGCGCCCGATTGCACGCTGGCGGTCCTGTCCAACGGCGGCTTGGGATGCGGCACGAGCGGCGTATGGGCCGTCGGATCGAAACCGCTGGGTGACAGCCCCTACGGCTTGCACGACATGGCGGGCAACGTGATGGAATGGACGCTCGATGGCTACAACGTCTATCCGGATGCGCAGCAAGTGGATCCGCTGATCCTGGGCAGCATGAACGTCATCTCGCGCGGCGGCACCTACCAGGAAAATGCGGCCGGGCAGCGGGCGTCGCGACGAACGTGGGGCACGCTGCCGAATTCAAAGTACGTGTACGAGGGATTTCGTTGTGCGCGTGCGGCGACTTGCAGCACCGATGGCGACTGCGACGATGCGAACCCGTGCAGCAGCGACGTGTGTCAGGTCGGCGTGTGTATCCATGGCGCGGGCACCGCCGCTTGTGAAGACGGCGATGCGTGCACGACGGGCGACACCTGCAGCGCCAAATTGTGCAGCAGCGGCGCACCCACCAATTGCGACGACGGCAATGTGTGCACCAGCGATTTCTGCGACTCCGGCGTCGGCTGCCAGCACAGCAACGCGGACGGCGCGTGCGGCACGGCGAGTTGCGATGGCAACGCGTACATGTCCGGCGGCGTTTGTGACGCGGGCAGTTGCGAGATGATGCTGACCGACTGCAACGACGGCAACGCTTGCACCACCGATTCCTGCGACGCGTCGGTCGGCTGCCTGCACGCCAACACGGCCGATTGGACGCCGTGCGGCACCGGCCAGGTGTGCAATGGCAGCGGCACTTGCCAGGACAGCGCGACTGGCAAGGGCATGGCCTTCATTCCCACCGCGACGTTCTGGATGGGCTGCAATGCGAGCAAGGACGCCAGTTGCAGCACCCTCACCAGCGAAAACCCGCAGCACGAGGTGACGCTGTCTGGCTACTACATGGACCTCACGGAAACGACCGTGGCGCAGTACAAGGTCTGCGTGGATGCGGGGGGCTGCACCGTGCCGGGTTCCCTGCAGCCGACCCCTTATGCGACCTATCCGGACGCTGTGAGTCATCCGGTGAATTTTGTAACTTGGGCGCAAATGCGGCAGTACTGCCAATGGCGCGGCAACCGCTTTGATTTGCCGACCGAGGCGCAATGGGAGATGGCGGCGCGCGGCAGTTGCGCGCACAACGGCAGCGCCGACGGGAACCCGCTGTGCTCCCAGGCGATGCGCACGTTCCCTTGGGGCGAACTGACGACGGCGTGCAGCTACGCGGTACAAGCAGACGGCGGCAGCAAAGGTTGCGGGACCAACGCGACCTGGCCGGTTGCCTCCAAGATGGCAGGCGACAGTCCGTACGGGCTGCACGACATGGCCGGCAACGTCTGGGAGTGGAACCGCGACTGGTACGGCGCCTATGCTGCGGATCCCCAGACCGATCCTGCAGGGCCCGCCAGCGCCGCGGCGCGGGTTCTGCGCGGTGGCGCCTTCAACAGTGCCAGCACGGACCTGCGTGGCGGCTACCGGCTCAGCGTCTTTGCCGCCTACACCAGCGGCGATCTGGGCGGGCGCTGCGTGCGCGGCTACACCTGCAGCACCGCCGCCGAATGCGACGACGCCAACGCCAACACCGGCGACACCTGCGACCTCACCGCTGGCTGCATCCACACCCCGATCGAACCCTGCGGCAACGGCGTCTGTGACGGCGAGGAGACCGTGGCGTCGTGCGCGGCGGACTGTGCCTTTCTCATCGCCCACACGGCAGGCAGTTGCACGACGCCCGGCGCTTGGGACAGTTGCCCCGACGGTTACATCTGCGTCGCGCGCGCAGTTGCAGCGGGCGGCAATCTCTGCGTGGCCGACTTCGATACGTGGCCGGTACTGCCAGAGACGCGCGCCCTGGCAGACTACAGTGAGGACACTGAACTGGCGACGGATTTGAAGACCGGGCTGTCGTGGGCCAAGGAGTCGATTGCGAACAAGACCTGGGCCAGCGCGCTGACGGCGTGCACGGCCAAGACGTACGGCGGTCTGGCCGACTGGCGACTGCCGACGGCGGCCGAGTTGGACACAGTCAGCGATTTTGCCCACTACGGCCCGGCGTCGGTGGTGCCCGGGCTCGTCTGGCCGACCGACCCCTGGTACTACTGGAGCGACGTGCCCTTCCCCGGTGGCGGCAACGCCTGGACCGTCATCTGCAGCAATGGCACCGCCTACGCCGAAGCCGGCAGCTACGCGTACCGGGTGCGCTGTGTGCGCAGTCCGGCAGGGGCGGCGCCGGCGGGCTCCGGCATGCGCTTCGTCGCCGTCGACGCTGGCGCGGCCATCCTCGACCGCGTCACAGGCCTGCGTTGGTCAGCCAGCCTGCCGCCGGACCTGTATGCATGGGCAGACGCCAAGACCTATTGCGCGAACAACACGGCCGCCTTGCCCGGCACGGGCTGGCGCTTGCCGACCGTGCGCGAGCTGCGCTCGATCGTCACGCGCAAGGAATCGAATCCGCTCTTTGTCACGGTGTGGAGCGGCGAGGCGTCCTGGCTCGCATGGAGTGCCACGCCCAGCTACGGCGGCGGCAGCGCCTGGCAGGTCAACGCGGTCACGGGCGTGAACACACCGCTCACCGTGTCGTCTGGGCGCAAGTTGCTGTGCGTGCGGTGAGACGCGGGTGATGTCGCGGCCGTCGGTGGGCTCTTGACCGAGAATCTACTTGCACACTGACGCCTGGCAGGCCTGGCTCGTCGTTGTCGCGTAGTACCCGCACCACAGCCCGTCGGGCACGGGCGCGTGGTGGCAAAGAACTCCGGGGTCGCATTCGTCGGTGGTGCAGCCGTTCGCGTCGTTGCAGTTCTTTTGCGTGAGGCCGGCGCAGGGACCGCCGGATTCGCACTGGAAGTGACCCCAGATGTCGGTGCGCGCCGCCAGGGCGAGGCTGGCCAGTGTGCCGCCGCCCATCACGAATCCGCCGGGCAGCACCCGCACGTCGCGGAAATCGGCCGGTTGCGGACCCGGGCCGGCCAGCGTCTTCCACCACTTGAGCGCGCCGCCGCCGTCATAGCGGACGAGCAGGGCCAGATCCCCGTGCCGGCCGCTGGCGATGATGTTGTTGTCAGGCATCGTGTCGATGGCGAAGTACTCGGAACCCGCGACGGGGGTCGCGGCGAACAGGCGCTCCCACACGATGGCGCCGGCCTTGTCGACGCGGAGGATCCAGGCCTTCCAGATGCCGGTGCCGGCGGCCTGGCGCACCCCGGCGGCGATCGCGCCCCCGTCGGTCATGGGCGCCAGTGCCGAGAACCGGGCGGAGTCGCCTAGACCATAAGTCTTGGACCACACGCAACCCGGGCTGCCACCCTGCGGCAACTGGCACAGCCAGCCCGCGTCCGGCAGCATCGGGCCGTTGATCGCCCACCCGCCGATCAAGGGGCCAGCGGACACTTGGGTGACCGCGCTCAGGTACTGTGCCTGGCCGGGTCCCGGCACGGCGGCCTGCTCGACGAATCCACCGTCGGCATCGAGCCGTGCGAGCCACGCCGCCGACGCTCCGTCCACTCCGGCCAGGGAACCGACCACCCGATAACTGCCGTCGGCCATGCGGATCATGCGCGTGGGGTTGGTGCTGCTGCCGGGAACCGCCGGCACCGTGACGGTCGCCAGCACCTGGCCGCCAGTGCCGACGTGCTGCCAGATGGCCTGCACCGGCGCGCCCTGCGTGGCGGCCAGGAGGGAGGCCGAACCGTCAGGCAGTGGGACCAGATCACGCGTCAAGTAGTCGGGCCACAGCTTCACCATCCACACGAGCGCGCCGGCGGCGTCCAGCCGGGCCAGGTGGCGGCCCGCGGCCAGGTAGCCCGCGTCAGGCAGTGGCGCGATCCGGGTCACGAAACCCATCTCAGCGCCCAGTGACGGCCCGAGCAATTGGCCGTCCAGGCAGGTGTTGGTCAGGGGCACGGCGATGTCGGCCGCGGCGTCTGATGCGTCGACGAGCCCGGCATCCTCGGCGTCGGCCCCTGCGTCATCCAGTCCGTTGCCGCTCGCGTCCAGGGCGTCCTGTGGGGCATCCTCGACGTCGCCGGGTTGCGAGTCGGATAGGTCTCCGGCAGTTCCTCCGGCTTCCAGCGCTGCTGTGTCCGAAGCCTCGCCGCCGACGTCCACCGCCCCATCCCCCAGGCTGGCGAACGCCTCAGCCGTGTCGGTGGCATCTGGCCCCGCCGCGGCATCCGTGCCGGCGAGATCGGCGGCCGCGTCCGGTCCATCGGCAGTTTCAAGAACGTCTGACACGCCGTAGACCAGATCGAACCCGTCTGCGCCGATCGTCCCGTACGCCAGGTCGGGTGGCAGATCTGCGACCTGCCCGTCGGCGCCCGGACCTGCGCCGTCGGCCGGACTCTTGCTGTGACCACGCGGGGCGCTCGTGCACGCCACGACGAGGAGCAGAACGACGGCAAACATGCGCTCCATCGCCAACCTCCCTCGTCCGGCAGCCGTCGGACGACCTCGCGCCAGCGCGCCGTCGCTGCCTGTTGGTCGGGGCATGCGCGCGCCAGCCGATGCCGGTGCCGAACCCCGCAGCCACGCTGCAGGCTACGCCCGAACCCGGCACCCTACAAGGTCTTTGCTACTCACGAACTTCAGGATCAAGGTCTGGATCGCCGTCGGCCTCGTTCACGCAGGCGGGGCAGGTGGTCCACACACCCGCACCGCGCGCCGCGAACTGCCAGATTGTTTCCCAAGATGCAGGTCACCCAACGCAACCGACCACATTGTTGACCAAGATGGCACATCCCCTCGCATCCCCGACCGGATTGTTGACCAAGACGGCACATCCCCTCGCATCCCCGGCCGGATTGTTTCCAAGGATGGCACATCCCCCGCCTGCCCCGGCCGTCCTGGTTCCTGGGATGGACGTTGTCCAGCTCCTGCCCCGCACTACAGGCAACGGGGCGCCCCTTCTGTCACCGCGAGCCTGTCGAGCGGCCGCGCGCCGGAGGCGTGCTCCTGTCTTTCTGGCCTTCCTTGCGCCGAAAACGCCTTCGCAGAGCTGGTGTTGTGGCACCTGCCTCAGCCAGTTGCGGGTTCGCCCCACGCGTTCAAGTACCGCCTGGCCTATGTCGTGGGCGGAATCTGCGTGCTGCGCCACGCCAACGAGGCTGGCAAAGGCGATCACCAGCACCGCGACGGCGCCGAGACCGCGTACGCTGTCACGACACCAGAGGACCTGGTCGCCAACTTCCATGACTGCGGGAACTGCGCGGACGTACTGAGCTTCAGACTGAACTCCTGTTGCCGCCAGGGCTGGCTCAGCTTCAACCTCACCGCCAACCGCCGCCCCAGCACCCGCGCCGCCTTCTCCAGTGTCAACTGCGTCTCCTTCTATGCCAAGACAAGTGATCTCGCGGCGTACGCGACGGTGACGCAACTGGCTGCCGACGCGCTGACGACCGATCTCGCGGCGTACGCCAAGACGGCCTCGCTGGCGACGGTAGCGACCACGGGGCAGTACTCGGATCTGCTCGGGATTCCCGCGACGACGACCGCTTCGAGCAATGTGCCGATTGCCATCAAGGACTACTACCCGCCGGGCGTGTCGGACAGCCTGACCGTGCCGGATCTTGGCCTCGTGCAGAGCCTGACGGTGTCGGTGAATCTTGCGAATTCCGACGTTTCGGGCCTGACGCTGACGCTGACCGATCCGAATGGCGGCAGCCATGTGCTGTACGACAAGGCGAGCACGGGCACGAGCTTGAACAAGACCTTCCCGGCGTTGACCGGCTGGGTCGGCAAGAACGCCAAAGGCACGTGGTCGTTGAAGGTTGTCGATGCGGCGTTCTTGAACGCGGGCACGGACGGGTCGGTGACGAGTTGGAGCGTGACGGTGCAGACGCTGTCGCAGAAACAGGTCGCAGCGACAGGGGATTTTGCGGTGAAGGGGATGCTCTTTGGCGGGGATACAGGTGTGTTGAATGTTGGCGGGCCGTTGCAGGTGCAGGGCGTGCCGGTTGCGCGGGTTTGGACGGCGCAGCGTGGTGCTTTGGCGGACGGAGCGTATGTTGAGGTAGCGACTGGGGTTGCCGACCTCTTGGTTGCCGTGAGCGGCTGGGTGCAATTCGGTGCCCAGTGGATCGTGACCGGCCCCGGCCCCGGCGCCGACACGACGACTACCTGTACCGTCTGCGGTGACGGCACCGATGGAGACCTTGTCGCATACTCCAACGCATCGATGACCGTCGCATCCGGCACTTACAACTTGAAGTCTCTGAAAGTCGGCATCGGCGCGCACTTGAGCGTGGTGGGCAGCCAACCGATGTATCTAAAGGTGCAGGACACGGTTTTGGTTGCAGGTGACATAAGAGGGTGTATGCATAATCGCTACGTGACCCCAAGTCGGTGCGTCAGCAGGCTGATCATGGCGATGTACACCCACGCCTTCTCACTTTCTGTGGTCTCCTCGTAGTCCTTAGCCGCAAATCCCCCTTTTTCCGTGGTCTTGGCAGTTTGGCTGTCCACGATCCCGGCGGTCGGTGCGTCGTCGCGGTCGCTGGCTCGGCGCCAGAGCACGACCAGCGCGTCGAGCATTCGGTCGTACAGGCCGCTGTCTCGCGCACGCCAGAAGAACGCCCAAACTGCCGGCCAGGGCGGAAAATCCTTTGGCAGATAACGCCATTGCGTGCCAGTGCGTGCCTGGTAGAACACGGCGTCGAACAACTGTCGCTTGGTGTGCTTCGATGGCCTGCCGCGACCGTCCCTCTTGGCCAAAAGCGGCTCCAGGACTTCCCATTCGCGGTCGGTCAGCGCCGACGGGTAGCCCTGCGCGGTCGGTTCACGACGGTGCTGCTCGGTGTGCCGAGGCGGCGACTGCGGCGCGGGCGTGCTCGGTGGCCTCTTCAGTTTGACCTTGTGATACCCAAGGTCTTTCATGGCTTTGGCAACCGTAGACTTGCCGACAGCTGTGCCGGTCTCGGCCGTGTACGCCGCCGCCAACTCATCCGCCGTCATCGCACGATTGGCCTGCAACAGCCGGTCCAGCCGTTCGAGTCGCGCCTGATCCAGAACCGGCTTACGCCCGCCACCCTTGCGCCGCTGGCGCGGCAGCAGCCCCGCGTCTCGCGCCCAATTCTGAACCTTCGCCCGCTCCTCTTCCGTCTTCGCCAGAACCATGACCACCTCGTGTTTCAGAGGCGCTTGTCGCATGGAGCGGGGCGCGGTCAAGTTTTTTGCATACACCCTCTTGGCGATGTCGCCGGCTGCCGATTGCTCGACTGCAAGATGCGGGCTGAATCTCATTGCCAGCGACAGCGTCGCTGTGTCACGATCACCAAGGTTTACCTGCGATTTGGCCTTGACCGCGAAGAAGCTACATGCCGTAATCCGCGGATGCGCAGGGCTTCGGCTGAGCGCGGGAGATCGAGGCCCACGACGCGTGCTAGGGGCGCCACGCTGGGGGCCGCGAAAGGCAATGGAGTGCAATCACATGTTCAAGCCTATTGTTGACGCCATGCAGCGGTTCGATTTCGTTGTTCCGCCGGCCCGGGTGGAGGGCGGGCAAAGCGTCAACGCGGAGGTGTCGCAGACAGTGGCGCCTTTTTTGGACACGTCGGGCGTCAAGAGTGGCTTGCTCGTGTTGCGTTGGCGTCCCAACCGGCACCAGCGGCGGATTCTCCGCCTCTACCGTATCCCTCACCGTTCGGGTCGGAACGACATGGCCGACGAACGATGGTTCTCCACCGCCGGTCGTTCGAACTCCCGTCGCCGAGATCACGTTCAACGACACCGACGAACCTATCTACCCGTCTTCGATGGTGCTGAAATCCCAGGCGTTCGAGATTCCGGGGCCGGGCGCCTACATCGGGTTCACTGCAGTGAATACGGACACGGGTAACGGGGCACTTGTTTCGCTTGACATCAGCATCGGGCTTGAGCTTTTGTCCGCGTACACGCATGTTGCCGCCGCCGCCAACCCGCCCACCGACGCCAGCACAGACGTGATCGATTGTGCCGCCGCTTCGGCCTTCCCCCGACAGTCGCTGTCCGCGTCTTGCGCGTAGCCGAAACTCAGGACGGATCTCACCCGTGGAATTGCCGATCCGGATGAAATTTCACGTCTTGCTCGGTTTCCTCCAGGCCGCTGGATTTCGGCCCGATCCATCTATCGCACCCGCTACGTGACGCAGGCGGGCAAGTCCGGCAGCAGGAGCGGTCGAGGTCGAGGCGGACGCGGCGCCAGACTGCGCAGCAGCCCACGCCCTTGCCCGATGAGGTACCGCCGCACGAGCTCGAACACGCTGCGCCAAGGCCGCGGGCAGCTGGCGCCGCTGGCCGCCCGCACCTGGACGTGCGCCTTGCGCAGCCATTGCAGCATGTTGTACGCGATCATCCGCAGCACCCCGAGCACCAGCGCCGCCTTGTTCTGCGTGCACCACCGGCCGTCGTCCTCGCCAAACTGCATGTCGAACGCCCAGTTGCAGTCGTTCTCGATGCACCAGTGCAGGCGCACCAGGCGCAGAAGTTGCCGCGGAGACAGCATGCCGGTCGTGGCGTTGGTCACGAAATAGCGCAGTTCCACCTTGTCCTTGCCGTCGCGGTCGCGCGTCGTCTGCTTGACTACGATGACCTGGCGCAGGTGCGTCCAGCCGTTCCAGCCGTCCAGCTGGGTCGTGCGCCATAACTCCCTGCGAATCATGCCCTTGCCGCGCGGTTCCCAGTCCGTGACGGCGCACGGCGCCTGCTTGGCGCGCACGGTCCGCAGGACTCGCTTGGCCTCGTCGGACAGCTCAGGCTTGTTGCCCTTGAGCCCGGCGAACACGCCGAAACCGGAAACGTCCATCGCCAGGAAGATGGCCTTGGACCACAGGTCGGCGTCGAGCGTGAAGTTCGTCGTCAGCTCGCCGTACTGCTCACGGAGCCAGGCGATGAAGGGCGCGAGGTTCGTCGTCTCTCCCGTATGCTTGTGTTTCTCTGCGTCTTTTTCGATCTCGCCGGGAACCGGTTCCATCGGTCACTGCCCCAGCGCCGGTTTGCCGGCCGCCGTGATCAGCACCGCGCGCAGCACGCCGAGCCGCCAGTGCACGCCATGCTTGTCTTGGACCTTCTCGGCAATGCCGCCGCAGTGATGGTCAAAGGTGTGGTAATTGCCGTCGATTGCCGTCCGGGAGTGCAGCATGTCCACCGGCCGGAGTTGGCCGCGCCCGGCCATCTCCCGCACGCCCTGCACCAGCTCGGCGTCCAGGTCGTGCTCGCCCATCTTCTTGAGAACATGCGTCAACGCGCCGTCACTGACACCCTTGCCGCGCCGGCCCAGGCCGAGTTCCGCAGACTGCGACTCTGCGTCGCGCAGCGCCTTGCACGACACCAGCAGCCCGGTAACCAGCACCAACATCAACTCTGTGAATTCATGACGCACACCTTGGCGACTGCGTGGGTCGCGCCCGAATTTGTCCAAGTGCTCGCGCAGCCGCCGCAGCCGCGGACCAAGGAAGGCCTGGACACGATGGATCTCATTCTGCAAGTCTTGCATCGGGCGCCGGTTCGGTGGTGGCCCCGTCGGATGTTCCGCGGGGCGGGTTGTTCGCAAACATCATTGTGCCTGCGAACCGGCGCCCGTCTATTTTGTTGTCATGTCAGGAAGTTGCTGGACAATTGAACAGGTCTGCCGCTGCCCGGCGGCTGGCGTTGCCTTTGGCTGCCGGTGTGTTCTGGCCATCGCCCTCGTCCTCGCGTGCCCAGCCGTCCCGGCATCGGCGAGCCCCGGCACGCCCGCGTATCCCGTCCTGCCGCCAAGCGTTGGGCCCTGGCTTGAGCACGCCTTCGCCGCCATTGAGCCCAGGTTTCACCTGCAAGACGCCCGTATTGAGCCACGGCGCGTCCTTGCCCAGGTGTGCGCCAAGGGTGCCGACTGTTTCGGCATGATCCTCTTGCCGCCCGATGAGCCGTGCGCGGGCCACAGGACCGCCACATGGTGCATCCAATTCCCAGCAGGTGCGCCTCGCGATGTCGACATCCTCTACGACGCCTTGACCGCGCATCCACCGGGTTGGACGCAACAAGCCCAAGCGCCGCACTGGCGGCCGAGGCCGATTCGGCTCCACCAGTGGCTCGGCGTCGCTGCGCGTCTGGTCGCGCCGCTGCTGGTCGTGCTGCTGTTGTGCCGCTTTGTCGCGCCCTCGAAGCCGGACTGGCGCCGCGGGTTGTCGTCGGTGGCGTTGCTGGCCGGCACCGCCGACGCGGCCTGGGCTTGCTTCTGTCTCCTGCGCGAGTCCCGAGTCGACAGGGCCGGCACCTGGTACCTCAGCACCGGGGGATGGCTCTGGATCTGGTGGCTGATGGCGCTCTGGGGCGGCGGGTCTATCGGGCTTGCGCTGCGCTTGGGCCTGGCCAGACGCGTCGCAAGCAGGCCTTTGATCTGGCTGGTCGTGGGCGGTGGACCGCTTCTTGGCGCAGTTGCGGCGGTTGCCACGCGGCGCGTCGGTTCCCTGGATGGCGCGGCCATCGCTGCCGTGGCATCGCTCGTCTTCTTGGCCGTGGCCCATGCGCGCTGTGCGAATCCGAAGACCTGGCTGCTCGGTCTGGGTGCCAGCGCCGCCGCGGCGGGGGCGCTGGAGGGCGCGGCACGTGTCCTGTTGCCAGCGCCACCGGTGGTCGAACACGAAGCGCTGGCCTTGTGGGGCCCAGCCTCGCCAAGGCCAGATGGGCTGCCCGTGGGCCCGCACGCGCTGCGCGTGCACTGCGCCCTTCACGCGGAGATCGGCCAGTGCAAAGCGGGAATCCTACGAATGGAGTCGCCGCCACAGGACAAGCCCTGGGTTCTCCACCTAGGCGATTCCATGGTGTACGGCTTGGGCGTCGGTTCGGGCGAGACGCTGCCGGCGCGCCTGGCGGCCCGCGATCCGGCGGTCGGACAAGTCAACGCCGGCGTGCCGGGCACGTCCATCGATGTGCAACTGGCGGTGCTTCAGCGGGTTCTGGCCTTGCAAGCCCCCAATTTGGTCGTGCTCCACATTATGCCTGGCAATGACCTCGACGAGGTCGAGGCGCCCGTCGAAAGCTGCGACGGCCAGCCCCCCTTCTGGCTGGAAGGGACGATTCCGCGCCCGCGCTGCGCGACGCCATTGTGGGCCAGGCGTCCTTGGGGGCGGATGGTGCTGGAAAGTCGGTTGCCGCTGCCCATCGCCGCGACCATGGACGCGTCCTGGGCGGCCCGCGATCTTGCCCAGCTGCAGCGTTGGCTGCTGACGCCATCGGCTAGCCACGACCCGCCGTTGCCGGCGAAAGCCTTGATCTATGGCCAGTACCTTGACGCTTTGGTTGCACGCTTGCGCGACGCGAGCATTCCGCTGCGCGTGGTCGTGATGCCGCAGCGACCCGGGCACGATGCCGACTTCGCGACGCGCCGACGCGCCCAACTCGTGGCGGTCCTGCTTGCCGCCGATCTTCCCTTCATTGACCTTCAGGCGCCCGTGGACGGATGGCTGCGGACGCAGGGCGAAACGCAGGTGTTCGTCGACCGGCCTCCAGGGGACATTCATCTGAACGCAGAAGGTCTTTCGCGATTGGCGGCGCTCCTTGGCAGCGAACTGCGGCCTTGAAACGCGCACGCAACGGGTTGTGTGCAGACCACGGTGCGGCTACGCTCGCCGCGATGCGGCTTGTGCACATCGCGATGGGAACGAATAGGAAAGCGTCAGCGTCAAGTCTCCCGACGTGCCGATGGCCATCGCCGGCAGCGCATGGGGCGGACACGGCACCAGATCCAGCCCGGCGGCGTTCCAGGCGTCGAACTCCGCGCGGCGCATCACCGTTCGCTCGGCGGTCAGGCGCCAGACCTCGTCCGCTGGCGTTCGCGACGCGGATGCTTGCGGAAGGCTTGAGGCGTCAAGCGGAACAAGTGCGCTTGACCGGCGCTGTACGGGCGCGTAGCTTGCCACTTCGGCGGCGATACGTCCGCGGACGGGGGGTGTCACATGACCACGCGTTGGTGGCTTGCGGCCGGTGCGGTGCTTGCGATCACGTGCCCCCCCCCATGCCTGCGGCCTCGATCAACCGGTCGATGACTTCGCCCCGACGCTCCCAATGCCCACACAGATGTTCGTTGATATCGCTGCGTTATTTAGCGACTTCGTGCCATGGTACCCCGAAGTGCCCCTCTTCCTGCTCCATTGTGGCAATGGCAGATGCGAGGCTGGATGGCAGGCCGAAGACACGACTACGTGCCCTGCAGGCTGCTGTGAATGTGGTGACACGGTGTGCGATTCCGCGTGCGCGGAATTCGCGTCAACCTGCTTCGCGGACTGCCTATGTGGTGACAGCAACTGCGATCCCTCCGTCGAGGATTCTGCCACGTGTCCTGTTGACTGTTGCGCATCTGCGCAGTGTGGCGACGGAATCTGTGAGTGTAACGAGCAAGTCACCTGCGTCCTTGACTGCTACTGCGGCAACGGCCGGTGCGAAGTGCGTTATGGCGAGAACAAGTCTACTTGCGCCAACGACTGTTGTCCGCCCGCAGGCTGCGATGACGGCGAGTGCGATGGCGCCTGCGGCGAGGACGTTGATGCGTGTCCACAGGATTGTACATGCGGGAACGGATCATGCGGCGCAGGCGAGTCGTTGGCGACCTGTCCAGAGGACTGCACCTGCGGCGACGGCATCTGTAAGTCTGCTGAAACTTTAAATAACTGCCCAGATGACTGCTGCAAGTACTACGCGGGCTGCGGTGACGGACGATGCCTCACGTCTTGCGGCGAGTCAGCCGCATCCTGCCCGGACGATTGTGTGGCCTGTGGCGACGACGTGTGCTCCTGGTGGACCTCGGCCGGCGCGCAGCTCGAAACCATTTTCAATTGTCCAGCGGATTGTTGCTGGAACGGCGCCGGTGGTGGCTGCGGCGATGGTGTCTGCGAATCGTATCAGTGTGGCGAAAGCTACGTGACATGCCCGGACGACTGCGGCGGAAACGCTTGCGGCGATGGCGTCTGCAGCAAAGGTGAGAGTCCCACGATCTGCCCGATCGACTGCACCCCGCAGGTCTGTGGCAATGGCGAGTGCGAGGCCGCTGACGGTGGGCCGGCCATGTGTCCTGCAGACTGCGCGCAGTCCTGCGGCAACAAGGTGTGCAACAAGGGCGAATCTTACACAAGTTGTCCACAGGACTGCGGATACTGCGGCGACGGTGTGTGTGCGCTTGGCGCCGGGCCTCTGGCAACCGGGCTTGCGAACGTCGAGGACTTCTGCACTTGCCCGCCAGACTGTGGCGTTACAATCGGCGACAACAAGTGCCAGTGGCCGGAGTCGGGCTGGTCCCCCGACTGCAACAATAATGCGTGTCTCGCCGTCGCCGGCTGGGTTTGTGCAGTGGAGGCAGTTGCCAACGCATGCCCGGGCCTTTGCCTAAGAGGATGTGGCTGAAAACTGGACAAGAGATCGCGCCATGCGACAAAGCCGCCAACCACGCGGGAGGCGGTCATGGTCATGGTGTATTCGGCAGCGCAGCGGGACGAGGCAGAGGCAGCACTGAAGACGGGCGAAGGTCCGCTACAAGTAGCCGAAAGACTAAAGATTA
>Ga0172370_10007278_pt1 | contig 13613 bp, 11 predicted proteins | sample LakKiv5m_FD_114538 | JGI IMG/M metagenome (GOLD analysis project Ga0172370, IMG submission 114538) | Freshwater microbial communities from Kabuno Bay, South-Kivu, Congo - kab_022012_11.5m | ecosystem: Environmental > Aquatic > Freshwater > Lake | place: Democratic Republic of the Congo...
AAAACCGCCAAAACTCGCCATTATTGCCCAAACCCCGCAATAATGCTTGTCAGCGTGCAATTTTAGGCCGTACAAATGACCAAATAATGCTAAATAAATTTTATCAAGCTTAGGAATTCCCCAACCGATTCGATGAACCAGCACCCGACCAACCTGTTCTTTTCTTAATAACTTTTTGTCCATTAAAGCCGTAACCATTTCAAAATCATAGTCCGTCAAACGATCGGTGATTTCTTTTAGCGCCACTTCCGCTCCTCCGACAAACGGATAATACGCCGTGGAAAAAATCAAAATTCTCTTGGACATAAAATTTATTTTAATCTGACGGATAAAATTTCCAACTGCTGAAACATTTCTTTGGTTCTTTTAGCTAACATATCTAATCCTTCGTCTTCTTTGACCACCTGAATCTTTCTGTTGATTTCAAACCAACTTCTTTGTCTTTCATTCATTTCGCCGACCAACTGCCAATAATGCGATTTTAAGAAGATTATTTTATAAATAAGAGAAAGAAAAATCCCCTTTTTTATCATTTTATCGGAAATATTACCTTCATAAACGCTTAACAAAACTCCGACTTTGCTAAAAAAAGAAAATAAGACCGCAGCCAAAGCTCCGTAACTGGCCATTATCGACCAAGCGGCGACGTATTTGCGACTTCGGTGCAATTTGGAAGCGGCTAGAAAAGCATTCCATGGTAAAAAATATTTATCGAGCTTGCTGCCGCTTCCTAAACGATAAATATTCACATTGCCTTCGTGATTTTCCGTTGGTAAAGATCGATCCATTCTGGAGGTAAAAAAATCAAATTCCCAACCCGGCAAAGATTTTACTATTTGTTTTACTTTTTCCTCCACCGGACCGACAAACGGCAAATAAGTCGGAATAAAAACGGCAATGTTCGGTTTATTGGCCAAACGTTCTTTAAAATCTTCAATTACCTTAACCAAGCCGTCGGTCAAACTAACAACCGGTTCCCAACCTAATTTTTCTTTAATTTTGGAGATATCCGCTCTTCTCTGTCTGACATCTCCTTCCCTGCCGGCGACAGTTTTATAATCCAAATAAACGAGTTTACCGTCGGTACCTGTTAATTTTTTTATCAATTCGGCCAATTCGGTTATTGTTTTTTCTTCCGGATTGCCAATATTTACCGGTTGATAATCGTTATCGGATTCCATCCAACCAACAAGCGCTTTGATAAAATCATCTATATAACAAAAACTTCTGGTTTGTTTTCCATCACCATGAATGGTTATGTCTTCCCTTAAAAGTGATTGAAAAATAAAGTTGGAAATTACTCGTCCATCATTGAACATCATTCTCGGTCCATAGACATTGAAAAATCTTGCTATCCGGGTATCTACTCCGAATTGCTGATGATAATCTTTACATAAGGTTTCCGCCGCCCGCTTACCTTCATCATAACAGGCCCTCTCGCCTAAAGGATTAACATTGCCAAAATAACTTTCTTTCTGCGGATGTTCCAAAGGATCGCCGTAAATTTCGGAAGTTGACGCTTGTAAAAAGCGAGCGCCGGTAAAACGGGCCAATTCCAACATTTGTTGAGCGCCAATTACTGATGTATTTAAAGTTTTTACCGGATCAAATTGATACTGCACCGGAGAAGCCGGACAAGCCAAATTATAAATACGATCTAAAGAATTTATTTTTAATTTTAAAGGCAAAGAAATATCGCGTTGAATCAATTTGAATTTGGAATTGGTAAAATGCTTGGCAATATTTTCTTTTTTACCGCTGAAAAAATTGTCAATCGCTATCACTTCATGATTTTCAGCCAGTAAATGATCAACCAAATGCGAACCGATAAATCCCGCTCCGCCTGTTACTAGAATTTTCATGAGAGATTAAAAATTAAAGATTAAAAATTAAAGATTATTTAAAAATTATAAAATTATATACATTGCTAATTTTAAATTTTTGATATTTAATCTTTAATTATTTATTTTCCAACTTTCTTAAAAAAAGCGATTGTTTTTTTGATACCGTCAATCAAATCAACTTTCGGAACCCAACCGAGTTCTCGTTTGGCTTTGGCGCTTGACAAAACGCTTCTAAAGACCTCGCCGGGGACTGCCGGCCGATGAATCGGTTTAATGTCGGTAATCAAACCGGCGATAATATCGTACAAAGCGTTAATTGAAGTTTCTTTGCAAGTGCTGATATTGTAAACTCCGAAACCCTTATTCATCGCTTTGATGGCGGCATCAACGGCGTCACCGACATAAACAAGATCTCTGGTCTGTTTGCCTGAGCCATTGATATAACATTGTTTTTTGTTTAAAAGATTATTGATGAAAATAGCCACCACACCGGCTTCACCGCCAGGATTCTGACGCGGTCCGTAAATATTGGCCGGACGCAAAGAAACATAAGGCATTTTTTTAATACGACCGTAAAAATTTATCAGATAATTATCAACCGCCAATTTAGAGATGCCATAAGGCGAATCCGGAGAAGACCAGGTCATTTCATGAGACGGCAAATCATTGGCATGGCAATAAATGGCGCCGCCGGAGGAAAAAAAAATAAATTTTTTGATTTTAATTGATTGGATCGCTTCCAAAATTTTCAACGAACCCCAAACGTTGATCGTAGCGTCGGCCAATGGTTTTTTTAAAGAAAACGGCACGCTTTTCTGCGCCGCCAAATGATAAACAATCTCCGGTCTGACTTTAGCCAAAACCTCTTTTAATTTTGGGCTTCTAACATCAAGGTTAAAAAATTTCGTTTTGGAATTGATTATTTTTTTATTGCCACAGGACAAATTATCAATAATTGAAACCTGATGTTTTTGAGCTACCAGTTTATCGACCAAATGCGAACCGATAAATCCCGCTCCGCCTGTTACCAATATTTTCATAATTTAATAATAATAAAATATAACTAAATAACACTGACTATTATATGTCACACTTGCCTCGCCGAAGCTTTTAAGCGTAGGCGGGCTGTTACCAATATTTTCATAAAAAAATAGTTATAAAGTTTGTAAAGTTTATAAAGTTTGTAAAGTTATAAAGTTTAATTTCGAGTATTTTACTTTATAACTTTATAACTTTCAACTTGATAACTAACTGATCCTGCCGACTGTTAATAATGCCTTATTTGCCATCGTATAATCAAGGGTCTTTTTCAAACCGGTAGTTAAGCCGACTAAAGGATACCAGCCCAAATGACTTTTAGCCAGGGTAATATCAGGCAAAGCCAATTGGGTGATAAAAGCGAGCGACTTTTGATGAACGATATTTGATTTTGAACCAGTCATGGCAATAATCGCCTGCGCCACGTCAATTAACGGCGTATCCACGTTACTGCCCAAATTCACAGCTCCCGCAAAATCGCTCGCCATCAACTTTAGCAAACCGTCAACTATATCGTCAATATAACAAAGGGCGGTCGACCAACTTTCATCGCCGTAAATAACCAAGTCCTTGTTATCCAAAGCGTCAATCATAAAATCCGAGATCATTTGTCCGTCTTTCAACATCAATCTCGGACCGTAAGTTCTGAAAATTCTGGCGATTTTAAAACTTTTATCATAAACGGCGTTATAAGTCGCGATCATCGCTTCGGCAAAACGTTTGCCCTCGTCATAACAGCTTCTGGGACCGGTAAAATTGACAGAGCCCTCGTAACTCTCGGCGACATAACCGTTATTCAATCTTGGTCCATACACAACCGCCGAGGAAGCGTGAACCACTTGGGCTTGATATTTCAAAGCCAAGTCCAAAACGTTTTTAACAAGAATTGAATTGGCGGCAACCGTTTCTATTCGCAGATTATCAAAATTTTTAGCGGAAGTAGGACAGGCCAAATTATATATTTCCTGAATGCCGAAAATATCCAGCTGAAATTTTTTGAGTTCCGGAGCTGCGGCCAAATCGATACTTTGGGATAAATCGTATTTCAAAAAAGCAAAATTGGGATTTTGCAAAAGAAAACTCAAATTTTCCGGACTGCTGGTAATAAAATTATCAACACAAATGACATTATTCTCTTTTACCAACGCCTCGCAAAGATGACTGCCGATAAAGCCGGCGCCGCCGACCACCAAAACATTCTTGCGCTGTTTTACCTCACCCTTTCTTTTGAAAAAATTCAACATATTTTTTTAAAAAATTTAATAAACGAATTTTTAAAATTTCAGCGAACACTTGAAAATAAGCCTTGGGAGAAAAACTGGAACTTCTAAAATGACTCCATTCTACTGGCAATTCCTTTATTCTTAAACCCTTGTCTTTTGCGCTTGCCAAAAGCTCCATATCAAATCCCCAGCCCTTTGATTTTAAATCAATAAATAATTCTTTTGCCTTATTATTAAATAATTTAAAACCGCATTGCGTATCTTTGAAAGGCAGACGCCAAATTGTCCGAAACAATTTGTTGCCAAAATTACCGCAAAATTCTCTCAAACTGGACTGATGAACCAAAATTTTTGATTCCGGCAAAGCTCGAGAAGCGATTATGATGTCAAATTTTTCTAAATATGGCAAAAATTTATCCAATTCATTAATTTTAGTGGAACTGTCGGCATCCAAAAAAAGATAAACGTCGCTGTCGGCAATTAACATGCCGCTGGTAACTGCGGCGCCTTTGCCTTGATTATGCTCATGTTTTAATAACCGGACATTGGAATAATTCAGCTCTTCAACTTTTTCAGCTGTCTGATCGGTTGAACCGTCATCAACCACGATAATTTCCGAAATTAATAACGGTTTGTTTTCAAAATAAGCAATAATTTCAGCCAAAGTTTTACCGATCTTGGCTGCTTCATTATAAGCAGGGATTATCACGCTAATTTTCATATTATAACAAAATTCGGTAAAAACCGCAAAAAATCAATTTTTAAAAACAAAATAACGGTTGGCGAAAAAATTTACCGCCACGGAAACAACAATAGCCATTACTTTGGCGAATAAATCAAAAACTCCAACATAACCGACCAAATAACCCAAAGTCACCTGCGTCAATAATAAAGCGATTAAGCTAACCGCAAAAAAACGCCAATATCTTTTTAATTTTAATTCGCGTCCCGCTTTAAAAGTCCAGCGGCTATTCCAAATAAAACTGTTAGTCACGGCTAAAGAAAAAGAAATCACATGCGCCAATAAATAGTGGTCCGCCCAAAAAACAAATCCTCTGGTCAATAAAAAATAAACGATAAAATCAAGCGCCGTATTGGTAACGCCAACCGCAGAAAACTTCAAGAACTGCCGAAAATTCGGCTGTTTTAAAATTAATTTATTGGCCAGTTGTAAAAAAAACTTTAAAAACATTAAATTAAGTTAATAAAAAATAAAATTATTAACGTCCGTTCCTTTAGGCAATAATATTTCCGCCGGCTGACTGGTATTCAATTGATAAATTCGCAAGGCCTTCTTTTGCGCTACCACTATCTCGCCGGTCAAAGAAACATTGACAATTCCTCCTAAAACAGCGGAAAAATCGGCGCCGGACGGTAAAAGCCATTGTTGTTCCACGCCGCCCTCCGGGTTAAATACTCTTAACCACTGTTGATTGTTATTTTTAATCGCAACAATAATTTCATTTCTAATGTCTCCCGCCAAATTAACGCTGGCGATCTTCAAGCCGCTGGTCCAATTTTTATCAAACGACAAAAAGTCAAGCAGTTTTTTGCCGGCAAAATTATAAATCCGCACTTCCGGCCGATAGCCGTCTGCCGGAGCGATTGCCAATTCGCTCACACCGTCAACATTCACGTCAATCGGAGTGATAGCTAAACCGCCTCTAAACGATTGATCAAAAACGGCAATTTCTCCTAATAATTTATCAGGGTAAGAAAAAAATTTGACTGTGGAAACGCCGCCTGATAATGGCGCGGCCGCCAAGTCAATCACGCCATCGCCGTTAAAATCTCCGGCAATCAAACCAATGCCATTCGGAGCTGATTTGTTTTCCCAAGCGGTAAAAGATTTTAATTCCACGCCTTGCCGATTAAAAAATATTATTTTAGCGCCGGCGCGGTCGCTGTCAAGGGCAACCGCAATTTCTCTTTGACCGTCGCGATTGAAGTCGCCTGTCGCTAAAGAAGTTATTTTGCCGGATTGTTTATCAGCCAACTGAAAAAAATTCTTTACTTTTCCCTGACTGTCAATAATATTCACTCTGCGGCCGGCATCATCAACGCTTAAAAAAGTTCCACTCCAAGGATCAGTTTGCAAAGCGGCCATCACCGCCGCCTCAATATTCAAACGTCCGGCGCCAAGCTGTTTCGGATATAAATAATTGCGAAAACTAATATCATCAGCGGTATTTTTAATGATCTTATAAATATCTTTATTGGTTAAATCCGGACGAACCGCTTTAATTAAAGCCGCCGCGCCGGACACTAAAGGCGCCGATAAAGAAGTGCCGGTCCAGTAACCGCCATAATAATGATTATAACCGGGAATAACCGGCGAAAAATAAAGCAGACCAAAAAAATTTTCACCCGGCGCCATCACGTCAAGACATTTGGCGCCGTAATTGGAAACAAACGATTTAACGTCATAAGCGTCAACCGCGCCCACGCCTAAAACATGATTTTCGCCTGCTTCGCCGTCATGACAAATCGGATATTGCGGCGTCAGATCAAGATTCAAGCTGACATCGGAATTATTAGGACCAAGCTGTTCATTGCCGGCGGAAGCGACAATAATCAAACCCTTATTATAGGCCTCGGTAATCACGTCTGCCAATTTTTGATCCATAACGGAACCAACCATGCTCAAATTAATGATATCGGCGCCGTTATCAATGGCGTATTTGATGGCCGCGATAACCGCTTCCGTGGAACCGACGCCTTCTCCGTCCATGACTCGCAAAGGCATTATTTTCACTTTCCAGGTTACTCCGACAATGCCTAAGCCATTGTCGCCGACCGCGCCGATAATACCAGAAACGATCGCGCCATGATCAATGCCTAGCTTGGAAAATCGGCCGGAAAATTTCGGACGCGGATCCGGAGTATTGGTTATAAAATCCCAGCCGTTCACATCGTCAATAAAACCATTACCGTCATTATCAAGACCGTCATTAGGAATTTCTTTTTCATTGCGCCAAATATTTTCATACAAATCAGGATGTTCAATATCCACTCCGCTGTCAATAACCGCAACCACAACTCGGGAACTTTGATTAACAATCTGCCAGGCCTCCAGCGCGCGCGTCTGTTCCAAATAATCCTGATACTTCAGCCAAGGATCGCCGGCTTTAATCAAAACCGCTTGACAATTGCCGGCCGAAAAAACAAAAATCCCAATCAGAATATGGCTGAATATTTTTTTTAACATAATTTATTCTCCCGTTATTGACTTTAAATGATCTGAAATGATTTGTCGTTCGTCAGCGCTCCCGGCCAGACGATATAAAGCTTGCAGCAAACGAATGGCTCTTGTTTTATCGGTTTGTTGTTCATAATGCGGTAATATTTCCATAATTTGTTCTTTTGAATTGAATAAAAAATTATTATCTATAATCATATCATAATCTTCATACATCTTGTTTTCCTGTTTCAGATATTTATGAATAACGGCGCGGTAAAAATAGGTCTCCGGCAACCTTGGATTTACTTTTTCCGCTTCAGCCAAATAAAACAAGGCCTTATCGGTTTGACCGCTGAACAGATAAAATTGTCCCAATAACCAGAGAGGCCTGATATTGCCCAAACTCAACTCATGAGCGGCTATGGCGTAAGCCAAACCTTTGTCTAAATATTCCTTCTTTGGCTCCAATCCAAAAATTAAGACATAATTTTTGGCCTGCAAATAATAAAAAAACATATTTTTCGGTTCGCGCGCGATTGACCAGTCAAGCCAATTGATCGCTTCCCGCAAATCAGCGATTTTTGTTTCTTTGGCAATATCTTTAAAATCAATATAAGCCAAATCATTTAAAGATTGCGAAATTAAAGCTCCTAAATCGCTCTTATTAACGGCATATTTTCTGGCTTCCCGATAATCAGCCATCATCTCGGCATACTTATTATAAACTTTAGCGACATAAGCTCTATAAACGGCTTTATTGGCTTTCATCTCGGGCATTGTTACAGCGAATAATAAATAACTGAATAATCCAATGCCTAAGATAATCGCCAGACGAGCAATAATCGGCCGGCGATATAACTTTTGTCGCGCGTCGTTCTTAAAAGATAAATCTTCTTCATTTCTAAAAACAAAATAAGCAAGCAATAAATGAAAAATCAATAAACTGCTTAACGAATCAAAAACAAAAATATTCTGAATAAAATAAGAAATCATCGCTAAAAATAACCATAAAAATTCCAAACTGGAAATTTTTTGCCGGTTTTTTAAATTGATTAATAACCAGCCGCTGACGAAAAAAATTCCTAAGTAGCTCAAGAGACCAAAAATTCCCATAGTGGAAGCCATATCCACCAAAGTATTGTGCGCGCGGTCAAACCAAATTTCGTTGCCGGAATAATCGTAAAAGTCGCCGGTAAAATACTGATTAAAAGCGACGTGATAATTTTCCGGACCTAAACCGACCAATAAATTATCCCTGAAACCAAGCATCCCCCATTTCCATGAATGAAGGCGGGTTTGAATGGTATTATCTGATAAAGAAAAATCGGTAAAACGTTGCAATAGATAATTATTATGAATAAAATTTTGATCTCTAAAAATAAATAATCCGCGCCAAATGACAAATAGGAAAATTAAAAAAACAATAATAATTTTGAATGCGCGGCCGGAACCATATTTCGTCTTCAACATTAAAAACGGCAAAACCAATAGAGCCGCGACTAAGCCAATCAGCGCGCCGCGAGTGCCGGAAAGAAATAAAACCAGCGCGTTTAAAATTAAAACAATCAAATAAGCCGATTTTAACCACCAATTTTTAACATGAACAATTAATAAACCGGCGATAAAAAGGTGAAACAAAGTATAAGTCGCGACAAACGCGGCATTGCCGAACGTGCCGTCAACTCTGGCCGCGCCGCCGGCAAAAACAAAACCGGCGTTAAATCTCTGCGCTATGGCATAACCGCATATTATGGCACTGGTCAATAAACTGGCATTAAACAATTGATGCCAATTTTTTAGAACCTTTAGAGAACCGGCCAACGCAAAATACCATAAAAAATAATGAAGATAATTAAAAGTCCCAAACATTCTTTCCCAATTTCCCCACCAGCTTCTGAACGGACTAACGCTAAAAACGGTCGCGACAAGCATCACTCCCATAAAAGACAAAACGGCAATATTCAAAGGATTTTTAAAATTAGGACGATATTTAGGGAAAATTATCGCCAAAATTCCGTAAGCGATAATAATAATTTCCAATAAAGCCCTTAAAAGCAAAGTTCTTTGAATAATGTAAGGAAAATAAGATTCTTTAACAATCAGCAAAGGCGCGAACATAGCCAAAACGCTGCCCCAGAGGATAATATTTAATAAAATTTTCTCTCGCAATGTCTTCTCCATAAACCTTATTTAAGAGTTAAAAAAACATACTAATTATACTATCTTGGCGATTTATATTCAACACAAAATATCGCCGCAAAACAGTTGTGATAATAGTTGAAAAAAAGGGCGGTATTTGCTAAAATGTTATTATGAATAATTTTTTACCAACCGTCAAAAAAATTATCACTATCTCAGGAGATCTTGGATTAATGTATTTAGCCCTATTTTTAACCCTGATCATCCGTTACCGTCAATCGCCGACAGCCGAGATCTGGCAAAATCATTGGACTGTTTTCAGCGGTTTATTTATTCTCTGGCTGATTATTTTCTACGCTTTCAGCTTATTCCAACAGCAACTCACTCGCCAAAAGCTGGACTTGATAAAATCTTATATTCCGGCTATATTACTCGCCTTAGTCAGCGGCGTCGGCTATTTTTATCTGATTGAAACTAAAAGCAACCTCACTCCTAAAACCAGCTTATTAATTTTAATCATTATTTTTTCGGGGCTGTTTTTTATTTTTAATTTGCTTTTAACCAAAATTTTTGAAACGGAAAATCTCTATCGCAAAATCATTTTGATCGGTTATCACCCGTTAATCAAAGAACTTTTGCCTGCCACCGGTCAAAAAAGATTTGAATTTATTTATAAAGGTCTGATCAGCGACTCCGACAAACCGGCGGACTGGCCGAATGATATCAGAGTTTATTCATTAAATCAATTGGAAGCCGTCATTAAACAGGAAAAAATCGAGCTGATTATTATCAGCTCCGATGACAACAAGGAAGTGGTGGACGCGCTCTTCAAAATACTTCATTTGAAAGTCAGTTTTATGTCGCTGAAAAATTTTTACGAATGGGTATTCAAAAGAGTGCCGCTCAATATCATTGATCGCGGTTGGTTTTTAAATAATTTTTCCGAAGGCGATAAAAAAATTTTTAATCTGGTCAAAAGAACCGGCGATATTCTTTTAGCGATTATTTTTTTAATAATCGCTCTGCCGATTATGCCATTAATCGGCGCTGCCATTGCTTTAACCAGCAAAGGGCCGGTATTTTTCAAACAGACCCGCTCTGGATACGGCGGCAAACCGTTTTTACTTTATAAATTCAGGACCATGTTTCAAAACGCTGAAAAAAACGGGGCGGTCTGGGCTGAAATGAATGATCCGCGCATCACGGTCGTCGGCAAATTCCTGCGCCAAACCCGTTTAGATGAAATTCCTCAATTATTAAATATTTTAAAAGGCGAAATGTCGTTTGTCGGTCCTCGTCCGGAACGACCGGAATTCGTAGCCGATTTGACTCAAAAAATTCCTTTTTATCAGGAAAGATTATTGGTCAAACCCGGTTTGACCGGCTGGGCGCAGATTTTAGGTCCGGCTTACGGCGGAAATGTTGAAGAAAGTTTGGAAAAATTGCAATACGATCTCTTTTACGTCAAACATCGCGATATCTTCTTGGATTGGGCAATTATCATTAAGACCTTAAGCATCGTAACAAAAATGATCGGGCGCTAACAATCGCTTCAATGTTTCTAAAATTAAAAAATAACATTCGCGGCCTTTTAAAATGGAGCGAAAAATGGACTGGCACGGACATGATCTATCTGGCCCGCGGCGGTTTTTGGCTGACCGGCGGACAAATTATTTCCGCCGGCGCGGTTTTTGCGACCTCACTGGCTTTTGCCAATCTCTTACCGCCGCAAATTTATGGCACTTATAAATATATTTTGACGCTCGCCGGCTTATTTACCGCCATTAGTTTGACCGGTTTAAGCGCTTCCCTGACCCAAGCCGTTGCTCGGGGCTTGGAAAAAACTTGGCAACCGATTTTTAAAAGCAAAATCAGATGGAGCTTAATCGCCGGCGCCGTCACTCTTTCAGCCGCCAGTTATTATTTTTTCAAAAACAATTTTATTTTAGGCGGCGGTTTAATGATCGCCGGTTTATTTTTACCGCTGATGGAAAGCGCCGGCCTGTATCCATATTTGTTGCAGGGCCGAAAAAATTATCAAGACACGGCCAAATACCTTGGAATTTCCCAGATATTCTCCGGCTTGATTTTAATTACCGCTTTATTTTTTACTAAAAATTTATTTTTAATCATTGCGGCTTATTTTCTTTCCTGGATAATCAGCAGATGGATAATCTTAAAAATAATTTTAAAAAAACAACCGCTAATCGGGGAGATCGATCAGGACGCCGTTCGTTACGGAAAGCATTTGAGCTTGATAGACATTATCAATCAAGTCGCGGAATATCTTGATAAAATTTTAATTTTTCAATTTCTGGGAGCGTCGGAAGTCGCTGTCTATTCCATCGCCATGGCGGTGCCGGAACAAATCCGCGCTTTCATAAAAAATCTTAATTTTTTTCTTCTGCCGAAATTTTCCGCTCAAAACGTCGCTGTGGTTCAAAAAAATTTAAGTAAAAAAATAATCCTGCTTCTTTTAGGATTATTGATAATTGTCGCGATTTATATTTTCGGCGCGCCATTTTTTTTCAAACTATTCTTTCCAAAATATTTAACCAGCATTAATTATTCTCAATTTTTAGCGCTCGGACTAATCGCTTACGCCAGTATCGTGCCGTTAAATTTTTTAAAAGCCCATAAATTCACTGGCAAACTTTATCAAAGCAATAATTTCACCAGCTTGTTTCAAATTATCTCTTTGTTGATTTTAATTAAATTTTTCGGCATTTGGGGAGCGGTAACGGCTAAGGTTTTAACAAAATTTTTCAACTTCGCTTATTTGTGGATTGCCTCAAAAAACGCGATAAAAAAATAAAAATTAATTTGCTTTTTTAGCTACGGCAAAATATCCCAAAGGTATTCTTTTTTTTAATTTTTCATAACGAGTGCCGAAAATAACGGAACAGATTTTATCTTTGATGTTCGCGCAATTCATAAAAAATAATCTCAAACAAGCAGGCAATGATCCGCCGATAAGAGAAAAAATCAAGCTAAAAAAACCAAAGCCCAGTTCCTTGATTTCTATCTCCGAAAAATTATTTTGTTCCAGCAATTTGATCAGGGCTGATTTGGTATAGCGAAAATAATCATCCGGCGAGCCGTGAATCTGATGCATAAAGGGAACGGCCAAAACAAATTTTCCATTCGGCTTCAATACCCTGCCCGCTTCCTGAAAAACATTGTGAAAATTAAAAATATGTTCCAAAACGTTCAAAGCGACGCAACAATCAAATTCATTATCGGATAAAGGAAATTTTTGCTCAATATCAAAAATCAAATCACAGCCGTAAGAGTCGTCCAGATTAGCCGTGGTGATCTGATTATCATGATTAAACAATTCATGATAACCGGATTTTTGGCTGCCGCCCAGATCCAAAATTTTACCGCATAAATCAAGTTTTTTAAGCTCCACGTATTCCTGGCTTCTGATAAGGGAATAACTTTTTAACATATTTTTTTGATAATCAATAAATACGAGCCCCGAAAATAATTACAAAATTGCGCCAGGAAAGTGGCAATCAGAAAGAAAAATTTATTTTTACTCCAGGTGCCATAATAAAAAACTTTTTCAATTTCCAATCCCCGCACCGAATCGAATGATTCCAAACTCACCGGCCGGAATAATTTTTTAATCGCGACCGGCGGATATGGTTTGATATGACCGAAAGTGTTCCAGATGGTTTTAGGCATCGGTGAAATTAAAATTATTTTACCATCTTTTTTTAATACTCGTTTCATTTCCACAAACATTTTTCGCGCGATTGCCGGTTCCAGATGCTCAATAATATTTCGGTTGTAAATTACTTGAAAAAAATCATCGACAAAAGGCATGGCTATGACGTCTCCGGTTTTTACCTGATAACCCTCGGCTACGAGTTCGGCAATTACCTGTTCATTAATATCAAAACCGTAAATCAATTCCTTATCTTTACGCAGAACCTCACCCTGACCACAGCCGACATCCAAAACTCTTTTGTTTTTCAAAAACAATTCGTAAATCGGATCAAGCCCCTTGATATACAAAAGAAAAAGTTTAAGAAAAAACATATTTTTAAAATTAATATTTATTTAAAATTTTCTCAATCAAATTGCCAAAGGAATGCGTTTTGCTTTTCTCTAAAAATACCTCGCTTAATCTTTGCTTTTCCGGCGCGCTTAAATTATAAAACTTAATTATTTTTTCCGCCA
>Ga0172370_10007279_pt1 | contig 13613 bp, 11 predicted proteins | sample LakKiv5m_FD_114538 | JGI IMG/M metagenome (GOLD analysis project Ga0172370, IMG submission 114538) | Freshwater microbial communities from Kabuno Bay, South-Kivu, Congo - kab_022012_11.5m | ecosystem: Environmental > Aquatic > Freshwater > Lake | place: Democratic Republic of the Congo...
CCGGTACAAATACCAGATGCGAAGTATAGGTTCCGGCGGTGAAACGCTCGGCTCCGAGCTGCTCGACTGGGGCAAGGAAGTAATGGGTGTAACCATTAATGAATTCTACGGACAAACTGAGGTCAATCTGGTTGTGGGCAATTGCGCGGACGCGATGGAGATTCGTCCCGGCTCTATGGGAAAGCCCATTCCGGGGCATATCGTCGAAACCGTGGATGAATCAGGCTGCCCGGTGGGAGTCGGCGCAGTGGGCGAGGTTGCCATCCAAAGGCCCGATCCGGTGATGTTCCTTCAATACTGGGGCAATGCCAAAGCTACCGAGGAAAAATACATCGGCGACTGGTGCCTTACCGGTGATCTTGCCCGCAAGGATGAAGACGGTTACTTGTGGTTTGTGGGCAGAAAGGATGATGTCATTACCAGCGCGGGTTATCGTATCGGCCCCGCGGAGATCGAGGACTGCATTCTGAAGCACCCGTCGGTCAGCATGGTCGCTGTTATTGGCAGCCCTGATGAAGTCCGCACCGAGATTGTAAAAGCTTTTATCGTGCTCAAACCGGGCGTCGCGGCTGACGAAGGCCTCACCAAAGATATTCAGAGCTTTGTCAAAGTCAGACTAGCCGCGCACGAATTCCCGCGAGAAATCGAATTCGTCAACGAACTCCCCATGACCGCGACCGGCAAAATCATGAGAAAAGAATTAAGAGCATTGGAAGAGCAGAGGAAAGGCACGAGAAAGTGAATCCACAACACCTGGCGGATAAGATTTCTCCGACACGCGGAAAACTTTTTGCGGTGTCGCGGGACGCAGGACTTCCGCTCCCGGTTTAAGAAAACTTTTTTTTACCCACAAATAGTGGACAGCCCCAGTCCCAATCAGACCCGTTCGAATGCCTGCTCCAGGTCCGCGATCTGGTCGTCGATATGTTCTATCCCTACCGATATTCTGATCATATTGCGTGTGATGCCCATTTGTTCACGGACATCTTCAGGCATAGACGCGTGAGTCATCGACCAGGGATGCTCGATCAGTGACTCCACTCCGCCCAGGGATTCTGCCAGCGTGAAGAGCTTCACCGCGGCGAGCAACCGAAAAGTCTCCGCTTCGCCTCCTTTGACGCAGAAAGAGAATGTGCCGCCGTACCCGGTCATTTGTTGCTGAGCAAGCTTGTGCTGAGGGTGGCTGTCCAAGGCGGGATGCAGCACGCGCTCCACTTTGGGATGCGCCTCCAGCCAGCGCGCCAATTCCAGCGCGTTACGGTTGTGGGCTTCCATACGGACCGCAAGGGTCTTCACACCGCGCAAGACGAGAAAACACTCTAGCGGCCCCGCGCAAGTGCCCATAGCGTTCTGGAGGAACTTGATTTTGTCAGCAATGTCGGGGTCTTTTACAATGACCGCTCCGCCTACCACGTCTGAATGACCGTTGATGTACTTCGTGGTCGAGTGCACAACCACGTCTATGCCCAGGTCAAGAGGGCGCTGGAAATAAGGGGACAGAAAAGTATTGTCACAGATGGTGGTCACCTTGTGTTCCCGCGCGATGTCCGCTATTGCGCGCAGATCCAGGAGGTTCATCAGCGGGTTAGTTGGGGTCTCGGTCCAGACGGCCTTAGTGTTGGGGCGTATTGCTTTCCGTAGCAGATCCAAGTCGCGCAGGTTCACAAAGTCCACTTCCACGCCGTGTTTCCGAGTGACGTTTACCAGCAGCCGGTAAGTCCCTCCGTAAAGATCATCATGAACGATCAAGTGGTCGCCGGGACCGTACATTTCAAGCACCGTTGTTTCCGCGGCCATTCCGGTAGAGAAAACGAATCCCGCGGTGCCCCCTTCCAGAGCCGCGAGGCAGTCCTCCAGGGCTTTACGAGTGGGGTTTCCGCTGCGCGAGTAATCGAACTCCCCCGGCTGATTGACATCTTTGAACGCGAAGGTCGAAGTCTGGTAGATCGGAGTCATCACCGCGCCATACGTGGGGTCCTTCTCCTGGCCGGCATGAATGGCTAGCGTTTCAAATCGCATGTTTGCTCCTTTGACTGATATGAGTTTGTTTTCGAAGAAGTAAAGCCCGGGGGAAACTTCTTTGTAAAGAAGTTTCCCCCGGACCCCCTTCAAGAAACTCCCTATACCGCCGGCGTATAGAAGTTTTTGGAGAGGGGCTCGGGGAGGAACCTTTTTACAAAAAGGTTCTCCCCGTCTTAGTTCCTTGAAAGCAAATACGTATCAGGCGGGAATGCCTTCAAATAGAACGGTGGACAGGTAACGCTCACCGGAGTCCGGAAGCAGGGTGACGATCAGCTTATCCTTGTTCTCAGGCCGCCCGGCCACGCGGACAGCCACTGCCGCAGCCGCTCCGCTGGAAATGCCGCAGGTGATCCCTTCTTCACGGTGCAGGCGTAATGCCATTTCAATTGCTTCGTCATTGGACACGGTCGCGATTTCATCCACCAGATCCAGATCCAGGACATCAGGTTTAAATCCTGCACCAATCCCCTGAATCTTGTGCGGACCGGGTTTTGGCTCTTCACCGTTTCGAATCATCGTCAACACCGGTGAATGGATGGGTTCAACCGCCACTGACCAGATGCTCTTTTTCTTCACGTTTCTTATGAACCGGATAACTCCGGTGATGGTGCCGCCGGTGCCAATACCTGAGACCAGAATGTCTATCTTTCCATCCGTGTCGACCCAAATTTCAGGCCCCGTAGTTTTGAAGTGGATCTCGGGGTTTGCGGGATTTTTGAACTGCTGCGGCATGAAGTACTTATCAGGATCATTTGCCAAAATTTCCTCCGCCCTGGCGATGGCGCCCGGCATTCCTTTGGGGCCTTCGGTTAGAACAAGGTCGGCTCCGAAAATCCGCAACATCTTGCGACGCTCCAGGGACATTGTCTCCGGCATTGTAAATAGCATGGGGTAATTGCGAGCCGCGCAGACGAAGGCCAAAGCCAAGCCGGTATTGCCACTTGTGGGCTCCAGGACGGTCACTCGATTGGAGCCGGGGTTAAGCTTCCCGTCTCTCTCGGCCGCCCAGATCATCGCGGCGCCAATGCGGCATTTCACCGAATAGGACGGGTTGCGTCCCTCAATTTTCGCAAGAATTATTCCGGGAAGCCCCGCAGCCACGCGGTTCAAACGTACCAGCGGGGTGCCTCCGATTGTGAAGCTGTTGTCGGCAAAAATTCTTTCCATTTGACTTTGTCCTCCCTAAAAAACTTTATCGTTGCCATAGTGGTTTCATACCAGTTCGCCATTATTCTCGTGAGACACCCGGCATGTCTCTTCACCTGAGAACGGCATGGCCTGACTTCGCTCCAGAGGCATCCCGCATGTCCACCCAAAGTCAGGTCCGGGAACTGGTATCAAAACATGCGACCTCTGTGGATTCCCCTAAAAGCCTCAAATCCGGTCACGGAACGTGGATTACTGGCCCTCTGGTTCCCATGTCCGGCTGTATTCACATTCCTCTCGATCGAGAATTGGAAAAATTCCATGGCGTTGCCCAAAGAGAACCCAGTCCTGTTTCAACACGTCAGCGATAGGTTCCGTCCCGCCACAAAGAGGGCAGTCCGGATCCCGGACCCGTTCTCCGGTTACAAACCGACAGCGAAGGCCGTCGTACATCAAGAAACGGCGGGCACTCTCTGAATCACGCTCCAGAAAAATCTTCACGGCTTCCACCGCGGCCAGGCTTCCCATGACTCCCACAACTCCCCCAAAGATACCTCCCTCTCGACATGTCATAGCCCTGCTCCCAGGCGACGGTTCGGGGATGAGGCACCGATAGCAGGGCTGGTCCGCGTCAGGAATTACGACCATGAGCTGTCCCTGGAATCCCAGTGCAGAGGCAGAAACCAGCGGTACTCCCTCAAGCCAACAACAATCAGCCACCAGAAACCGTGTACAAAAATTGTCACATCCATCGATGACGGCGTCGTAATCGCGCGCTATTTCTCGTGTGATTCTGGCGTTGTTAAGCAGCACATTGTAGGCCTCCACAGCACAATGGGGATTCAGGGCGGAAATAGCCTCTTTGGCGCACTCCACCTTCAGTCTGCCCACATCGTTCGTCTCGAAAACCACCTGTCGCTGCAGATTGGAAAGCTCAACCGTGTCGCAATCGACCAACCCTATGCGTCCCACGCCAGCCGCGGCAAGGTACAGCGCGGCGGGTGAGCCGATGCCGCCCATGCCAACGAGGAGCACACTGGACGATTTTAGGCGTTCTTGCCCAGACCGACCGACCTCCGGCAAAATGATATTGCGGGAATAGCGCAGAATCTCTTCTTGTGAAAATTCCGGGTTCATTTGGCGTCCCTCCTTCCGGCTTGACTGGAATCAATGGCTTTCACCGTTTAGGGATCAACACGGGTTCTTATGTCTAGTTCCACGTAGAGCGCTGTGGTAGCTAAGTTACTCGATCGTCATAGTAGAGATTACTCCACAAGAAAAATCCCTCAGACGGCTTAAAGGATCACCGATTGACCGACCGTCAAAAGCATCCCGTCTCGACGGCAAACAGATGAGATCGTTACAAAGGATCTGTACCCAATCGGTACCTTTGTCGGAGCGTCTCTTCGTTCCTTTGTTCCAAGAGGGGACGCATGAACTTAAAGCCGCGAATACGGAAGCGTCAAATCGAATAGTCCACGCGACCTTCGTGCCGTGCCTCGGCCTCCTGAACTACTAGCTCTCGAAAGGTGGTCCCATCGTAGACCGTTTCGAGGGCCTTTTCCGCGCGTTCCCACAAGGAAAGAAACGGACAATGCCCGTACATGGGACAAGTGTCCTTTTTTGTTTTGACTCCGCAATCCACAGGAGATAGAGGGCCTTCCATGAACCTCAAAATTTCCCCGACCGTCAAGTCTTCGGGCCGACGAGTCAGGAAATACCCCCCGTCTCTTCCTCGAGCCGATTCGACAAATCCGCCCCCTTTTAAATGGTTCAGAATGTTCTCCAGGAACCGACGGGGGATAGCCTGAGCTTCGGCTATTTCATTGATCCTCGTGGCCCCTTTTCCTTGCCGTTTGGCCAATTCAAAAGCGGCTCGGACAGCGTATTGCGATTTTTGAGAGATGGCCATACGATTTGCCTGAATTCTATTATCTCGACCGATTAAGTAGAGATTTACCACAGGCCAAATTTCCTTGTCAAGTTTTTTCCGCACAAGTTCGTCCAGGAACGGTGAAGATAACTTAGGGTAAAATCAAATTTGACCTGGCGCCCAGCTCAGTGACGCCCAACAGCCAATCAGCATCGGCCTCGGGGCGCCATGAACCTGAGCAAACTCCAGTCCGGGGTTGGATCTAACGTAAGGTAGTTGCCAAAATGTTTGACCGTTGGCAAGAGGCCGTGGCCTAGGAACATCGGTAGGGCCCGGCGTCTCTATCGGACCGAACTAGTTGATTTGTACGTGCAAAATGTGCCGGCACGGAGGCCGGCACCTACCAATTTTCAAGGAGCGCTTTCCGCAATCGGCCATTATTTTTGGCACCTTCTATAAGGGTTCACCGGGACGAGTGTAATGGCTTGAAGTCACGATGGGGGAGGCACGAAAGGGGAGACCATCTCCCCTTTCGTGCCTCCCCCATCGTGACTTCATAGGGTTGCGCTATGCCGGTGAAGAGTTCCCTTCTATTTCTTTCGCGGATTCTTGTTTGCGCAAAACTCGAAGAATTGCCTGGCCAGTCTTCCGGCGCTCTTTTGGTCGATGTAGAGGTAATAGGGTCGTGAAACGGGATATGTTCCATCCTCGAAAGTAGATCGGGACGGCAGCGCTGAGGGGGACTGTTCGTCCTTCTTAATTGCCAAGACTTTGACTTTGTTTTCCAGGCCCAAGTCTTTGAGTTGTATGATGTTGCGATGACGAACAAATCCTATGGAGTACGGTTCCTCGGAGACTGTAGTCGCGATCAATCGAAAGAAAGTCTTCGGAATTACGTACCGGCCAAAGGGGGCCTTGAGCAATTCCTGCGTCACATACTCCACGGTCTCCGACCTCTTCTCACCTACTACGTAGACCGAAAGCGGCTCGTTGGCATACCCTCCCAACTGGTTCCAGTTGATATATTGGCCTGTGAAAACCTTGCGAACCTGGTCAACGGTGAGTTCGCTGAGAGGGTTGGAGCGGTTAACTATTATGGCGATGCCGCCCCATCCCACGATCTTTTCGTCAACATCCATGCCCTGCTCTTGAGCTGATCGGCGTTCGTGCTCGCCAATTTTGAGCGAGGCCATGCAGATTTCGCTCTCTTTCTTAAGAAACCTCGGCCACCCTGATTCCTGGCCCCCTGAGACGACGATGTTGCAGTTGGGATTGTTGAGCACGAATTCCTTGGCATAGGCGTCGACAATCCTCGCCGCGCTCTCCGAACCTCGGACTCTGATGATCTCGGTTCCGGATCTCTGGGCATGAGTAGGCGTGCATGAAAACACGATGCAAAGGATGATGACTGCTGCTCCCAGAACTTCCGACCGGAGATTCATTGCTTGACCCCATTTCTTCAGAGAAAGATCTCAGACCGCCAAAAACCGCTTCTTGATCTCCTCGTCCTTCTCCAGGTCCTTGATGCTTCCCTCGTATTTGATGTGCCCGTTATCCACGATATAGGCCCTGTCGCTATGTTTCAGAGCGAACTTCACGTTCTGTTCGGAAAGGAGCACGGTCATCCCTTCCTGCTTGATGAGATCTATGAAATCTCCCAGAACTTTTACGATGATGGGCGCCAGCCCCTCGGACGGTTCGTCAAGCAGTATCAAATCAGGGTTGCCCATGAGGGTGCGGGCTATGGTAAGCATCTGCTGTTCTCCACCGCTGAGATTGCCTCCGCGGCGACTGGACAGCTCTCTGAGCCTGGGAAAGAGTTCATATATACGTTCTATGGTCCAGGCCGTGCCTTTGGACCTCGATTTCTGACGGCCAACATCCAGGTTGGCATGGACGGTCAGATCGGGAAAAATTCGCCGGTCCTCCGGGACGAAGCCTAATCCCAGCCGGGCCACTTTGAAGGGCGACAGTCCCGTAATGTCCTGTCCGTTGAACTTCACCCTTCCCTGCTTCGGTCGGGTCAGGCCCATGATGCTGCGCAAAGTGGTGGTCTTCCCTGCGCCATTTCTCCCCAGAAGAACGACCACCTCCCCTTGATCAACTTTGAGGGAAACGTCGAAGAGGATATGGCTCAGCCCGTAAAAGGTATTGATACTCTCGATTTCCAACTGCATGGTTAGACCTCTTCGCCGAGATATGCCTCGATCACTTGGGGGTTAGACGAAATTTCCTGTGGCGTTCCTTCAGCGAGCAGGGTTTTGTAGCACAGGACGCGCACTTTCTGTGAAACACCGAAAACCATGTCCATGTCGTGCTCGATGAAAACCATGGTAATTTTCAGGCGTGCCCAGAGTTGCTTGACGAGTTCCACAGTTTGCCAGCGCTCTTCGGGGCTCATCCCCGCCATGGGCTCGTCCAGCAGAAGCAGCTCCGGCTCCAGCGCAAGCGCCACCGCTATATCCAGTCTTTTCTGGTTCCCGTGTGCAAGAGTGCCGCTTTGTCGGTTGGCCAGATCCGCAAGTCCGACGCTTTCCAACACCTGGTATGCTCTCTCACGCACAGCTTTCAATTTGCTCACGGCAGTGACCATGTTGAGATTGCCGTTGTTTTTGGTGATGATGGTGGTAATCAGATTCTCCAGAACAGTCATTCTAGGAAAGATATTGGTGATCTGAAAAGCTCTTGCCATTCCCAGCCTGACAATATCAAAGGGCTCCATCCCCGAGACTATTTTTTCCTTGAAGATGACCCGTCCTGTGTCTGGAATGTGGTACCCGGTTATCAGGTTGAATAGTGTCGTTTTCCCTGCGCCGTTGGGCCCGATGATGGCGCTTAATTCGCCTCGGGAGACGGCAAAATTCACATTGTTGAAAATCTGGTTACCCTCGAATGATTTCGACAGATTTTCAATTCGTAGAATGTAATCGGTCATTTTAGCCTTCACCGTCCGTTGCTTAAGGTATCTCACGATTCCGATTTGCCGAACACCCTTTCGTACAGCTCTACCATGCCGCCCGGCGCGAAAAGCACCACCACCAGCAGAATCAGGCCCAGGACAATGGCCCACATCTCCACCATGCTCCTGTGCAATTGCTGAAGAATGATCTTGAGAAACATCAGAACCGTCGAACCAATGACCGGCCCCACGAGCGAATACATTCCTCCGACAAGACTGGCCAGGATGGGCTCCGCGGATTTGCTCCAATGAAGAAATTCCGTTTGAGCGAAGCGATTCAGCAAGGTCAACAAACCTCCGGCGAGCCCCGCGAAAGCCCCGGCGATAGTGAAGTTGATCAACTGGTATCGCCTGACATTTATGCCGATAAATTTGGCCCGTTCCAGGTTCTCTCTAATGGTCCTTATGCTTAGACCAAAGGAGGAATTGACTATCATTCTCATGATCACAAAACAGATGAGAAATAGTATAAGGCACAGCAAATAGTAATTTATCGCGGTGAGGAACTCGGGCCGTGGAATTCCGTGAATTCCATCATCTCCCCCAGTAAAAGTGTACCACTGGAAGATTACCATGTACAAGAGCTGGCTGAATGCTAGAGTCAGGATCGCAAAGTACAATCCCAAGCGCCGCACACAAAACCACCCGATGACAACCGCTGTGATAGCAGCGACCACAGGCGCGGCTGGTAGGGCCAGATATATGGGCCAGCCGGCCTTTTTCATCAATAGGGCCACGGTGTATGCCCCCGCGCCGAAAAAGGCAGCATGGCCGAAACTGACCATGCCCCCAAAGCCGAGAATCAAATTAAGGCTCATGGCGAACAGAGCCATAATGATCATCTCGGTGGTGACCCAGATCCAGTATTCTCCGGTCCTGCCCAGTCGAGCCAATACGAATGGGAGGACGAACAGAGCCACAGCCACGACAATCCCCATGACCCAACGCATATTGTTGTTTGACGGCGACTTCTCCATCAATGGCTTCTCCCTCTCTTTCCTACCGTTCCGGTTTTCCAAACAGGCCCCAGGGCCTAAGGACGAGGATCAGGGCCATGAGGGCATAGGGAAACACCAGAGCCCATCGGCCAAAAGGAAGTTGGAAGAACGTGATGCCCGTGCCTATGATCAATGAGCCTAACAACGCTCCTCCCACGCTTCCCAGGCCACCGATTACCACTACGGCGAAGCATTCGATGATCTTCTCCATTCCGATGCCAAGGTCAATGTTGGCAAGAGCCGCTGTCAGGACGCCGCCAAGGCCGGCCAACCAGCATCCCAGCATAAAGGTAGAAGTCATAACCCACGAAACATTCACTCCCAATGCTCCCAAAGTGTCAGGGTACGATACGGCGGCCCGAATTACGCTCCCCGCCCGTGTCCGATAAAGCAGGAACCAGAGTCCGAGGGCAATGATCGGCCCCACCGCCAATACGAACACGTTGTAGGTCGGCAAGGCCAGGCCAAGGACGTCTACCGAGCCCGCCAGGATTTCGGGCCGCGCTACGTTCCTGGGATCTCCGCCCCATACCACTCGCACCAGGTCATCAAGGATTAAGACCAGGGCGTAGGTGAGCAGCAACTGCAGGAGGTGTTCCTGGCCATACACGCGGCGGAAAAGGGAAACCTCCAGGAAGAAACCTATCACGGCCAAGATAGGGGGAACTACTAGGAGCAAGACCAAAAAACTGTACAGGGTCCCGCCCATCATAAGGGTGGACAAGGAAAAGGCGACAAATGCTCCGATCATGTAAAGCGATCCGTGAGCAAAATTGATCACCCTGAGCACCCCAAACACTAGAGAAAGCCCTGACGCAATGATGAACAGGAGCATTCCCTGGCTGAGGCCATTGATCAACATGAATATGAAGTATTCAATGGTCATGGTTTTTCCGCCCAAGAAGGAAGATCTGACAGTTAAACTTACAGGGGTTGCCAAAAGCATTGGCCGATTCACCCGGACCAAGTTCCGTCATTCCGGCGGGAGCCGGAATCCAGTTTTTTCAATATGTTCTGGACCCCGGCTTTCGCCGGGGTGACGGGTGGTAAACAGGCCATTAATTTCGGCAAACACCGTAACCGTTCACTGGGATTGAGGCGGCTCTGCATTTGGTGAACGGTTACGAACTTATATTCTCGTGTCCCGTCCAGACCAGTAGGGTTCCCGCAGGACTCGCTTCAGCGTTTTGCCCGCTGCGCTGCGCGGAAAATCCTCCATAATGACGACCGACGAGACTTTCTGAAAGCGGGCTTCTATCTGGCTATTGATCCAATCGCGCAGATCGTCCGCGCTCACTCCCCCGGAGGGGTTTAGGATCACGGCGGCTAAGGGTGTTTCTCCCCATTTGTCGTGGGGAATGCCAAAAACCGCCGCCTCTGAAACCGCGGGGTGCTGTACGGCAATTTCCTCTATGTCCTTGGGATATACATTGACTCCACCTGAAATGATCAGATCCTTTTTTCGATCCACTAGGTAAAGGAAGCCTTCTTCATCGACGTACCCTAAATCGCCGCTATGCAGCCAGCCGTCAATAACCGCCTGTTCAGTCAAGTCCGGCCGCTTGTAGTACCCTCCCATGAGAATGGGGCCGCGACCCACGATCTCGCCCACTTCTCCAGCCGCGGCGTCTCTTCCCTGCTCACTGACTATCCTCATTTCAAAGAATGGAGGCGGCACTCCCACAGAAGCGGATTTGCGTACAGCGTCGTACTTGTCCAGTATTGTGACAAATCCTTCGGTCAGGCCATAAAGTTCAGAAAGCCGTCCTGGAAGCACGCGGTTGATTTCGTCCTTGTACTCGTTGTGCAGAGGCGCGCCCACCGAACCTAGCACCTCAAGCGACTGCAGGGCCTCCGCGGAGAAGTTCGGGGCGTGGAGCGTCGCAATAATTTGCGACGGCACCATCATGATATGAGTGACGCGCTCTTGCCGGATGGTATCAATGAGTTTCTGCGGGTCAAACTGTCGCTGGAGAATGTATGTGGCCCCAGCAAAAAACGCGGGCATCAGCATCACGAAGGCGCCGTTGAAGACCAGGGCGCCCGCGTGCATCACGACGCTCTCCGGTAACACACGAAAAGAAGACGCAAAAATCGAGCCGTACATAGCCCTGATGTAATGGGTGTGAACGATCCCCTTGGGCTGGCCTGTGGTTCCGCTCGTGTACATGATGTTGTACGAGTCTGCGTCGCTCACATTTATGCCTGCGGGTTCCGCGTCGGGGGCTGAAGCCGTCAGCGCCCCATAAGCCTGATAGTCTTGCGAGACGACTCCGTCTATGAGCAGATACCGTTCTCGACCAATAGCAAGATCCGGGCGGACCTTGTCGAGATGTTCCTTAAAAGAGGAGTCCGTGATGACCGCCACGGAATCCGAGTCTCGCAGCATCGTTGCCAGCCCCTTGCCTCGGGTCAGCGTACTGAGCGGGACCACGACCGCGCCGATCTTAGCGACAGCCCAATAGGTTTCCAGGAGTTCCAGGGAATTGGGTACAATGGTAGCGATCATGTCGCCTTTTGCGATTCCCAAATTCAGAAAGGCATTTGCCAGCCTGTTGACTCGAGCGTTGAACTCACGCAAGGTAAGTCGGTAATCGTCAAACACAACGGCCAAGTGGTCGGGACGATAGCGGGCGTGACGGGTTATTAGTGTCCCGATATTCATGAAATCCTCCCGTGATAAGTCTCCACGCTCGTACGAACAACCTCAGAGATCATGCCGACCGTCATCCTTAGGAAGGCGCAACGAAACACGAAAATGGCTCAAGGGGTTGGCGCCACGTGTGGCAGCCAGCCCCCCTTGGCTACGGGCATTTTCATGGGACCAATGCGATCAGGTGGCCCCTGAAGCGTCTTAGTCCAGGACCACCGGAGGCCTCTCCTTATTTCTTTTCAGCTTGCAGTTTCTTAACCTCTTCCACAGGTAGCCAGACCTTCTCGGCAGGCACTTCCTTCACATCCTTCATGATGAGGAATTCCTTGTAGTTTGGGTCCTTCGTGGTCACGCCGACATATATGCCCACGTTGGCCATGTGATCTTCCGCGCGGATGTAACGGTCGCCCCTCAAGGACTTGAATTTGAGGCCACCGAGAACCTTTACCACTTGCTCCGAATCGACGCTGTTGGCCTTCTTGATCGCCTCGGTCAGGGCAATCATGCCGTCATACGCCATAAGGGCCCAGTCAGCAGGCCATTCTTTGTACTTGTCAAAATACTTCTTGGAGAATGCCTTCATCTGCGGGGTATCGACCGCATAAAACGGGCAACGGGCATAACCGGTCAATCCTTCGGGCATGTCAGCTCCCGTGACTCTGAGGAAATCCAGATCGAAGAGAGAACTGAAAGCCGCCTGCTTGAAAACACCGTACGGTTTACCTTGCTTTACGAAGCTACTTAGCTGTCCCCCCCAGAAAGCGGAATAAATCGCGTCCGGCTTCTTGGCCATGAGCGTGGGGATGAACGGAGACATGTTTGATTCCCCGATTTTAACCCACACCGTTTCCACGATCTCCGCGTCCGGTTTGTCTTTTGCCATTGCCTCCTTGAAGGCCTTCAGGTTGTCGTGGCCGTAGGCATAGTCAGGACCAATAAGACTGTACTTTTTGTAAGGTTTCTGCGAAAGAACCAAGGCCATTCCACGACCTTCGATCCCCGTATTGGGAACCACCTGGAACATGTAAGGCTGGAAGGCCGTGGTGGTGAGTTCTTCGGTATTTGAGGTGTGGAAGTACACGATTTTCTTGAACTCCTTCGACACCTTGGTGACGGCTAACGCCACCGCGCTGCTGGTCGGACCGATGAGAAAGTCGCACTTTTCGCTGAGAATCAGCTCTCTGGCCATATTTGCGCCAATATCGGGCTTGAGTTGGGCGTCACGCACGACTAGCTCCAGCTTTTTACCCAGAATCCCCCCCGCCGCGTTAGTCTCCTCGATAAACATGTCCAGCGCAGCTTTTTGGGATTTGTAAAATGTGGCCCCGATGCCCGACACGTCAGCGACAAATCCGAGCTTGATAGTGTCCGCTGCAGCGACGACGCTCGCAGCAGCCAATCCGCCGATCAGCAGCATGGACAGAAAGACTGCAACTATTCCGGATCCTTTTAATCTCATATTTCCCTCCACATTCTGGATGTTGTGGGCTAGAGAAACTCGGCTTGCCGAGAATCCCGCCGCCCAGATTGCTGCATTAACCGGCCCGTTCGGGCCCGCAGATGAAATTGTTGACGCAATCAATACGTCAGGACTATGCCGCCGTCGAACAAAAGGTCCCCACCCACCAGATACTTTGCGTGCCTGGAGAACCCGAAAATGAACAGGTTCGCGACCTCGATGGGCGACATCATGTCTTTCACTCGGGATGCCCCCATCATTACTTCGCTGACCACTTCCTCCGGCGAAATGCCCCGCTGTTCCGCCTGAGCCGGTATCTGCCCCAACGCCAGGGCGGTTTTCACAAAGCCCGTGCTTATGGTGAAGGATCGAATTTTGCCCTCACCCTCTGCAGATATGGACTGCGCCAAAGCGCGCAGCCCGAATTTGGTGATGTTATAAACGGGTTTGTTTTTCGTGGAGATGTGGGCATGAATAGAGGCCATGTTTCCGATGACCCCTGC
>Ga0172370_10007280_pt1 | contig 13613 bp, 15 predicted proteins | sample LakKiv5m_FD_114538 | JGI IMG/M metagenome (GOLD analysis project Ga0172370, IMG submission 114538) | Freshwater microbial communities from Kabuno Bay, South-Kivu, Congo - kab_022012_11.5m | ecosystem: Environmental > Aquatic > Freshwater > Lake | place: Democratic Republic of the Congo...
GACCCGAGAGCGTAATACCAAGTCGCTTTCAAAGAAGTAATCTGGGGAGACCCTTTTTGAAAAAAGGTTCCTCCCCAGACCCCTCTCCAAAAACTTCTAACTAACGTGGCTCATCCGCTTTCCTCGTCGAGGAAAGCGGATGAGCCAGGAAGTTTAGAGTTTCTTGAGGGGGGATCGGGGGGAACTTCTTTGCACAAAGAAGTTCCCCCCGATCTTCCTCTCTTGAATGCGCATTGGTATAAGCCCTGCCAAAAGCTCCGCGTTGCTTCTTGAGCTTCCCACGTGCTTCAGGATTTCCTGCCGGCCGAGTGCTCCCGAGCGTGCCGCATTCCCAGGATCTGCGAGAATTGATCGAATCTGGCGGGTCAGATCTTCGCGACCCCGGACTTCGATTCCCGCGCCGACGCGGACCAGCAGGTCTCGCGCCTCACGGAAATCTTCCATGGATGGACCGAAAAGGACCACCTGTCCCCACGCTGCCGGCTCGAGGAGATTCTGGCCTCCTCTCGGAACGAGCGATCCCCCGACGAAGACGGCCGACGCGGCGGAATAGATCCGGAACAACTCGCCCGTCCGGTCAACGATAATCACGCGGCGACCGCGCCTCTGCTCGCCCTGATCGAGCGAGCTCCGCAGGAACGGATCGTCCATGCCTCTTGCCTTCAATGCGTCCAAGACGAGCGGAGTCTTTTCCACGTGACGAGGCACGAGGATGAGAATGAGATCCGGAAACTCGCCCTTCAGATCGTTGAATGCGTCTAAGACGATTTCGTGCTCACCGGGATGGGTGCTGCCTGCCACGAGTACCCGAGCAGCAGGAGGAATGTCGAATCGCTCCCTCACATCGGCTTCGCTGCGAGTCGGAACGTGAGCCAGAGCAGCGTCGAATTTGGTATTGCCGGTCACGTGGATGCGATCCCGCGGGGCTCCCATAGCAGCGATTCTCTCCGCGTCGGACTGCGTGGTCATGAGGAACAGATCCATCTTCCCGAGGGTCGGTTCAAAAAGGACGCGCAGCTTCCGGTACCTGGGAAAGGATCGATCCGAAATTCGTCCGTTCGCCAGGGCGATGGCCGCTCCGTGGACTTTGAGACTGTGGATGAGGTTGGGCCACAGCTCGGTTTCCATCAGCACGAAGAGGTCTGGTTGGACTCTGGTTACCACCCGGTCCACGAACGCGGGGAAGTCAAGGGGGAGATAGAGAAAGCCCGCTGCATGGGGAATGGTATCTCGCGCACGAACCTGCCCGGTCTCGGTCCCGGTGGACACGATCAAGGAAGCGTGGGGGACGAGCTCGTTCATGACCTTGAAGACCGGTCCCAGGGCCACCACTTCTCCTACGGATACCGCATGAAACCACACGCGAGGCCGAGGCAAGAGCTCCGGGTGGAAATCTCCAGGAAGGAGTCCCAATTTGCCGCGCAGCGAGTTTCGATACTTGCCCCGAAACAGGATGCTCGGCGAGTAATAGACTGCCATGAGGGGAGCAGCCACGGCATGGAGGACGATGTTGTAGAGCAGGCGATCCATAAGATCTACAGAGACGAGGCGCATCTTCGAGCGGCTCGTCGGGCATCCATCGGCGGGGCCTCTCTTGCTCTGTGATTGCTGGAGAGTATATGCAAGCGCGGTTGCACCCTACCGGCAGGTTTCGGTGGCAGCGGAAAAGGTGGTCTCCAGTTGAAAGTTCTTCTCCACCAGAAAAGGATTGGTCTCGATTTTTCCAATGGTGACGACGGTCTTCCATTGCCCAAGGGGCGACTGAATTTCAAAGCGCCTTGGCAGCCATCCGTCGGCTCCGGCGCCGAAACCGGCGAAATCGGCTGTGAGGTCGACATCGCCCCCAGGGCTCAGCCGTACCAGCCGGGTAACGTTGAGGTTCTGCGGGTCGAGCGTCGCGCCCCATATCCTGCCCTGAAAGGTAATGCGAATGACGATCTTCTGGGAATCGCGGGAAAGGAGTCGGTCAAACCGCACCATTTTCCACTGCAGCAGCATCATGGGGATAAGGCCTTCTATTTCCGCCACGTCAGGAAACTTCTGGGCAAAACAGACCTTTCCGCCCTTGATGATCTTTCTTTCGTGAGGAATGAACAATTCAAAATGATCGGACTTCGTAACGAGCTCGAAGAGGGAATTGCCCCCCGGCGCAAGACCTTGGAACCGAAAATCGCTTGGTCGCCGGTAGAGGAGGAATCCCTTGACGTCCTGCCGCGATTTGCCCGCATCGTAGAGGCTGGTAATAGTCATGACAGCCTTCAGGGCCGACAGGTTCTTGCCTTTGTTGTACAGAAACTCCGGAATCAGCTCGGGTTTGACGGCCGGTTCCGCATTACTCCCTGAGGGTAGGACAAGAAGTATCGCGACGAGCGCGAGCGAAGCCAAGACTGTCGAGGTAAACCCGACGCGAATCCAGGATCGTTTTGGCCGGCCGTGGTACGTATGGGGGCAGGGAAGGGATTTCATGCCCTGTCTTCTTATCAGAGCCGCCGCGGGTATGCAATGGTATCGCCCCGGCCCCTGGGTTTCATCCCAGGCCGCCGATTTTCTCGGTCCGGACACTCTTCCTCACGAGTGAGCTCCGAGTGGCCACCCGTTCCAGGTTTTCCGTCGTGATGCCCGTCATGGTGAGGTCCTGGAAGCCTCGCGTGCCCTGGTTGACAAAGAGCACGGCCAGCCAACCAATGGGAAGGGCGGTCTGGGCGGTGACCGCAAAGGACGCCTCCTTGACGGCCCAATCGTTTCCGTTGAACGAGAGCGCCATCCCGCCGTTGGCTCTCACCAGGCGGAACGCGTCCACATCGGTGATACTGTCGCCGACGTAGAAAACATCCCTTAATTCCGCGCCTTCAATCGCAGCGATTTGTCGAATGGCCGCGGCCTTCTCCCGGCCCCCCACCGGGTTTACCTCTTCGATAATCTTGTTGATTTCCATCTGAGGGATGGTGACCCAGAAGATCTCGTCCAACTCCTGCAAGGTCCTCCGGTCTTCTTCCGAGAAGTCGTCGGCTGATTGAGCGGCCGACGGAATGGTGAAGTCGGGTAGATCCACGATCCGCGCGTGGAGATCTTTCAGGGCCTTTCGCTCCGTCTCACCGAGGCTGTAATCGTCGAGGTTGACGTCGGTCGAGCAGGTGTTTCGAAAGGGAAACCCCATAACCTCACACACCGCGCGTATGTACGGCGAATAGCTCGTACTGACGATGTACGCGGGGATGAGATCCGCGATCTCCCGGAGCATGCAGTCCGCCTGAGGAATCATTTCAATGTTTCGGCGGGAGAATTTCACCATGGTGCGATTGTCCAGACCGAACGCCTTGAAAAACGGCAAAATCAGCCGCAAGGTGTCGCCGGCCTTGTAGCCGTGCTTCCGAACGACCTCGGCCAGGTAATCGTCATAGAGGCTCACCTTTTTGAAAAAGTGGTCCCCCTTCGGGATAACGGCTTCAGCAAGCTCAGCCGCGTTGTCGTTCTTCGTCAGAGGCCCTTCACAGTCTGAGATGAAGATTCTTCGAGCTTTTCTTTCCATAGATACCCCCATGCCCGGTATCGGACACAACATCCTATCGTGCCCCGCGTCGAAAACTGCGGCATCTTTCATAGGAAACGGTTCACCGCAGAGAACGCGGAGATCGCAGAGGAAATCGTCGCTTCAAATCTCTGCGTTCTCCGCGTACGCTTGGGTGATCCCGCGCAGAACGCGGGACTGGTTTTCGTCTGCTATCTTGCTCACCGAATTTGCGCCAAGGAGCACGAAGTCTTCCCCGGACCCAATCTGCGCTGTTCCGGGCACAAGCTGATTCCAGCGCCCCGCAACGCTCATCGCGCCTGTTCTTCTTCCTTGCTCTCCGACAAAATTGATCTGAGAATCGTCCGGTCCGGGTAGGCCTTGCGGCCGTATCCTTCGATGCTCCTCGATGCAGCTTTGGCAGCCAACTCCAGACTCCCTTCCAGGTCGAGGCAGAGCAGAGCGCCGGCAAGGAATCCCGCCGCGGCCACATCTCCGGCGCCGGTGCGGTCCTTGATTCCTACGGCCGGCGCCGGCGGTTGATGGACGGACCGGGTCCGCTCGAATGCCGTCATGCCACGCTCGCCCTGCTTGACGACGACGGTTTCAATGCCAATGTCAAAAAGGGTGTGAACCGCGCGTTCCCATGGAACATGGGGAACCAATGCTTCGAGCTCGTGCTCCGTGACGAAGAGGACGGCGGTGCGGGTCACTATCGGCAGGAGCGTGGGAAGGCCCAATTGACAATAGACCGCGCCGGGGTCGAAGCTGATCCGCGTTGCGCGGCCGATCGATTCCACAACCTTCACCTGCGCTTCCAGGGCCTTTCGGGACACGAACGAGGTGAGGTGAACCCACCGCGCCTGTTCAAAATACGCGACGTCCGGTTCCTGAGCTCCGACGAGATCGTTGGCGTTGGGTAGAATGACCAGCGCGCGATCCCTTCCCTCGTCTTCAGCGTCGATGAAGGCCAGGCATCTCCCGGTCGGGAGATCGGCTTCCATGATCCGCAGGGCGTCCGCCTCTCCGAGCTCCTCCGGTCTGAGTTCGGCCAGGTCGGCCTTTCCCGCAGCCCCATAATACCCTGTGCTGAATCCCATCCGCCGAAGGGCAGCGATCATGTTCGCTGCGGAACCGCCCGGATCGACGCCGTTGAGATTACCCTCCGCACGGAGAGCAGGGTAGATCGCTCGGAACCATTCCACACCCTCCACATATTCCTGCCCTGGGACCAGGTTATGGATTGTGAGGAAATTCCGGGGAACCTCCCAGAATTCGTCAAGGTTGAGAGAGCCGAAACCGATGGCGTCCAGCTTCACGAGGACCTCCGCGGCAGCGGGCGGATCGAGCGACATTCATTACCACTCACAGGAGACTATATATACATGGGGGATGGGGCGAACGGAAGCCCCCGGGTAATACGTCACGGTCTGTAAGAAAATGCGGATGCGGGGGGATACCTTTTTGAAAAAAGGTACTCCCCCCGCACCCCCCTTCCAAAAACTTTAATACAATGGCGGCTCCCGCCGGTCGCCGCATAACGCTCGCCGCCCCGGACGTGGGGACAAACGGAGTATTTTTAGGGAGTCTTACTTCGGCTGCGGCGCAGGTCCCGAAGCCGGAACGAGGTTCACGGGAGTGATTCCGGCAGGAATAGGGATCGCTTCCGAGGCAAAAAGTGAGCCCCAGGACTCGGGGGATACGGATTCCTTCAGCCTGTCGTTCTCGGCCGCTTGGGGATCCAGGCGGCTCAAGAGAGCACGGTTGAGCACGTAGGCCGCGACCTGGTGACCGAACAACGTGTAATGGTCGCCGAACACGCGGTGCCCTGTCTCCTTCTGCGCGGCAATGAGCGGCTCCAGGAGCGATACCATTGGAATCGCATGCTCTGCGCAGTATTGAGTCACTCGATTGAGGGACCGTGACATATCCCACCGTACGGCTGCATGTGGACCTCCCATCGCTTTGAGACGATCGACGGTGCCGACGGGGTCCATGGCGTATCGTACTTCCAGGTCAGATCCGAGATAGACCAGCAAGAACAGAATCCCGTGCTCCCTACAAAAATCTCGTGACGCCGAAATATTGGAAAGCGTCCTCTCCCACCCCTTTTCCACCCGGGGAGTCTCTGACGCCGACCACTGGAGCAATTCAGGAGACACGAGAATCCGATTCCGTTGCAGATCGTCGATGCGCCGCACCACGAAGGCCAGGGCAGCATAGCCGTGGGCCGCGAGTCGCCGGATCGGCGGAGTTACCGCGCCCGCGGCGAGCACCAACTCTTTCTTGAGTTGCGGATCGTCGTCGCAAAAATCGTTGCTGCACAGCGTCATCACCACCGCGTCAGGGGAGTACGCGGCGGCTTGGGTCCGGAGTATCCGGTGATTCTCAACCTGACCGGTTCCGGAATTTCCGAGGGCTATGACCTCGAACCTCGTTGCCCCCGATTGTTGGCTGACGGAGTTCAGGGAAGTCTCGAGCAGCTTGTGAAAACTCCGAGCGAGGGGAACCTGGACCGCCTCCACGTACGAATCCCCGATCACAACGATCCGACGGACCCCTTCGGCTCGCGGGACAGGGTATTCACTGTCGTAATAACCCTGGGAGTTCCATCGAAAGCGATTGACGTACCGAATTCTCAGGTTCGGTTCGTACCCGTAATAGACGAACTCGGCCCCTGGGACATGCCATTTCGGGGCATCGAATTGCCAAGCCGTGGCAGGAGCTCCGAAAGAAGCAGCGTCGCGCACTTGATTCTCGAAGAGGGATATTTTCTTCGCCGCGCTTTCACTCCGGGCGTCCCTTGATGTCTTGGTGAGATCCTGAATCTCGGCATATTCGCGAGGAAAACCGATGGGGAAGAGCATCTCGACAGCGAGGAGCGTGCCAAACAGGCTGACCATGCAGAGGGCGGCAGGTTTGGCGTTAGCCACGAATGCCCGAATCGCTCCGCGGTTGCGTGTGGGAACCAGGACGACAGACAGGTTCAGAAGCAGAAGGGCAAACAGGATGAGTTGCCCACGGTCGAAATTGTTGAACAAGATGAAGAACAGAGGAACCGAGACCGCAAGAGGGGCGGTCAACCCCGGCAACTTCCACATGTTCATGACTCCCAAACCATAATGAAAAGTCAAACCGTTCCAATTTCAAGCCATTATATCAAATCACTCCACAAAAACGCTACACTTTTTCCCATGCGAGCAGGAGATTTCACGCGGCCTGTCCCCGCATCGAGCCACTTCTTCGGAGAGAGGTCGCAACCGACCATGCCATCGGACCCCCCCTCAAGTGCGAGTCCGTTCCGGCTACGCCCTCCGGTGTGCCTGTCTCCCGGTGACGTAGAGATCGCCGCCGATCGAATCCGTTGCCACGATCAGAGGAAGATCCGCCACAAGCAGTCTTCGAACAGCTTCCGGCCCGAGCTCCTCCCATGCCAGAACTTCCGCCTCCTTGATGCATCGCGAAATGAGCGCGCCCGTTCCCCCCACTGCCGCGAAGTAGACCGCGCCCCACTTCATCATCGCTTTCTTAACCTCTTCCGAGCGCTGTCCTTTTCCGATCATTCCCTTCAGGCCGTGCTCCATGAGCAGTGGCGCGTACGCGTCCATCCGATAACTTGTCGTCGGGCCAGCCGCGCCAATGGGACGACCCGGCGGTGCGGGGGTCGGCCCCACGTAGTAGATCACTTCCCCCCGGATAGAAAAGGGGAGCGGTTTTTCCTCGAGCAGCAGGTCGGTCATCCGCTTATGGGCCGCGTCCCGGCCGGTGATAATCGTGCCGGAGAGGATCACGGTGTCCCCCGCCCGGAGCTCCCTCACCAGCGTTTCTTCCAGAGGGGCGACGATCCGCCTCGGTTCCGATTTCACAGCTCAACCTCCCGGTGACGACAGGAATGACATTGGATGTTCACCGCGCAAGGAATACTTGCAATATGGGTGGGGTACGTGTTCACGTGCACCGCCAGCGCGGTCGTGCGACCTCCCAGCCCCATGGGCCCGATCCCGAGCGCGTTGATACGCTCGAGAAGGTCTCGTTCCAAGTCCCCGAGAGCGCTGTCGGGATTTTCGGTTCCCAGGGGGCGGAGCAGCGCCTTTTTGGCCAGCAGAGCCGCCTTCTCGAACGTTCCCCCAATGCCGACACCGACTACAATGGGAGGGCACGGATTGCCGCCCGATTCCTCCACGCGTTGGACGATGAAGTTCTTCACCCCCTCCATCCCTGCCGACGGGGGAAACATCATAACGCGGCTCATGTTTTCCGACCCGAATCCCTTGGGCGCCACCGTGATCTTCACCCGATCGCCCGGAACGATCTCGGTGTGGATCACCGCGGGAGTATTGTCACCGGTGTTGACTCTGGTGAGGGGATGGAGCACCGATTTCCTCAGACAGCCGTCCCGGTAGCCTTGACGCACGCCTTCGTGGATCGCTTCCGCAAGAGATCCGCCGGTGAAGTGGACATCCTGTCCGATTTCGAGGAATACCACGGCCATGCCCGTGTCCTGACACAGAGGAATTCGCTCTTCCGCGGCTATCCGCGCGTTTTCGATGATCCGGCCGAGAATTTCCCGACCGATGGGCGACTCCTCGGCCTCCTGGGAACGCTGGAGGAGCCGAATCACGTCATCTCCGAGAATCGTGCACGCGTCCATGCACAGTTTTTTCACCGCGGCCTGGACGTCATCGACTGGAATAGTTCTCATCTTTTCGGTACCATAAGGGATTATTGGTGTTGGACGGGGCAGAGACTAAACCCTTTGACGGCAAGTTTCAACCTTTCTCTGAAGAAATCTTCCTCACGAAAGAATTTCCATGAACAGTCAAGACCACCTGGAAAAACTCGAAAAAGGTTATGAGCGTATACTCACCATGTTGGACAACCGCGGAATCCTTACCGAGCGCCTGCCGTTCTCGATCGGCATTCTCGAAGAGGCGGTCTTCTTTGCCTACAAGCTCAGGTTGATTACCCAGGGCGAGGTCAAGAAGTTCCTCGACCTGGATCGGGGCGGCCTCAGACGACTTATCAACGAGTGGAACAGCGGCGACGAGGGAAACTGCACCTGCCGCATCGCGCGCAACCCATTTGCAGATGAGGGATAAGAATTCACCGGGGATGGACTTCGGGCAAAGGTCCCCCGGCATTTGCCTCTTCGTAGGAGGGCCACTTCCTCGCATAAGCATTCGCTGATGCGAGGAAGGAGGGCGATGCGGTTGAGTCAATGACCCTTCCGTCAGTGTCGCAACGGCCGTGATCGTCACCCCGGCGAAAGCCGGGGTCCAGACATCCCAAGCCGAAAGCGGGACTTGGTCACGCCTTGGCGAGACCGGATTCCGGGGCCTGCCCCGGACTTGATCCGGCTTCCGCCGGAATGACGGAGCAAGAGAGGGTTTTACCGCCCGTAGTGAATACTTGCGGCTGCGACCATTTTTTCGCTTGCATTCTCCCGGGGGTGTGCTACAAGCGTCCTCCAAATCATATCACCATACCGCATTATGGAAAAAGAGAAGCTTGGCGGCTTCAAATGTCCTGTCGTCGGGCTTTTCGTTTGTACGCCGTCCGTAGCGGAGGAGATCTGCCAGGACCGGCAATCAGATGGGCTCTCGGTGTTACTCGCATGAAAGCGCATTGTTATGAGGCAGTTCCGCCGGCCGGCTCCCCTTCAATCCGCCATCATTTTGAGCGACCGGCGTAGCCCGTGGTCCGCGCTCCGAGGGCTGACCGTCAGAAATTACCCAAATGATGCAAGGACATTCCGAATGGTTGATGATGTAAGCGGATTAGTTCTTGAAGTTATGATGATTATTTGCTATAATGCCTATGGTTAAGTACCCAATCAACAACCTTATTTTAGTATCAAGCGAGGTCCAAGAAGATGGAAAGGGCTTTGGTTGTCATCGTCGCCGCCATGTTTGTCGTGGGAGCCGTCGCAGGCCCTGCACAGTCCATGAACGGCTGTCCTCCGCCCTCCCCCTGCGCACCGCCGTCGTGCAAAACCCTCATAACCAAGATGGTTCCCTGCACGAGGACCGAAATCGTAGCGGAGTTGCAGCCGACCACGCGCTGTGTGCCGGTAAAGAAGATAGGGTGGAGATGCCAGAAGGTCCTGCTGAAGGGAACTCCCGTCGGCATGCCCTGCGGCATGGATCCGTGTACAAAGTGCTGCCCGCAACCATTTTGTCAGCAGGTGACGCAGCAGGTTCCGTACGAGTACTGGGAGTACAAGACCATCCCCTGGTACAACATCGTGTACAAGCCTATCTGCCGTCCCGTGATGCTGCCCCAGCAGTACATGGTGGAAGCGATTCCCCAGTGCAAGTAGGCGTGAGAGGCCGCGTGATCGCGGTCGTGGAAAGCTTCGCGGCGGTCTCTTGGCAAAGGCGGGGGCGCCTGCTTCCCCCTCCTTTGCGAATTTCTAGTACACACCCGGAATGAATCGGTGGGTTCGCTTGCGGTACTCGTCATATTCGGGGAAGCGTGCGGCCAGGATGCGTTCCTCCTTCCCCGTCTTGTAGACATAGAGCGCGCTGAAAGCGATCCAGAGCGGCACGCTCAGCAGGCTCCCGAAGAAGAGGATGTATCCGGCGAACATCACAATGACCGCGGTGTACATCGGGTGGCGGACGCGGGAATAGATGCCGGTGGTGACGAGTGCGCCGCTTCTTCGAGGCGCGGCAAAGACTCGGAAGTTCCGGCCCAGCGCGCGGTAACTCCAAACACCGAGGGCCAAGCCCCCCAGGCCGAAAATCGCTCCGCAGACCTGCTGAAACAGAGGAACCGGTGAAGACCGGTGGACCCATTCCAGGGGAGCAAGGATCAGGATGATGAATTGCAGCGTTATGTACGCAATGCAGATTCCCCTGAAGTCTTCACCCCGCCTTGCCGGATCCCGATGGGGCCGCGTGAGGGAAAAGGGACCTTCGGTCTTGTTTCCCCTTTCCAGCAGAATAAGGTAGAGGAGACCCCAATTCAGATTGTACACGGTCTTGAATCCCAGCCTTCGCAACATCACCGCCACTGCCGGCGAACGGTGGCCGGAAAAGCAGGTTACAACAACCGGCTGGTCCTTTGGTTTGTCTCGGGCAGCCTCGATAACCCCCGCTCCCCAGGGGTAGTTCTCCGCTGCCCGGAGCCGGTTCCAGTGGAATTCCGGTTTTGTCCGCACATCCACGATCCACGTGTCCTCGGGCAGTGATTTGAGTCGCCAGGGGGGCAACGGCCGAGCGCCGGCTGCCACGGTGATGATTTCCGTGCCCAGGATGAGATTGAGTAGCAAAAAGAACGTTCCCGGCCCCTCGCCTTCCACGCCCTCCACGAGATGCTCCTTCCGCACGCGGCGTACGATCACCACCGTCTGAACGAGGTAAACCACCAGCAGGAGGCCCCACAGTCCCCCGCCGAGTCGGCTCCCCGTGAAGAGGCAAAGGGAGCCCAGACCCAGAACGATGGCGGTGTTCAGCGGATGAATCAGGTGGGTTCCGTGCACGCTGGAGAAAAGGTGACCATCGTGGGTAATGGACGGAATGAAAATGAAGTAGCAGGCGAGGGCCCCCAGCGAAACGATCAGGAGAAAGCCCGCGGGAACTGCGGCCGCAAGGGCCGCGATCAGCTCGACCGAACCGAGATCCTTTAATGAGAACCGGGTGTCAACGCCGATCCCGGCGAGAGTAATGCCGGCTACGACGAAGAAGAGGATCGAGGGAACGCGGCTCTCCTCAAACCACTGGAGCAAGCTGTTTGAATCGGAACGGTCCATGGTGGAAACGGTGTCGGCCTCCTACGGATAGCCTGAATACAATTCGGTTCGATCAATTGCGATCCGAAGCCGAGTCCGGAAATCAAATCCTCCCTCCACCGCGGTCCACGCGTGCAAACCGCCACGCGACCGCGCGGGTGGAGAGTGAACGACGTGTATCACCTCCTTAGTTCAGGATTTCGTAAATACGGTGACGTATTGGACCCTGTCCTCCTGCGACTCGGCTGGAAGACCAGACCCAAGATGAGCTCTCCGTCATTCCGACGAAAGCCGGGGTGACGGACTGGAAACAGCATTCCTCGGGTTGGGATGCCGGCCCGAATCCGCGACCGTATTTAGGGAAACCTGTACTTAGGTTCGGAAAAAGATGACCCTGACGTGCCCGTTAACGGTTGCGCATCCGTCGGAGCTTCTTGAGCAATCTTTTCCTTGCCGCCATGGCTTTTCTCTTTTTCTTGACGCTGGGTTTTTCGTATGCCCGCCTCTTCTTGGTTTCCGTAAGCACTCCGGACTTCTGCACCTGTTTCTTGAAGCGCCTCAACGCATTTTCAAACGGTTCATCTTCTTTGACATAGACACCAGGCATTCAGAGCACACTCCTTCTGTACATCGGTGGTTTCGGTTCGGCAGACACCTCTGCGAACCCACGAGAGATCGTCGCGGACGAAACGCCTCCGTTTCCCTCCACGGAATTCCCTCTCCGGTTCCCATAGAACAGGAATCTCTCACTTGAATGGTGAATCCGCGCGCTCCACTCCCGTTGTGGGAAGATCACGCGGGCAGACTTTCTGATGGGCACTATCGGCTGGGGGTATCAAATCCCTTCTGGCAAGCGCCTCCCGACCATGCGGTCTTTGCCACGGCAAGGCGCCCCTAACGATGAAAGCCAGAGATAACCGGCCCTCTTCGCTTCACGAATTCGGCAGGTCTCCCTATCGTGGAAAAAATAGATCATCACCGGTGAAACGTCAAGACAAATCGGAAAATCACGGACGTGGCGAATTCGGCTATCCTTGCACTCCAAGCTCTCGTGATCTCACGCTCGGGGAAGGCGGTGACCGAAATCGGTTGACAGAGGACCGAGGGACGATCTATGATGATCCTCACCGGGGCTGTAGCTCAGTTGGGAGAGCGCTTGAATGGCATTCAAGAGGTCGTCGGTTCGATCCCGTCCAGCTCCACCATGAATTTACCAAAAAAACCGCCGCATCGGACAACCGTCGGCGGTTTTTTTGTTCCGATTCCCGGATTTGGTGTTCGTTTGGCCATAAGACCCGCCCCGGGCCTCGTTGACATATCGCCGTAGCCCATGATATGGCTAGTGTAGTGTCTTCGTGATAGCTTTACGGCATTGTTTGTACCGCATGCCATGGAAGCGGGGGCTTGGGCCTATCAAGTGTAAGGGGTTTGCCGAGACACTACACTAGCCATATGAAGACAACCGTCTAAATACCCGATTCCCTTCAACTCCACCAACGAATACTTGAAATACGGCGGACGTGATATGATGGCCCTCGGCAGTTTGTCGTTTCCGAGAACACGGTCGTGCCACATTTGTGTCTTTCCTCTCAATAGTCCCGGTACGAGTACTGAACGAGCGTTGACAGAGCAAGGGTCGATACGGGGCTCGCGTGAGAAGTTGACCCGGACCGTGAATATCCGGCAGGCTGCGGTACCGGGACAACGCGTTTCGCGTACGTCGGAAGCTCGTGAGAAACAACCGGCTGATTTTGGGAGGGATCGACTTCGCGCAAGCCCCCTCCGATCATTGCGTCCCGATCTGCCTTCCCTTGCAGATCAAAGGCTCTGAATCAGCGCCGGTATTGACGATCCTTGTGGGGGAGGAGGAATTGTCATGGATCTGAGCCGAGTTCATCAAATCATTGTGGAAAGCATGAGAGAAGCGGTCTACATCCGCGACCTCGACATGAACATCCTCTATATCAATCCCACCGCGGAGCAGCTTACCGGCTGGTCTCCGGAGGAAGCCAAGGGAAAGAAGTGCTACGAGGTCTTCGGGGACGAGCACTCGCGATGCAGGGAGGTTTGTCCTGCGGACAAGGCTATCGCCGAAGGTGTCCACATCCTCCATCACGAGGGCTCGGTCGAAACCCGAGCCGGTGAGATCCATGAGATGCAGGTGTCCATATCTCCCATCTGTGGAGCAGAGGGGGTAGCCGGAGCAGTCATCGTCATGGAGGACATCACGCGGTTGAAGGAAGTGGAGAAGACCCAGCGTTGAGGAGTGATTTTTCTGTGTGGGGAAACGTGAAGGTAATTCGCGGTTTACCGGGAATCGCTCCGCGCCACAGAACTTTTTTTTCGCGCTGGAACGATAGTTCTTAAAAAAGA
>Ga0172370_10007282_pt1 | contig 13609 bp, 15 predicted proteins | sample LakKiv5m_FD_114538 | JGI IMG/M metagenome (GOLD analysis project Ga0172370, IMG submission 114538) | Freshwater microbial communities from Kabuno Bay, South-Kivu, Congo - kab_022012_11.5m | ecosystem: Environmental > Aquatic > Freshwater > Lake | place: Democratic Republic of the Congo...
AGAATCGCTCGATCTTGTCGAGGATCAATGTAAGGATCATCCATCGATTGTAAACTTGCTGACCAGCCCAAATGATTTTCTGAGGACCGATGGCGAGAATGAACAAAAGCAGCAAAAATGCGATGAGGTAAAGGGCGAGATGGTTTTTTCGATGCTTCCAGTGCATAGGGCAAGATGAATCCTTAACTCAAAATGTTTTGAGGATCTGCGATATTCACAGAGGTGCTCGTCAATCTTTAGCGATTCATTCAATCCGAAAGGACACTAATCGGGCGAATCGTATTCCCCCAAATTGGTTTGCTTTAACAAATTATACAATTTTTTAGCCTAAATTCCAAGACTTTTACATTTAGGACGATAGTGAATCCGGTCTTTCTTGAGCTTTCGGAGCTACTCGCCTCCTGAATCCTCAAAAAACGGCAAGTAATTTGGGAGGCAGATAGAATCACTGTATCGCGGGAGCGAAAAAAGATGCGAGTCGCATAAAACGGTCATTGTGGCGAACCGTCTGGAAATTCTCGTTTATTAAAATTTATGAAGATAATGCTTGCTTTTAAAAATCAACAATGTTATATTGATAACGTCAGATAACAGTACACCGTTGTTGGGCTTTTAATTTCCAGGATTTCTGGGTCAATCTCGCTAGAGTTATCTTTGCACACTCCCGTAGCAGAACATACAAAATCGCAATTGGTGTGAGGGCATAGTCCTAATTGCGATTTTTTTGTTTTAAAGGCACAACTATACAGGTTGTACGCGGCCGGTCCGCATCTCGCGGAGGTAAACTGTAGTAAGGAAAGGATATGTTCCATGGAAAAAGGAACAGTCAAATGGTTCAACGGAGCTAAAGGCTACGGATTCATTCAACGCCCCAATGGTGGCGACGTGTTCGTCCACTTTAAGGCAATCGTGGGAGAAGGGTACAAGACGCTGGAGGAAGGGGATCAAGTTGAGTTTGAAATCGAGCAAGGACCAAAGGGTCCTCAGGCTGCCAAGGTTTCCAAGGTGTAGGTGAGCCGCACCTAAAAATCCCGATCCGTTGAGAAACAGATCGGGATTTTTTGTTTAGGGTAATTGGAATTTCCTAAAGTGTTGTCGAAGCTTCTGGCCAAATCTGCTCCACCCATGTAAACGCCCTGCCATCTTATCTTTTATTAATGTGGCCAAGCTTCCAGAAACTATAGTTGGAAGGAGACCCCTCGCTCGCCGCCAATAGCTCTGAGTGTGGCGTGCACTTTCTCTTCTAACGGCACACCTTCCTTTTTATGCTTGTCATAAAGCTCGTATTCCTTTTCCCCGTGGATAAAAATACGATTTTGGCCGTCCGCTTTTGCCGAGCCTTTGAGGTGGTCAATCAAGGCGTCAAGCGTGGAGGTAAAAGTTTCCCGGTCAACGAAATTTTCAATCCGTAGCGCCGTAAAGAAATGCGCCACCTGTGCCGGAGCGGCTTTCCCTTCCGGTTTCACATCTACAGAATCGCCGCAAGCTCCGCCAGACAATACTCCGCAAAGTATGTCCACTAATACAGCCATGCCATAACCTTTGTAGCCGCTGAATAGCTCTCCTTCGCCACCCAAAGGCAAAATGCCGCCTCCGGCACGGTTGGTCATATTCTTCAGAACTTCTGCAGCGTTAGTAGTGATCTTACCTTGGGAGTTGACGGCCCATCCTTCCGGCAAAGCCTTTTCTTTGCGCTCGTACACTTCGAGCTTTCCACGCGGAACAACGGACGTCGCCATGTCAAGGAAGAAAGGCCGGTTGCGTTTCGTTGGAGCGGTCAGGCTAATTGGGTTGGTGCCGATGATCATTTCTTTCCCAAATGTTGGCACCACTAACGGCGCCGAGTTGGTCATGGAAATGCCTAGCATCCCTTCGTTAAGGATCATTTGGGAATAGTAACCGGCGATGCCATAATGATTGCTGTTACGAACGGTGACAATGCCGACGCCCGTCTTCTTTGCTTTGTCGATGGCCATTTTTGTGGAGAAATGGCCGACCACCTGGCCGAGCCCGGCATTGCCGTCCACCGTGGCAGTCGAGGGGCTTTCGTGGACAATTTCGGGCTTGCTGAGCGGGAGAATGATTCCAGTCTTCATCCCATCCACATAACGTTTTAACCGCGCGACCCCGTGGGAAGGAATCCCCCGCAGATCGGCAAGAACCAAGTTATCTGCGCAGATATGCGCATTTTCCTTGGAGATACCGAAGGTTTCAAATACCTTTGCGACAAAAGCGGTCAGCTTTTCGTCATTTACAGTGATGGACATAGAGCCTCCTTAAGAATAGCGTATTAGTCGGTTTCCCGCCACGCCCCGCTGGACAGGGGTGAAAAGCTAATGAGAATTATTTTGACGAGAATGCAACCCTGAGGCCCGTTGCAGTGCACTGCGGTATCGACTCTCGATCTCAGGTCGTTCCAACGCCTCAGCGAATTGCTTAAGCCAAAGATGGATGTACGGATAATCGAGCTTCCCCTGCTGCTCGACCAATATGCCTTCGATGTCATCCCAATCGCGCGACCTATTGGCTGCCGCCTTTTGGATGATAAGATCCTCTGCTGAGCAAATCCAAGCCTGCAACCCGTCTATGTCTCGCTGATTTGCCCGCGTGATAATGTTTTCTTCATAGCCGGGGATTGCTAAGAGAAAATCAACGGCGACAGCTCCAATCTTTACATCGACGATCAGCGGATTTTCCGGCGTATGCGGTCGAGCCCGTTCCGAAAAAGCGGATCGAAGAACCGAGCCTACCGTAGCATAGTCCGTATCAGGCACGAGGACTTTGATATCTATGTCGTAAGTGAATCGTGCTCTCCCCCAAAGCTGGTTTGCGAGGCCGCCAATTATGGCATAATGATAACCTTGCTGCTCGAGAAACAGAATCGCTTGATTCAGAGCCGCCTTAAGATGTTCTTCCATGTCGCTTTCGCCATTCCTCAAGGGTTCGAATAGCGGAATAGTAAGCTTCCCATTCCTCGGCGATTTGCTGCTGTTCCCATATGCTTGGTTCTGCTTTGATCGACCGACCCAAGGCATAGAGCTGTAGATACTGCTTCCATTTGTCTGCCGGTGTTGTTTGGCCTGCCGCACTTATCTCCTCAAGTAATTTCGCCTCGTTCCATTCCTGGTAATGGCGCATGGCTTGTTGCCAGGTTTTTTTGTCCAAAGTCATATTGTGATTAAGTGGTCAGAGTCCTTGGAAATGATAATACCTTGCCCTTGAAATAAGAGTTTTGATGCAAGGCTGCACTAATCGTTTGATCATGCGCACCCGCCTATTTCAGTCAATTTAGGAGAGTATGCTCTCCGAATTTAGCAAATTTCGGCTAATTGGCAGTATCTGAAAAATCGATGAGTTGCCGCTCATTGCAACTGCACAATAGACTTTTCAGGTCTTCAACATTGTTCTTAAAACCGTCTGCAAAATTCCGCCGTTCCGGTAATATTCTACCTCCACGGGAGTGTCAATTCGGCAGATTACAGTAAACCTCTTTTCACCTCCAGTTTCATCATAGGCAAAGACGCTGATTTCCTGCCTCGGCTGTAGGCTATCGTCCAGTAATACCGAGTACTTCTCCCGGACGGTTAATCCCAATGACTTGTAGGATTCGCCTTCTTTGAATTGCAGCGGCAACACGCCCATGCCGACCAGATTGCTTCGATGAATTCGCTCAAAGCTCTCGGCAATTACAGCCTTCACTCCGAGAAGGTAGGTGCCTTTGGCCGCCCAATCCCGTGAGCTGCCGGTTCCGTATTCTTTCCCCGCTAAAACGACCAAGGGTATTCCTTCTTTCTTGTAGCGCATGGCCGCATCGTAGATCCACATCCGTTCGCCTTCGGGTAAATGCAGTGTCAAGCCGCCTTCGGTGCCGGGAAGCAAAAGGTTCTTGAGGCGGATATTCGCAAACGTTCCGCGTACCATCACCCGATCATTGCCGCGCCGGGCGCCGTAGGAATTAAAATCACGCGGAGCTACCCCGTTTTCCACCAAGTATTTCCCGGCCGGACTATCGACTGCGATGGAGCCGGCGGGAGAGATATGGTCGGTGGTCACCGAATCTCCCAACAATGCCAAAACACGGGCGTTCTCGATGCTGGTAATGGACTGTTGTTCTAATTTGAAATTCTCGAAGAAGGGCGGTTCCTGAATGTAGGTAGAATCCTTTTGCCAGTGGTAGAGCATGCTCTCGGAATCGGGAATTTTGTTCCATTCCGGATTGAACGAGTTGACATTTGCGTACATGCGCTCAAAGGTCTTCGAATCCGATGCCTTGTCCATCAGGCTCATGATTTCTTGCTGCGTCGGCCAAATGTCCTGCAAATATACCGGCTCGCCCTGCTTATCAGTACCGATGGGTTCCAGGTTAAGATCCTTCTCAACCGTACCGGCGAGTGCGTAGGCGATGACCAAAGGGGGAGAGGCTAAATAATTCGCTTTCACCGAAGGATTGATGCGGCCCTCAAAATTACGATTGCCGCTGAGGACGGCTGCCACTACCAAGTCTGCTTCTTTTACTCCTTTAGCCACCGGGTCGGGCAGCGGCCCGCTGTTGCCGATGCAAGTGGTGCAGCCATAGCCTACCGTCTGGAATCCGAGTTGATCCAAAAACGGCGTCAAACCGGTCTCTCTCAAGTACTCGGTTACGACTCGGGACCCCGGCGCAAGGCTGGTTTTCACATGGGCAGGAACAGTCAGTCCCCGTTCCACTGCTTTTTTAGCGAGTATTCCCGCGCCGATCAAAACCGATGGGTTGCTGGTGTTGGTACAGCTTGTAATTGCCGCAATGACCACCGTGCCGTGCTTCAAGGTCGCCTTGCCTTTACCGTTTAAAGAAATATGAACCGATCTTCCGATCTGTTCGGCCTTTTGACCAAAACCGCGCTGATCAATGGGCGCTGCCAGGGCGCTTTGAAAGGCTTTCTTCATTTCGGTTAGGAGGACGCGATCTTGAGGTCGTTTTGGCCCGGCGAGGCTCGGCTCAATGGTACTTAGGTCGAGCTGCAGCGAATCGGAAAATTCCGGATCGGGAGTGTCATCTGTACGGAAAAGCCCCTGCGCCTTCATGTAGCGTTCGACCATCTGCACGTGTCCCTCCGGCCTTCCCGTGCGCCGTAGGTAATACATGGCTTCGGCGTCCATCGGGAAAAACCCCATGGTGGCCCCGTATTCCGGAGCCATGTTGGCGATGGTGGCGCGATCCGGCAAAGACATTTTGCTCAACCCGGGACCATAGAACTCTACAAATTTGCCGACCACTCCTTTTTTACGCAGCATCTGGGTAACCGTCAGGGCCAAGTCCGTGGCCGTGGCTCCCTCTGCCAATTCGCCGAAAAGCTTAAAGCCGATCACTTCCGGTGCGAGCATATAAAGCGGCTGACCGAGCATAACAGCCTCGGCTTCGATACCGCCAACGCCCCAGCCGACGATGCCGAGACCGTTGATCATAGTGGTGTGCGAATCGGATCCTACCAAACTGTCCGGATAGAGAAGCTGCGATCTGTCTTCAGTATTCGTGAAAACACCTTGAGCCAGATACTCCAAATTAACCTGGTGCACGATGCCGACCCCTGGGGGGATGACACGGAATTTCTTGAAAGCGCCTTGCCCCCATTTGAGAAATTCATAGCGCTCACGGTTACGCTCGAATTCGATGCGCATGTTTTGTCTGAGGGCGTCTGAGTTGGCATAAAAGTCCACTTGAATCGAATGATCTACGACCAAATCCGCTGGAATGAGCGGCTCGATTCTTCGCGGATCACCGCCCATTCGCTGCATGACGGAACGCATGGCAGCCAAATCGACCAAGGCTGGGACGCCGGTAAAATCTTGCAGGATGACTCGCGCCGGTTTGAAGGGGATTTCGTTCGCCCGTGGCTGCTTTGCATTCCATTTGGCAAGATTGACGACGTCTTCTTCCCTCACATCAAAACCGTTGCAGTTGCGCAAGAGGGATTCTAATAGTATCTTGATGCTGAAAGGCAAGCGGGAGACGTTGGCGATGCCACTGTCTTCCAATCTATCCAAACGATATATCAAAGCCTCCTCAAATCCGCTACCGAGATGGGACAGCGCACCAAAAGCATCCTGAAACTGATTGCTCGAAATCATCTCTTCTCACTCTCAAATTCTTGGTATGTTAGACTTGTTTTTCTGCCTGAAGTAACTACCTCCAGTCTTCTGACATACTCGAAATAGGTTAGTTTTTGCTTTTCAGCTTCTCTCGCAAGGATCTTCCGTGCAAGATGAATCTGTTGTAATGCGGGATCCTCTGGAAATTCTTTTTCTATTTCTTCCTTCAGATGTTCAAAATTCTTCCTTGCGGTTATTTTCATAATTCACCTCAAAGCAATTCGGCAGGTGTGAAAATTTCGATATGGGTATACCCTTCCAAGGTGTTCACCATATTAACAGCATCTTTTGTCTTTCTTCTAACAATATGGCGAAAATTCCAACTTAGCAAGAACTCCATTTCGTTCACAACAGCGATGGCGATGTGAAGGGCATCTTCTGCGAAATTGACAGGTACAGCTCCGAAACCGATGTATTTTTCTGCCAATCGTCCGGCTTTGTCAGGCATGGGAACGATGGTAAGACCTACTATTGCTTTTTTCATTTTCTCTCTTAGAGCCTCATCTGGCGTCCGGTCTATTTCAGCAATGGTCAAGCCTGAAATGTAGCAATTGGTAAGCGTTTTACTTTCAAAAAAGTCTTGCGTGAGCAGTTGCCGTTCGGGATTACGATCGTCAAAAAGGGCGGAAATAACTGATGTGTCCAAGTAGAGTTTCATTCTTCAAGCATAAAAACAATCAGCCGGCGCGGCCCATGCGCTCCCAGCACCAAAATTTTCTCCACGTCCGCAGTGCGGCTGGGACCCGTAATGAGCACCATGTTCTTGGCTTTTTCTGCCGGTAATTTTGCAAAAAGCTCGAAGAGGGTAGCTACCAACTGTTCGGGCCTAATGACGGTAAAAATGCAATCCGGCAAAAAATGCGGCAGACTGCTCGCTGTGTCATCGTAAAGGACGGCCAAGGTGGAGACGTCTGCTACAGCAAATGAGGCATCCACCAAAGCGGCCGGTATTTCCGCCAATTCCTCCTTTCGCTTCGGATACGCGAAATCCTTCGCTCTTACTAATTGGATGTTGGGCATCCTTGATCGAATTTTGTCGGCGATCTGCGCACAAACGCCATCGCCAACAATCGACAGCGAGGTGTATTGATTGTCGCAGAGCATTTTGACGACGGCTTCGGCCACGGCATCTTGGCTGTGAGCAAGGGAAAATTCTCCAGAAACAATTTCCAATTCCTTTTTGAATTGATCGCGTAGTCCGGCATAGTCCTTGGGGGTGACGGTAGTCAATCCGTCGGCGATTTGCTGATCATTACCGGCTGGCGCCTCCGGCAAATGCGAAGAGATTGCAGTAGCGTCTTTGACTTTCTTTAAGATGCCTTCCCGACTTGAATTCATTTTAGCTCCTTGGGTCCTTACTCACTTGCTGCAATTAGAATATCGTAGAACCGGCTTGTCACGGCCGTCGGTGTCTCATCATTAGAGAGCACGGAATACTGACTTGTTCCTGAGTTTTCTACTCCACAGCCACGCTCTTCCATTGACAATTGGCTATTGACCGTTGACTATTGACTATTGATCGTTGACTATTGACGATTGTTCCTGTTCATTTGCTTAAACCTATTCCTAAACCCTTTGGCGTCGAATCTTGCCAGGGAGCGCTCTTTGGTGTAACCAGGTGCTGGAAACGCCATGTTTTTGGGCAGCAGCTTTTGCATCTTACCTGGAAACCAGGTAGCCATTCGGTACAATATAGGATGTTTGGCCAAAAATGCCCAGCCGGCAATGCCCAGCTTTTCTACCTTCATGGAATGGCCGGCTTCGACCACGCGGTTGCGCAGCTTGAGCAAGTGATGCGGAATGTTAATGCGCACCGGGCAAATTTCGTAGCAGGCGCCGCACAAGCTGGAGGTGAAGGGCGCGTAACGGCCTTCTGCTTCGCCGAGGTATTGGGGAATGAGAGTGATGCCGATCGGCCCCATATACACCCAGCCATAGGCATGGCCGCCGACCTGTTGATAAATGGGGCAAACATTCAAGCACGCTCCGCAGCGAATACAAAAAAGCGTCTCACGAAGCCGCGGATCGGCCAGGATGGAGGATCGTCCGTTATCCAACAGGACTATATGGACTTCCTCCGGTCCTTCTCCATATTTGCTTTTTGAAGGCCCGCCGGTGAAATTGACATAGCAAGACGCTTTTTGTCCAGTAGCGCTGGGGGCAAGGAGCTTGAGAAAATAGGCTAAGGAAGTCATGTCAGGCACCAGCTTTTCGATCCCCATCACCGCGAGGTGAATGCGCGGCAAAGACACTGTGAGATGGGCATTGGCTTCGTTTTCCACTACGCAGAAGGAACCCGAGTTTGCGATGGCAAAGTTGACACCGGAGATGCCCATATCCGCTTTGAGAAACTTGTTTCTTAATAACGCTCGGGCAATTTTTAACAACTCGGTTGGGTCTTCAGTATAGGGAGCACCCAGTTTTTCGTGAAAGAGCTTTCCGATGTCCTTCCGCGTTAGATGTAGAGCCGGGGCGGTCAGGTGCGAGGGGATTTGATCCATGAGCTGGACGATGTATTCGCCGAGGTCTGTCTCCAGAGTCTCGATACCGTGCTCGATGAGAAAATGGTTCAAATGAATCTCCTCGGTGGTCAGAGACTTGGATTTGACGATGGACTTGACATTCTTGTCCTGAACCAGCTTGAGGATTATTTGCCGTGCCTCCTCGGCGTCCGCAGCCCAATGAACCTGAATGCCGTTTTTGATACAGTTGGCTTCGAATTCCTCAAGGTAGCGATCGAGATGATCGATGACCTCGCGCTTGATGGAATTTGCCTTGTGGCGCAAAGCCTCCCAATAAGGGACGTGGCTTACCTTGTCCGCGCGTTTTGCCAGGGCGGTCTGAGTCGCCTTGTCTACTGCTTCTTTAAGTCGCTCATTTTTGAGCGCGGCACGAATATATTTCTTGGTTTCTATCGCGGCCAATTCCATAGGATTTCCTCGGTATATGGTCCTGATGTTTAAAGGGAGAGGCTCTGCGCCAGCAAGTCGGCGATGTGCAGTGATTTGGCTTTCATGTGGTGCTTGCGCAAATAGCCCTCGATGTTCATCAAGCAGCTCGAATCCGCACCGACCACAAATTCGGCGGCGCTTTCTTCGATGTATCGGCATTTGCGCGCCACCATGGCGATGGAGAGATCCGAGAATTTATAGGAAAAAGTTCCGCCAAATCCGCAGCAGGTATCGCTCTTTTCCATTTCCACAAAGTCGATCTTTTTGATGTTGCGAATGAGGTGGCGAGGCTGCTCGCGAATGCCCAGCTCGCGCAAAAGGTGGCAGGAATCATGATAAGTGACCTTGTGCTCAAACTGTCCGCCGAGGCCATCGACTTTGGCTACGTCGACAAGAAATTCGGTGAATTCAAAGATGCGATGACTGAGATCCTCCAAGGCCGGCTTGAGGTCTTCACTAATGTCCAGCTCATGGTAGAACTTGCGTACCATAGCCGTGCACGAGCCGGAGGGGGCAACGACATATTCTTTGCCGCGAAACAGCTTGATGAACCGTTCCGCCACTGGCACAATTTCTTTGCGATAGCCGGAATTGAAGGCCGGCTGGCCGCAGCATGTCTGGTCCTCGACGTAATCGATCTCAGCGCCAATGTGCTTCAGCACTTTGACCATCGAAATTGCCGATTCCGGGAAAAGGTGCTCGGAAAGACAGGGGATAAAGAGGGACACTTTCATTTTTCGCTCGATCCGGTCAATATGAGTGGCTAGGAATAATGATATTTGCAGGAAACAATGATGATGGCTTCATCAGTTATCTTGTAAACTAAGCGATGTTCGTCATCGATTCGGCGCGACCAGTAGCCCTTAAGCTTACCTCTGAGTGGTTCGGGTTTCCCGATACCTAAGAAGGGCTGGCGAACGGTGTCCATAATCAGGGCAGCGATTCGCCTGTGTAGTTTTTTGTCGACAACCGACCATTCCACGAAATCCTGAAACGCATTCGCTTCGAAGATGATCCTCCTCATTGTAGCTCGCCGACTTTGGCTTCAATAAGATTCTGATTCAGGGCCACGTTCTCTATCGCTTTCAGCAAGCGTTCTCTGTTTGCCGGCGATTTTAATAAATAGTCAGTTTCGTCCTCTTCGACTTGCTGAGCTTCCGCCACAGCGATTTCAATGTCTTTGCCTTTGAACATCGTCTTTAGCGCTTGTAGAAATCGGTTATCCAATTCATCGGCTTTCAACTTGTATATCGTATACATGATGTGTCTCCTTTAAAAAGCGATCCTCCGAATAGTCAGAAGTATTCCACTGGAATTTCAGTAAGCCCGCAGGATCTAATTCCAAAAGTCATGAATCCGCGTTTTCCTTTTGACAAATCAACGCTAATTCTGGGTCTACACTTCCTGACAAGCTCTCCTCAAAAATGGTAGTCGCATCGTGGCCGTATTGCCTCAATATTTCGGCTGCCTCGTTTGGCAGATTCTCATCTGTCTTGAATCTCACTGCATGGGCTCTAATGCTGGTACTTCCATGACCGATTCACGAGTCAATTCAGCGGCATAGGCAATGCAAGCTTGAATGGCCTCTAATCCGATTGAAGGATAACTGCGAAGAATCTCTTGCGGGCTTAATCCCGCGGCTAAATTATCGAGAATGACCGACACCAATACTCGAGTTCCAGCAATGCAGGCTTTCCCATGACAGACCTTTGGATCGACAATGATGAAATCTTGCCACTTGACCATTTTTTAACACTCTCCTTAAAAAAGCATTTGTCAGGAGCTCTGCGTGCGCCCATACTGAAATCAATTGGCCAATGTTCCGTTGACACTATAGGCGGAGTCGTTCTAACGCAAATACTCGTTCCACTTTTTTGCCAGATTTTCGGCTTTCACCGTCTCCAGCAAATAATTGCAGAACTCTCGTCCCGTAGCGCCATCGCTACGGCCGGTGATCACCTTTTGCTTTTCATATTGGCCGCAAATGTCCAGTGCCATTTCTAATTTTTCGGCTTTGTCGATGAAGCCAATGTGGCGGATCATCATCGCAGCGGCGCGGATGAGGCTGGACGGGTCGGCATATTGCCCGCGTCCTTCGGAGATCATGCGCGGCGCTGAGCCATGGATTGCCTCGAACATGGCGTAGCGCTTGCCGATATTTGCACTTCCCGCAGTGCCGACGCCGCCTTGAAACTCTGCCGCTTCGTCGGTAAGGATGTCGCCGTACAGGTTGGGAAGCACCATGACCCGGAATTGAGTCCGCCGCTTGGCGTCTACCAGCTTGGCTGTCATGATGTCAATATACCAGCCATCCCATCGCACGTCCAGATATTCCTTGCCAATCCTTTCGGTCGTTTCGAGGAACAGACCGTCGGTGGCCTTGATCACGTTTGCCTTGGTGACCACGGTGACCTTGTTGATGCCGTTTTTATGCGCATAATCAAAAGCCATGCGGATGATGCGCTCGCTGCCTTGCTTGGTGACCGCGGTAAAGTCGAAAGCCAAGTCCTCCGTCACCTGAATGCCCTTGCTGCCGAGAATGTAGGCTCCTTCGGTATTTTCCCGAAAGAACACCCAATCGATCCCGTCCTTGGGCACTTTGACCGGACGGACATTGGCAAACAGATCCAGCTCCCGGCGCATGGCGATGTTGGCGCTTTCAATGTTTGGATACGGGCCGCCCTTTTCCGGCGTCGTTGTTGGCGCTTTGAGGATGACGTGACAGGCCTTCAGTTCGGCTAGCACGTCGTCCGGAATCGCCTTCATGTGTTTGACGCGATTCTCGATGGTCAAGCCTTCAATGGTGCGGAATTGGACTTTTCCAGATGTTATCTCTTCGGAGAGAAGGTATTCTATAGCCGTTGCGTTTCTTGACAGATAATGGGACCAATGCCGTCGCCCCAACAGACGCCGATGATAATTGGCTTGAGTTTGGAAAAGTCAAGCCAGTCTTCGGCTTGCTTCATTTTTTCGACTCGTTCCAATTGCTCCGCTACCAGCTTGGCAAAATGCTCTTTGGCTTTTTCATTCAATTGGGCATTCATTGTCACTCCTTAATGGTCGTTGTTGAGCAGCTAATGAAAATCGTATGTGTTCAGTTCTGCTTTGATGGTCAATAAGCTTCGTGCGGATGAGCGGAATCCGCGATTTCTTTTTGTTCTTGCTGGTAAATGAAAAATCTTTTCCGCAAGTCATCTAATTCTTTTTGCGTTTCTACTGCTTCCTTGAGATAGGTTCTGGCCAGATGATCTTTGGCTTTGCCGAATACGCGATTGCAGATGGCGAGCATGTCTATAAGTGGAGGCTCTATGGGCACAAACTTGGTCAATACATGCCATAGCTCCTCCTCGAAAACCGTGACGGCATTTTGAACCTCATCCAAAGAATAGCCTTCATTGGATCGCTTGCCGGCAATCTTTTCAATGTAGTCGAGGAAAGTGAAATAGTCGGCTTCCTCCATCCCCTTGAGCAAAGCATGCAGCATGGCTTCCTCCCGTTCCTGATGCCTCTCAAAATCAATGGCTTCATAATGGGAGCGCTCCAACTTTTGCAGCCGATTGCAAACGTTTTTGATTAGCTCAGCTTTGTGCTGGCTAATCGTTGCGATCAGGTCTTTTCTTGGATCGAACATGATACTCGCTGATGCGCTGGTTCCGGCGCTTCACTTGTTCTTCTATGCGTCCTAACACGCGTTGAGCGTACCGGCCGTACTCGGGACCGATAATCGCGGCTTCCTTATCCAGACCGGCCTCGACGATCTCTAAAAATTTCCCTAAACCGGATTTCGAAATAGGTGTCGGAAAGGTCGCCCACTGCATGAGCGATGATTCCAATTCCTCATGCCAATCCTGATGCGGACAGTCTCTGCAATCCTTGAGCGGATAGGGATTGGCTTCCAATTGAAATCCCTTTAAAGCCATAATGAGCGGTTGGTAGTCATAATCGTATTTAAGGCGAGGGAATTGATACTCAACCACCGTAGACCATTTGCGATCATCAGGATCCTGGTGATGCCTGTTTAGCCGTGAGAGACAAACGCCCACGTCCGGATGCAGAATCTCACCGCCAAAGATGCGCATCTCACGTAGCTTACCGTATTGGTCTTCCCGCAAATCTCCGCCTAAAAGCAACAGGCAGAGAAAGAATTCCGGGTCTTCCAATGGCTTGAACGGAGCATCCAAGGCAATCTCGATGCTTAGATGCAAGCTATGCGGCTTGACCTGAATGAACAGGATCGCCAAATTGATGATTTGCGCCAAAATCCAGGGATCCTGAGTGGCCGGCTTGGAAACGTCGCCAAGGAGTTTGTATCGGCCAAAGGCCAACTCCAAGAAGCCTCGGGAATGCACATCCGTCGAAGTCAGGAAACCATGATCGTCGATATGCGCGCCCAACTTCCAACCGCGGCGCATGAGATCGAATTGGTAGAAGTAGTAAAAGCTGTCATAAACGGGGTCTTCTCCTTCAGTCGCCTTTATGGCGCGCACGCCCAAATTGGAAAACTCCAATTCGGCCCCCAAAGGAGAAAC
>Ga0172370_10007284_pt1 | contig 13608 bp, 12 predicted proteins | sample LakKiv5m_FD_114538 | JGI IMG/M metagenome (GOLD analysis project Ga0172370, IMG submission 114538) | Freshwater microbial communities from Kabuno Bay, South-Kivu, Congo - kab_022012_11.5m | ecosystem: Environmental > Aquatic > Freshwater > Lake | place: Democratic Republic of the Congo...
GCGATAACCACGCGGGCTTCCACGGACAGCAGTTCGATACCGACCAGAGAAACCTTGACCCATGCATCAATCACAATACCCTTGTCCAGGATGCGATCGACAACTTCAGCCAGACTGGAAGAATCCGTTGATTTTTGGACCTTGGCCATGATGACATTCTCCTAATTTATAAGTTTTCAAACCGTGCCAGAAGATTGTGTGGTCTTCAGGAACGTCGTGTGCAGCGGGAAACTGCTCACTTCATGAATAGCATATATCGGGCCAACCTGCCGGAGCACTTCATTCCTACATATCACCACTCGTGTGGCTGTTGCAAAAATATCAAAACTTGTTGCGCCTCTGATGTGGTTATAATGCAATAGCGCCATAAAAGACTGAAATATATGGTATTATGCTTTGTGGTTAGAATGTATCCTTAAGATCATTGCCGCCTTCAACGATGGCTAACTCATTTTCAGGTCGGCTTGCTGGGTGACGACTATTTGACTTAACCATGGCATCCAATCCATAAATATGGTGTGTAATCCATGGTGGGCGTAGTCATTCTGCTGGCGCCGTGGGGATCAGGCGGCACTTCGTGTGGGGTCGGCCCTCAGCTTTCGTAAATCGGTAGGAGAAATGCGTGCCCAACAATCAGCCGTCAGAATCGTCTTATGAGCAGTTGTATGGCTTGCTGCTGGATGCCATACCTTCATCGGTGTTGTTGGTGGACGAAAAGCTCAGCATAGTTTCCGTCAATCGGAACTTCTTACGGAAAAGTCAGCGAGGAGAGGGCAGTACCGTTGGTCGCTACCTGGGCGAGGTGTTTCCGAGCATCATTCTGGAAAATACCGATATCGAGCGGCGTATTCGTGAAGTCTTGCGCTCGGGCCTACCGGTCAAGGGACAACGGATGACCTACCGCGCCCCGGGTATTCCGATTCGCACCTACTATTATTCCATCCTGCCCATGCCTACCCAGCAGGTGATGCTGCTGATGGAAGACGTTACCGAGCAGGTCAGGCTCTCTGAGGAGGTCCGCAGAGTCGAGCGCCACCTGGCTTCGGTGGTGGAAAGCGCCAGCGACATCGTGCTCTCAACCGATACGGAGGGGAGGATACTTACCTGGAATTCAGCGGCGGAAAAACTTTCAGGATTGTCCGCTGCTGAAGTGTATGGCCAATATTTCTTCCAATATTGCTATGGGGAGCAGCTGACCACGGTCAAGACGGTGTTTGCGCTCATGAGATCCGGTAATGAATCGCATACGATCGAATTTTCCCCGGTGACTCGCAAAGGTGAGGGTATTCTGGTGTCCTGGGTTTTTTCGCCGATGAAGGATGATTACGGGCAAACCGCTGGCGCGGTAGTGGTGGGGAGGGACCTCGCTGAACGACGCAAGTTGGAACAGCAACTCAGACAGTCGCAGAAGTTGGCCGCATTAGGCGTCATGGCGGGAGGCATCGCTCATGAGATTCGTAATCCTTTGGCGGTTTGCTACTCCGCCGCCGAGTTCCTCTCGATAGCGGATATTGCTCCCGACTTCCGTGAGGAGTGTACTAGAAAAATTCAGGCAGGCATCAAAAAGGCCTCGGCCATTATTGAAAATCTGCTGCGTTTTGCCCGACCCTCCACCGACACGGAAATGACGGTAGTTGATTTGCACACCGTCATCGCCGAAACGGTGGATTTGATTAGTAATCAGGCGAAAGTGCGGAAAATCCGGATAGAACAGGAACTGTTAGCCAACCCGATACAGGTACTGGGGGTTTCCGGATTGTTGCAACAAGTTTTCATGAACTTGTTTCTGAACGCCATCAGCGCCATGTCGGATGGTGGTCTCCTGCGGATCAGCGAGGAACTTCTGGAGACAGTTATTGCTATCCATATTGCCGACACTGGCACTGGCATCGCCGAGACCGATCTCGACAAAGTCTTTGACCCCTTTCATACCACTTCACCAGTAGGCAAAGGATCGGGGTTGGGTTTGTCCATCTGCTATTCTATTATCCAGCAACACTTGGGTACGATTCACGTGCAGAGTGTGTTGGGTATGGGGACGACTCTAACCATCAAACTGCCATTGCTCTAAATCAATGACCGGACCCATATTGATTGTCGATGATGAGCCTGACATGTGCTGGGCGATGGAATGCATTCTGCGCTCCCAAGGCTATTCGGTAGTCACCGTGACCAGCGGTGAGCAAGCTTTGGTGGCCCTTGAGAATCAGGACTTCTTCTGTGTGTTCATGGACGCCAAGCTCCGAGATATGGACGGTCTCGATGTCGTCCGGCAAGCTCAGCAACTGCGGCCAGAGGCTGTACGCGCGGTGGTGGTGGTGTCCGGCTTTCATTACCATGACGATCCTATCATCCGACAATCGATTGAATCGGGTTTGATCAGCGGATTTTTGGCCAAACCGTTTGCCCACGAAGAATTGTTGAAATCGCTGCCGAAGTCGGACACCCAACCTAGAACTGCTCCGAGCTAATATCAACCCAGCAGCCGCTCATAGACGCTACGCGCTTGGCGCGGCTGCCCTAATTGCTCGTAGGTGTTGGCAATGGCGACGAGCCGTTCACGGGCCACTTGGCCTTCGCCGGAAGGCGCATGCTGTTCGGCCAGTTCAAAATACATTTCGCTGGCCTGTTTCAATAAACCCCTTTCGCGGTAGCTGTCCGCCATCCTCAGCAGACGGTTCAGAAGCGGTGTCGTGTTGATTGATTCGCTGGTTTCAAGGTAGGCGGTGCTCATGTTGTCATCTCCGTTTGTGTTGAAAATACTTGGGGGATGCTGCGTGGGCCTGACACGACCGATAGGTGCAGTGGGTTCCCCTTGGTGAGCGAGGAAGCGAATGGCATTGGTCGTTGGCCGGACTGGGCGGCATCCGGTGGGCTCCGGTATTACCGTCGAATCCCCCCCGTTGGCCATTACTTTGGTTGGAGCAAGCTTGTCCATAAGTTAAGAAAGGCTAGGCAAAATTATAAGGGGGCCAGGGGCCACTGATAATTCCCGGACAAGCGCCAGTTCTGACCAACTCTTCAAGCGTTTCACGAAACGCCGCCAGCGCGGTTCTCGGCACTAGGTAACTGACCAGGTACATGGGCTTATTATTGAACCAGCCAGCTTCACCTCGCTGATCTCGATATAGACCGGACAAGCTGTCATTGAGCGCCTCCACCTGCCGTTCAGCTCGCTCGCTCGCCGAGTATTTGCATTTGAGTGACAGTAAATAATCGCGGCCACTGCTGAAAGGTGCCGATGTGGCGCTATCAGCAAAATTTGTCTCCATCGGCAAGCGGACACCCATTTCTTCGCAACCCGCCAATGCTGCCAGGCGGCTCTGGTAATGGCCGGCCATGGCACTAAGATAATTACTTACGGTGGCTCTATCAGGCAATAGGGTGCCAAACCGTATCGGGATAATGGTGGTTTGGCGGTGAATGCACTCAACCACCGCCCCAAATGCCAGTGCCGACTCGACATCCTGCTCGGTATGGTCGCTCTGGGTCGCTAGGGCTACCACTCCCCCGCCAGGGATGAATATTAACCCTTTCTCCGGAACCTCGATTGTTTCTCCTGGGCCAATCATGCCGTAAAGCAGCAGACTCATGGCGCGGTTTTGCAGAAGCTATAAGCCGGCCAGGGACCGGTCAGTCGCAGATTCAAACCGGTGGACGCCAGGCTGTCGGTAATGACGTCGAGGGTTTGCCGGAAAGCTTCGATCTGGTTGATCGGAACCAGAAACGCCCAATGAAAGACGCGATCATTGAGTAGTCGGCGTGGTCGACTATCCCGGCAGAACGCGATCAGATCACGATGAATCTCCATTATGCGGGGATCCAGCCAATCCTCCAGTTGCGCCGCCAGCGTCCTGCGCAGTTTCTGTTCTTCAAGATGGCGCCGGCCCGCCGCTTCCGGCAAACGGTGAAGCCCTGAGCGCAAGCCTTCCGCCAGCAGAAAGTCGACAGCCTGTTTGCGGTTCAAGGTGCCTTCCACCGACCATTCCTGACAGTCCGCCACCTGGCTCAAGGTGCTGGTAATTTCTGCTGATCGCTGTTCAATGGCCTGTTCCAGAGCCGACCAGCCCGAAAACAAGGTACCGAACGGTAGGGGGAAAACTGGCCCCGTGGCCATGGCCTGATCGAGCACGGCGGCATGGCGGCAGGCACGGGGTCCAAGCCAGGCGATGTCCTGCAGGTGCCGTTCACCGAGGTCGCCCGTGAAATCCCTAACATCGACTTCCGCTACTAATGCGGCGATGCCGCTATGGGTATGGATTTGGATAAGCTGGTTTTCATCCACGCCTGGGCCAGCAGGAACCGGCTGGCCCGGCCATGTAAAGGCATAGACATAGAGCGCCTGACTCGAATGTGGCGCGGTGGACGACATGCTCAGGCCTCGGAACCGAACATGTCCAGGATGACCGCCTCAAAATCCTCCATTTCCACCCGCACTGATACGGGTGTTTCAGGACCGGTTTCACCGTGCTCCACCGCACGGCGCAGCGCGATCAGGGCAGCGCGGTTGCAGAGCGCCGCCAATTCAGCACCACTGGCCCCATCACAGCGCTCGGCCAGTTCCTCGGCGAGGATACCCGCGCCGAGCGGTTTGGTTCGCAGATGGACCGTCAGGATTTCCTTTCGTGCATCGACATCGGGCAGGCCCAGTTCGACGATTTCGTCAAACCGACCGGGCCGCAACATGGCCGGATCGATCAAATCCACCCGGTTGGTCGCGCCGATCACAAAGACCCCTTTCAGTTCCTCAAGGCCATCCATCTCGGACAGGAACTGGCTCAGCACCCGTTCAGCGACATGCGAATCGGTAGCGCCTTCCCCGCGAGCGGGGATGATGGAATCCACCTCGTCCAGGAAGATGATGCAGGGCGACGCCTGGCGCGCTTTGTGGAATAGCTCGCGAACGCCCTGTTCCGAATCGCCCACATAACGTGACATCAGGGCCGGACCTTTCACCGAAATGACGTTGACGCCACTTTCGTTGGCTACGGCCTTGGCAATCAGTGTCTTGCCCACGCCCGGTGGACCAGCCATCAGCAAGCCCTTGGGCGGGCGCACCCCGGCTTGTTGATACAAATCGGGATACTTGATGGGCCATTCGACCGCCTCCACCAGACGGCGCCGAACATCACCCATGCCGCCTACGTCCTCCCAACGCACGTCGGGAATATCGACAAACATTTCGCGTATGGCGGAGGGCGAAACCTCACACAGCGCCGCATCGAAATCATCCATGGTGACGGTAAGCGTGGACAATTTCTCATACGGCAAATCGGCGGCGCTAAAGTCGATTTCGGGCAACAGGCGGCGCAGGGAACTCATCGCCGCTTCCCGACAGAGCGCCTCCAGATCAGCTCCAACAAAGCCATGGGTAATATCCGCCAGACGATTCAATTCGACATTCCCCGCCAGAGGCATGCCGTTGCTATGGATTTCGAGGATTTCGCGGCGGCCTTCCCGATCCGGGATGGGAATGCTGATCTCCCGGTCGAATCGACCGGGACGGCGCAGGGCTGGATCCATCGAATTGGGCAGGTTGGTCGCCGCGATGACGATCACCTTGCCGCGGCCCTTGAGCCCATCCATCAAGGCCAGCAACTGTGCAACGATCCGCTTTTCGACGTCGCCAACGACCTTGTCGCGGCGTGGGGCTATGGCATCGACTTCGTCCAGGAAAATGATGCTGGGCCCCTTGCTGCTGGCTTCTTCAAATATTTTGCGCAGGTGCGCCTCGCTTTCGCCGTAAAACTTGTGCACTATCTCCGGCCCGCTGATCGTAAAGAACTTGGCATCGGTTTCCTGGGCGATGATGCGGGCGATCAGGGTCTTGCCGCAGCCGGGAGGACCGCTCAGCAGTACACCCTTGGGCGCATCGATGCCCAGTCTCTCGAACACCTCCGGGTAGCGCAACGGCAACTCGATCATCTCGCGAATACGGCGAACCTGATTGCGCAAGCCGCCGACATCTTCATAAGACAGGCTTTGAGAGGAGCCGCCGCCGGCCGTGCCCGGCTTGCCCCCCTTGCCGACTACCAACGCGGTGGTCGGGTTGATCAGCACGGCCCCGGGTGGAGTGGTCTCTTCTACCCTGAAATCCGCCGAACGGCTCCCGAACAAGTGGGCGCGCAGCATGTCACCTTTCACCACGGGCAGACCATCCAGAAGGTTGCCAATGTATTTGAGATCGCGTTGACCTGGCACGATGGTGGTCGGTGCGAGCACGACCCGCGTCGCGTGCTTCAAGGCGACAGGCATGATCTCGACCTTATCATCCACGGCGAGACCCGCGTTGCGGCGGGTCAGTCCATCCAATTGAACAACCCCTTTGCCACGCAGATCTGGATACGTGGGCATGAGTTTGGCCACGCTGACCGCTTTGCCCCGGATTTCAACGATGTCGCCCACTTTTGCTCCTAGCGCGGCGATGTCCGTTGGGTCCAATCGGGCATAGGCACGTCCAGTGTCCTTGGGCATGGCCTCGGTGACTTTGAATTTGAGGGTGTTTGACATGGTGGCTCTCAGCCGGTGAATTTAACTTCCAGAATCCCATTACGGCAGGATTGCAGCATATTCTCGGCGAGAAATGCGCGCGGCAGCACGATTTCCTTGTGGTATTTTTTGTTGCCCCGCTCGGCGTGGAGTGTCAGTATATCACCGTTTAAGTCCAGCTTGATGTCTTCATCCCCCACGCCTGGCATTTCCGCCAGTACCAGGATGTGATCCACTTCCTCGAAAATATCGACCAGCGGCTCGGAAATTTCCTGTACCGTCGTTTCGCCGGTTTCCTCGTCGCGGCGTATATTGCCGAACGGTTCAATGCGGGGTTCGTTATCTCCACCGAGGCCCATCTTGACGGAAAACCCATAAACGGCCTTGGCGTCCTTACCTGATCCGGTATTGATATCGAAAGTCCCGCTCCGTTTGAGCTCTTCGCCCTTCTCAGCCAGCGCACCCAGTTTCTCCACCAAATCGCCCAGTCCCCGGAGAATACCTTCGACATTGCCCGTTGCGTTGCCTTTTCTAGTGTTGGTCATGATGGTGTTTCCTCAGTTAGTTGCATTTTCTTGAGTTTGGTATAGAGGGTCTTGTAATCGATTTTCAGGCGCCTGGCGACCTCGGCCTTATTGTTGCCGGATTTCAGCAAGGCCTCCTTGATGATGATGCGCTCAAGCTGCTCGATGTTGGTCTGGGTGATGCTTTTGAGCGACTCACCTTCGAGGCATAGGCTCGGTAACAACTCCCTAACGAGGCGATTGCCGGCGGGAAGGCAGTCACTGCACACAGGTAAAGGGGGTTTGGACGCCGCCCGCAGAGGCAGGTTGAGATCGTCAGCGGTGATACTCCCCATGGCGATGAGCGTGGCGCGCCGCACGACGGCGCGTAACTCCCGCACATTACCCGGCCAGTGATAACTCAGCATCAATTTACGAGCAGCGGGGGAGAACTCGAAAACTGGCTTAATCAGTTCCTTGCAGGTTTCGGCAATGAACCGCTCAGCCAGGCTCATGATGTCGTCCGGACGTTCCCGCAAGGGCGGGATACGTATGACATACTCATTCAACCGGTAATAGAGATCCTCTCGGAACTGGCCGCTAACCACGGCGTCCATGAGATTGACGTGGCTGGCGGCAAGCACCCGGACATCCACCGGAATCGGTTTGGTGCCGCCGATTCTAAAAATAACCCGCTCCTGTAAGGCACGGAGTAATTTCGACTGAGCGGACAGCGACATATTGGCAATTTCGTCCAGAAACAGGGTGCCGCCACTGGCGGCTTCCAACTTGCCTATCTGGTGGCTATTCGCCCCTGTGTAAGACCCTTTTTCGTGGCCGAACAATTCATTTTCGATCAGGGTGTCAGGAATGGCCCCGCAATCAATAGGCACGAACGCTTTTTCCGCGCGCGGGCTGGCGGCATGAATGCTTTTGGCTACCAATTCTTTTCCGGTACCCGTTTCCCCGTTAATGATCACCGAAAAATTGGTGTGAGCCACCCGACCAAGGTCGATGCTCAGACAACGAATCGTGTGACTTTCGCCCATCAAGCGCGCAATGTGTTGATTGGAGTGGATTTTGCTCTTATCGCTCTGTCGGCCATTGCCACCCAGCCGTGTTTTCATGGCCAGGTTAACCAGTTCCAGCACTCGGGTGTTCTCGAATGGCTTGGGGATATAGTCCCAGGCGCCCGCTTTGATAGCCATTACCGCACTCGACACACCCGTGTTGCCGGTCACCATCAAGACGGGCAAGTGCGGATAGAGGGAACGCGCATGGGCCAGCACCAGCATGCCGTTGGGTTCCGGGATAACGGTATCGAGCAACAGCACATCCGGCTCCCGTTCCGCTAGCAGATGCATTGCGGATTTTCCGTCCTGGCCTTGCCGGGTCTCGTAACCCGCCCGTTCAAGGAGGTAGGTCAGCAACTCGCAGATGTCCCTATCATCATCAATGATGAGAACGTAGCCTACGGGGCCTTCTAATTCCATTGTGGTGCCCTATCATTACAAATAAACATCATCCAGGCCATGATGGTGCCGGGATGGACCGAACGGCTAGTTGGGTGGTGCTGGCTTGAAAGAGGTATTTCAACGCCCGTTCGGCACAGTCGCTACCACCCTCATAAGCCCACATAGTCGAATCCTACCTCATCGAAATCCGAATTCTGCGCCAGCAAGGCCAGATCAAAGCTTCGATTTCTGCCGTGTTTAGGCAATCCGTACTTAAACCGTGCGCTGCGCACGTGGATTCTACTCCCCTCTAATCCCCTCTAAAAGTTGGGATACGAAAAAATATTTTCAGGCCGTGATTCTCATGGCTGGTTCAACACAATGACAAGGATCAGCAAGAGTCGATCACGGCAGCCCTGGGCGAAGGCCCACACTTCAGTCGGATGTTACGCACGGCGGAAACGAAGACGGTCCCTGTCTTTCAAGCATAACGGGCTCACTGATAACGCTGCCATAACGCTGGCAATTTGTGCACTAATGTTGGTTTTTTGCACCTTCATGATGCCTGGGAGTGACAAGAAGATGCTCTTGAATTCCAGCATGTGTACGAACTATGCGGGGTTACCGAAATGGGCCTTTATTCTCGCCACAACGGGAAGGATCTCTAAGGGTTATGTATGTCTTTGATTGCTAAGCGGGTATCGGCGCTTTCGCAGCGTTGTCGGGAGGTCTCTGATCGCTATTTGGCATAACATTTGCAATAGATGCATTGCAGGATGCGCAATTGATACAGGAATGTGGTTGGACAATTGATGTCCTACATTTAAAACCAACCATTAATTTGCGAGGTATGCATCATGGTTTCCCCTGAAGAACTGACTATTGATACGTTGGAAGAGCACAAAGAGGTGTGGTTGCGTGCTTGGTGCGCGGCGGTGTCATCCAACCTGATCCGGGATTCCGATTTGGCGGCAGGCTGGGCTGATGCTTGTCTGGAGTCTTTTGAAAAGCGGTTTATCGCTTGAAGGATACCTTGTGGCCTGGGGCCTCGATCCATGTGATGTGTCAGGATGCAAGACCCTGTCCAGCTCATGGGAATTGGCGTGATGACCATGCACGCTTTTGTCACTGGTAACCTTGGTACAGGTATCTTTGCAATTCTCATTACGGCTGATTGGGTCGCCATTTTTTCGCGAAACCTGGGTGAGCTTCTTCCGATATCAGGAGGCACTAATGGCGACAACCTTTTACCGGGCTCACCTATATCGCGCCCTGGTAGCCGCGGGATAGTCTGGGGTTCGCTCGTTTTGGGATAAGACGAGCGGACCCTACACGAGACCGCTTCATGAAATTTCTAGCGCCACATGAATTCATGTGGCGGCTCACTAGCAATGCTCATGGGGCTGGATCTTTGGCACATGCCCGTCTTTCTGCCAAGGAACGAATCCCATTGAACCAGCCTTGTAAACGATCAAGTGACCTTTAGGGCTGGCACCCACGATTGGTCACCAATGTCGCATGAAACGCCTGAGGACCTTCCTCCCGACATGGCCCCCTCAGGTTAAGGCAGCCTATGCGTCAACCCAGACTTTGGGGCTCCATTGGACCCTCAAGAGTCATTTCAGCAGTCTCCTGGCGAGCGACACGACTATCCAGTCCCAAAGGTAGGAGCATTTCACCGATGATTTGGGCGTAATGTGTTCCCGTGCCATTGCGAACATCTGGTGCCCCCGCTCCCTTCGACTCCGCTCAGTGAGCGGGATTGCCGATGGGAACCCACCGGACAATTTGGCGGCCACAAATGGGGGCCGTCATTTCCGGCCGAGCGCAATAACCGGGCGCATACCGGCTTCAGGCATCCAGTTGCCCTGCCCCGCCGCGCCGGTAGCGCTGGTAAATTTGCTCATTACGCCGCCACTGAGACCGGCCGTAGCCATAGCCCACGAAAATCCAGGTGGCCAGGGCTATTCCCATGCGCATGAGCCAGTTTCCCTCAATACTGAACGGGGCGCCGTAATGGGCATACTGGAACACGCCCAGCGAGAAGCAGAACATGAAACCGCCCCATCGCAGCACGCCATGGCTCCAGATGAAACGGCGCATGCCCCCGGCCCGCTCTCGCTCCCAGGCGATGAGCCAGTCCGGATTGATGTCATCCGCGGGCTTACTCATGAGTGTGCGGGCAGTCCTTGCCGAGTTCGAAGGTCCTGGAATGACAGAGCACCCGGCAAGGCCATGGTTCCCGACACGTTGGACACCATCAGCTTGCCCACGTCCGCGTTTACAGCGAGTTGCGCCAGGTTTGCTCGTCCTTGTCGAACAGACGGTTCGCTTCCGGCAGGCCCCAGGAACCGGCTGGATAGGTGTGGATGAATTCGCGTTGCGAGACCCAATGCTTCAGGATGGGATCCACTACGCGCCAGGCCCACTCGACTTCGTCGAAACGGATGAACAGCGTGCGATCCCCCTCCATGATGTCCAACAGCAAGGTTTCGTAGGCATCCAGGTTTTTTTCCCGGCCATGCCGGTAGGAGGCATTCAACTGCACGGTATGGGTCTGCATGCCCAGGCCAGGCTGCTTGGAGTGAATTTCCATGTGCATGCTTTCCGAGGGCTGCAAGGACAGCAGTATCCAGTTGGGTTCCAGGAACTCCAGCGGCGTCTCACGGAAGAGCTGTTGCGGCGGATGTCTGAAGCGGATGGCGATCATCGATTGTGACTCGGCCAGGCGCTTGCCCGTGCGCAGATAAAACGGGACGCCACGCCAGCGCCAGTTATCGACGTAAAACTTGGCGGCGACATAGGTTTCGGTGATGGAATTCTTCTCGACCCCGTCCTCCTGCTGATAACCCCGCACTTTTTCGCCATCGATGGTACCGGCGCCATACTGGGCGCGGAAGGCGTGCGAATGCAGGGCCTGCTTGGCGATGGGCCGGATGGAGCGCAGCACCTTGACCTTTTCGTCGCGCAGGGCGTCGGCTTCCAGCGCGGGCGGGGGCTCCATCGCCACCAGGGTCAGGAGTTGCAGCAGATGATTCTGCAGCATGTCACGCAGGGCGCCGGACTTTTCGTAGTAATCGGCCCGGGTGGAAATACCCACTTTCTCCGCCACGGTAATTTGTACATGGTCGATGAAATTGCGGTTCCAGAGGGGCTCGACCAGCACATTGGCGAAACGGAAGACCAGCAGATTCTGCACCGTCTCCTTGCCCAGATAGTGATCGATGCGGTAGACCTGCTCCTCGTCGAAATGCTCGTGCAGCACGCGGTTGAGCAGGCGGGCGCTCTCGATATCCTCGCCAAACGGCTTTTCGACCACGATGCGGTGCCGCCCGCGCGGCTTGTTCAGACCCGCCTCGTCGAGCCGGCTGATGACCGTGCCGAAATCCGATGGCTTGATGGAAAGGTAGAACACGGTATTGGCGCAAACGTCATGCCCGCAGGTGCGCTCGGCCAGCTTTTTGTAGAACTCGGGATCATGCAGCTCGCCCGACAGATAGCTGAATCGCTTGGCGAAACGCTCATAGGCCTTGGTGTTGAAGTGCTCGCCGACGTTCTCCCGAATCGACTCCAGCAGATTGTTCTGCCACTCCTCGTCGGACCAGGGACGTCGTCCCAGGGCCACAATGGTCATTTCCGGGGGCAAGTGCCCGGAGACATCCAGGTGGTACAAAGCCGGCATGAGCTTGACCTTGGCCAGGTTGCCCGTTGCGCCGAAGATCACGAAATGGCAGGGATCAATGGGATGCGCTTGGTTGAAGGACATGATGGCGATTCCTGAAGTGAGGATAAATGGCCCGGAGCATCAATCACCGGGGTGTCAACAAAGTATCGAAGTCCCTTTGCAGAGTCATGAAAAGCGGTAGCCCGCACGCTAAGCCCTGATTATAGGCCAGACCGTCAAGGCGCCCGTCCTGTCAGCCATGCGTAATGATTCGTTCACCGACCGTAGGCTAGGCGCCAAAGACCGCCCGAATCTGAGCCTGCGTTTCCAGCGCGGCGGCGCGCGGATCGACCGTGTCGCGGATGGGGCGGCCGACGACGATGTAGTCGGCGCCGTTGCGGAAGGCCTGCTCCACGGTCACCACACGCTTCTGATCGTCACTGGGCCGGTTCTCGGCGGGGCGGATGCCGGGTGAGACCACCAGCAGCCGGTCATCGACCTCACGGCGCAGGGCGGGGATTTCCAGGCCGGATGAAATGACGCCATCACAGCCCAAAGCCAGCGCACGGCGGGCGCGAGACAGGACGAGCTGCCCCACGTCGCAGTCGAAGCCGAGGTCCTTCATGTCACCCTGATCCAGACTCGTCAGGACGGTCACGGCCAGCACCTTGAGGTTGCCCTTGGCACGAGCCGCCGCCGCCATGATGGCGTCGTTGCCATGCACGGTGCAGAAATCGACGCCGTGCTGACTCAGCACGCGCACGGCGCGCGCCACGGTTTCCGGCACATCGAAGAATTTCAGGTCGGCGAACACGTGCTTGTGTTGAACATTGAGCCAATGAATCAGCTCGTAATAATTGCCGGACATGAACAGCTCCAGCCCCACCTTGTAGAAGCTGACGGAGTCACCGAGGGTCAGAACCAATTCTTTGGCCTGATCGATGGTGGGTACATCCAGCGCCATGATGAGTCGTTCCTGGCAGGGTATGGGTTTGTTCGAGAGCAAATCGGTCATGGGACAATCCTGGTATGAGCGAAAGTGGGAGTCCGGGTTTACGGCAAAGGGCTATAGAATAGGCCGATTACCAGCGGGAAGGGTGACATGATTCAAGTGTTGTCGCAGATGGGGCTCTTGATCCTGTGCGGGGCATGCTGGCGCATTATACGGCCCGGCGGACTGGATGCCGGCGTGACGCGCCATGTGCTGGCCACGCTGGTCTTCAATTGGCTGCTGCCGGCGCTGGTGCTGACCGTACTCTGGGAAGCGCGCCTCGGCCTGGATTCGTTCCGGATGGCTTTCTTCGGCGTGGCGATCGTGCTGTTCGGTGCGCTTCTGGGCGAGGTCATGGGCCGCCTGGGCCGGGTGGCGGCGCCCCGGCGCGGGGCGGCCGTGCTGGGCATCGCCTTCGGCAACATCACGTATATCGGCCTGCCCCTGTTGGAGCATCTCTATGGTCCCTGGGCGCGCACCATCGTCGTCCATGTCGATGTCTTTGCC
>Ga0172370_10007287_pt1 | contig 13604 bp, 11 predicted proteins | sample LakKiv5m_FD_114538 | JGI IMG/M metagenome (GOLD analysis project Ga0172370, IMG submission 114538) | Freshwater microbial communities from Kabuno Bay, South-Kivu, Congo - kab_022012_11.5m | ecosystem: Environmental > Aquatic > Freshwater > Lake | place: Democratic Republic of the Congo...
AATCTGCGGAAGATGATCTAAGAATTAATCCGCAGATGAAACAGATGGACGCAGATAAAAAATTAAAACTGGATTTATTGATGATAAGACGATGAAAAAAAATCTGCGAAAATCTGCGTAATCTGCGGATCATTAGTGTAAAGGAAATAAAGGTTGTTCATCCATACTAACTATAATCCCGACGTCCTGAACTGTCTGGCAAATCTAAGCAGCGACGAAGTCTTCACGCCGCCTAAGCTGGTCAACGCGATACTGGATCTACTCCCGCAGGAACTCTTCACGGATGAGAATACTACCTTTCTCGATCCGGTTTGCAAAACGGGCGTATTTCTGCGCGAGATCGCCAAGCGGCTCGATACAGGTTTAAAGCCGAAGATCCCGGACCGGCAGGAACGCATCGATCATATCTTCCGCAAACAGCTTTATGGCATTGCGATCACCGAATTGACCGCTCTCTTATCGCGGCGTTCGCTCTACTGCTCGAAAACCGCCAATGGTAAATACTCTGTCTGTGAAAGCTTCGATGACCAGCAGGGTAATATAATCTACGAGCGTACTGAACACTCCTGGGAAAACGGACGCTGCCTTTATTGCGGCGCTAACCAGCAGAATTACGAGCGCGGCGAGGCGCTCGAAACGCACGCTTATCAATGGATCCACACCGAAAATCCAGAGGAGATTTTTAAGATGAAATTCGATGTCATAATCGGTAACCCGCCGTATCAAATGAGTGATGGAGGTTTTGGAAGAAGCGCAACACCAATTTATCAAAAATTTGTACAACAAGCCAAAAAATTGAATCCACGATTTTTGACCATGATTATTCCATCACGTTGGTTTGGAGGAGGAAAAGGGTTAAATGAATTCCGTAAAGAAATGCTTAATGATAATAGAATAAGAAAAATTGTTGATTATGAAGATTCATCAATTATATTTCCTGGTGTAAGTGTCGCTGGTGGTATTTGTTATTTTCTTTGGGATAGAGATAATAAAGGAAAATGCGAAATTATCAATATGCAAGATGGAGATAAGACAATATCTGTAAGATCATTGAATGAATTTGACACTTTTATTCGCCATAGTAAAGCTGTACCAATTATTAGAAAAGTAGTCGCTAAAAAAGAAAAAAGTATGAGCGAACAAGTATCTTCATATAAACCATTTGGATTAAGGACTTATGAAAAGCCTCAGAAAAATGGAGATATTATTTTGTATTGGCAAAAAGGTGAAGGTCCTTATAATCGTAAAGATATAACAATTGGTAAAGAGATGATTGATAAGTGGAAAGTAATTTCATCTAGGTCTGGACATGAACATGCTGGTAATCCTGGAATAGAAGGTAAACGGCGTGTTTTATCAAAAATTGAAATACTTCCCCCAGGTACAATATGTACAGAAACATATCTTGTTATAGGCTGTTACAAAGAAGAAGCTCAAGCCAGGAATCTTATTAAATATATGAAATCATTATTCTTTAGATTCCTGTTATCACAACTTATGTATTCTCATGGTATTACGAAAGATACTTATTTATTTGTTCCTATACTTGATATGAATCTAGAATGGACTGATGATATGCTTTATGATCGATATGGATTAACAAATGAGGAAATTAATTTCATCGAATCAAAGATCCGACCGATAGAGTAAAAATATGCACAAGAACAAGAACTATCTTCCTTCCACAGGTTCCTTCCTGATCTACGAATCCGAAGACGGTCAGATCAAACTGGATGTGCGCCTGGAGCATGAGACGCTTTGGCTGACACAACCCTTGATGGCGGAATTGTTTCAGACGACACAGCAGAATATTAGTCAGCATATCCTGAATATTTACCAAGAAGGAGAGTTGAATCAAGATTCAACTCACAAGAAATTCTTGTCGGTTCGTCAGGAGGGCTCGCGTCAGGTGCAGCGCGAGCTAGATTACTATAATCTCGACATGATCATCTCGGTTGGTTACCGCGTCAAAAGTCTTATCGCCACTCGCTTTCGCATTTGGGCAACGAAACGTCTGCGGGAATACATCATCAAAGGCTTCACGATGGATGACGAACGGTTGAAACAAGCTGGGGGCGGCGGTTATTTTGAAGAACTATTAGCCAGAATTCGCGATATCCGTTCATCCGAAAAAGTATTCTGGCGTAAAGTTCTTGATATTTATGCTACCAGCATTGATTATGATCCTAGAACGGATATGGCGCGCCAGTTTTTTAAAGTCATTCAAAACAAGATGCATTGGGCTGCGCATGGGCATACCGCTGCAGAAGTGATCTTTGACCGTGCTGATGCTTCTAAACCGAATATGGGAATGACCAATTGGGTGGGTGCTTCGATTAGAAAAAGTGAAACAGAAACTGCTAAGAATTATCTGAGCGAAGATGAACTGAACCTGCTCAATCGGATTGTGACAATGTATCTGGAATACGCTGAACTACAGGCGTTGAACCGAACGCCCATGACCATGCAGGATTGGATCGATAAACTGGATGATTTTCTAAAGCTATCCGGACGCGATCTGCTGGAACATGCCGGAAAGATCACGCACGAAGAGGCGCTGATCAAGGCGCATCAGCAGTACGAGGCGTTTCACCAAAAGCTTCTGCAGCAGCCTACACGCGCCGAGATTGATTTTGTGAATGCAGAGCAAGCATTAAAAAAGTTTGAATTTAAAGATAATGGGGAGCGTAATTCTGATGAGCGATGACTTTTTTCCAAGCCGTCCTGAAATAAATCCAAAGATCTATGCCTATGAGGATACGAACCCTGAATACGCTGGTCTGCTCAAGGTGGGCTACACGACCATCGATGTGCGCCAGCGCGTCGCGCAGCAGTATCCTACACAGCGTCCCGGCAAAGCGCCTTACCGCATCCTGCTGGAAGAAAGCGCCATGCGTAAGGATGGCGCTTCTTTTACGGATCATGATGTCCATCGCTGGCTGCGCGATCAGGGCATACGCAATCCGCAGGGTGAATGGTTTGCCTGCTCAGTCAAGAAGGTTAAAGCTGCAATCATCGCTTTGCGTACGGATCATGTCTATGAAGGCGCCCGCACGCTAGACTTTAAAATGCGACCCGAGCAGTCCGATGCCGTTGAAAAGACGGCTGCTTATTTCCGCAGCGCGCAACGAGATGACCCGCATAAAACGCCGCATTTCCTCTGGAATGCGAAAATGCGCTTTGGGAAAACCTTCGCTGCCTATCAGCTCGCCAAGAAAATGGGTTGGCGTAAAGTCTTGGTGCTGACTTTCAAACCGGCTGTGCAGCATGCCTGGGAAGCGGACATCAAACAACATGTCGATTTTGAGGGCTGGCAGTTCATTTCGCCGGGCGGATTATCCTATGATGATGCGGACAAGAGCAAACCGATTATCTGCTTTGGTTCCTTTCAAGATTATTTGGGAAAGAACCATAGCACCGGCGGCATCAAGACCAAGAATGAATGGGTGCACGCCATTAATTGGGATTGCGTCATCTTAGATGAATATCATTACGGCGCTTGGCGCGAGAATGCCAAAGAATTATTTGAGGCGGAAGATCGAAACGAGATCGCGTTTGGGGAAGGCGAGGGGTTGAAAGATTTTGATGAAGAGCTCATCCCGATCACGACTGGCGCTTATTTGTATCTATCGGGTACTCCCTTTCGGGCGATCGCTACCGGTGAGTTCATCGAGGAGCAGATCTATAACTGGACCTATTCGGACGAGCAAAAAGCCAAGCTGGAATGGCAGGAAGATGTTAATCCTTATGCCTGTCTGCCGCGCATGGTTTTGTTGACCTATCAATTACCGGATGTCATTCGCGAGATCGCTATGCAGGGCGAATTTGATGAGTTTGATCTGAACGTCTTCTTCTCCGCAGAAGGGGATGGAGAGAATGCCAAGTTCAAATATGAAGAGGAGGTGCAGAAATGGTTGAACTTGATCCGCGGCGCATTCCAAGAGACGACGATTGACAATTTGAAACTGGGCGCCCAAAAGCCGCCCTTCCCATTTTCAGACATCCGCTTACTGAATGTACTCTCGCATACCTTTTGGTTCTTGCCTAGTGTAGCTTCCTGCTACGCCATGCGCAATCTTTTATCCCAAAAACAAAATCAGTTCTACCATGATTATGAGGTCATTGTGGCGGCAGGCAGCCGCGCTGGAATAGGCGCTGCCGCTTTACCGCCTGTATTGGAAGCGATGGATGAACCGTTGAACGCCAAAACGATCACGCTTTCCTGCGGAAAATTGACCACCGGCGTTACCGTGCGCCCATGGACAGGCATCTTCATGCTGCGCAATTCTTCCAGCCCCGAAACCTATTTTCAGGCTGCCTTCCGTGTGCAATCGCCTTGGACGCTGATCAATCCGGATGGCAATTCGCCTAACACAGAAGAGATCACCAAAGAGGAATGCTATATCTTTGATTTTGCCCCCGACCGCGCCCTGCGGCAGATCGCCGATTATAGCTGCCGGTTGAACCTTGATGAAAGCAACCCCGAGAAGAAAGTGAGCGAGTTTATCAGCTTTTTGCCTGTGCTGGCGTATGACGGCAGTTCCATGAAGCAGATCGATGCGGCTGGCGTGCTGGATATCGCCATGAGCGGCACCTCGGCAACTTTGCTGGCGCGACGCTGGGAGAGCGCCTTGCTGGTCAATGTCGATAATATCACCTTACAGCGCTTGATGGATAGTGAGGCGGCTATGCAGGCGCTGATGAGCATTGAAGGCTTTCGTAATCTGAATCAAGATATCGAGACGATCATCAACAAATCTGAAGAGGTAAAGAAGATCCGCAAAGAGAAGAACGATGAAGAAATGACGCGCCAAGAGAAAAAGCAGCTCTCTGAGGAGGAGAAAGAATACCGCAGCAAACGCAAAATGATCCAGGAGAAGCTGATCAAATTTGCGACGCGAGTGCCTTTATTCATGTATCTAACCGATTACCGTGAGCGCACCTTGCGCGATGTGATCACCCAATTGGAGCCAGGTCTTTTCAAAAAGGTAACCGGTTTAGGGGTCAAAGATTTTGAACTTCTGGTTAGTCTAGGCGTCTTTAACAGCGCCTTGATGAATGATGCTGTTTACAAATTCAAACGTTATGAGGATGCCAGTCTGGTTTATCTTGCGATTGATCGGCATGAAGGCGAGGATATTGGACTTTACGACACCGTCTTGAGCGCTGAGGATTATGCGAAAGTATTTGAGAATAGGACGGATTATAAGGATTGAAACCTTGCGAATGTTGATTAGCTACCTGAATAACTTGAATTGACAGTTTTCAGTTCTCATCTATCCCCGCCCGATGAAAATTCACAGGAAAATTATTTTTCTCTCAGGATTTTAATAGCGGTTTCGATAACTCTATGCGTTTTCATTGGATTAAGTTTACCAGCACAATATTTAATTATCTTCGGTTCTACCATGAATATGTGATTCGCTCGTACAAAACTTGCTTGTTTCAATCCACCTTTAATAAAATCATTATCTGTGATAGGAATAGTAAATTCAGTGCGTGTTTTTTGCCCAGTAATTTGACATACAATTACTTCATCATCTCGCGGAACAGCTAAAACTAAAGCTGGGCGCCTCTTGGTTCTGCTTAAATCAGAATATGGAAAAGGGATTACTACAACATCACCTTTTACAAATTCGCCCATAATTCATCTTCTTCTGGCGTATCCCATTCCTTTGCTAAAACAGCTTCTGATATCTTCATTAGTTGAAAAGGAGTAGATTGGGCGTAGTAAAAATCATCACTTGAAGATAGAGATTCACCTTGCAACTTAAGTTGATGTGAACTTGTGGAATTATCTGAAGAGGCTAGATTGATTGACCAATAATATTTGCCTTCTGATTGAAAACTTAATTCATGGATCATTAATTTGTCTCCTTGCTCTGCTTGAATCTCTGGTAATTTTCATTCATAGCATTAGCAAATTCGTGCATTACATCCGGACTTACAACAATTTTCACTACTGGCTTCACGCTAATACTGTCCGGAATTTCATCTTCTTCCAATCCAAAGACAATTGGTGGAATTAATTGACCAAATGTTAAGTGAAATTCTTTTCCACCAGCATGTGATATATACAATTGATTTGCAAATACTAATGGCATATCTTCGCCAGGGTCCCATAGAATTCTGATCTTTTTTCCTTTCAATTCCTCATCCGATGAATGAATATCAGACATGCTTCCTCCTTAATCAAAGTTTTACACACACAATTATACATCGAAATTCTAAATCGGAAATTTATGCCCATTTGTTATTATTCTCCATTTTTCAACCCCATTCGCTGATAAATCATAGCGCTACTGGACGACATTATTTTTTAGAGATGACTACCTTTTCCATACCAAGATAAGGCAAGTTGTCGGTTCAGCTTTTTTTCATCATACAAAGCAGCGTTCCTTCCAGATGCAAATGAGAAGGTCGATCACACTTTAAAGTAAAATCAAGTAGAATCTACTCCTGGTTTTATTGTATCCTTTAGCATTATTTTAAAGCTCGCTGCTTTGATAAGAGCCGTGAGCTTTTATGAAAAAAGAACCAAACAATATTCCATTCTAATTAGAGGAAACCTTTATGATAAATCCCCGCTGGCAGGTTACTTCACCGGATAAGCATCTCTCGATACAGGTAGAACTGCGCGATGGGAAATTGACTTATTCCATTTCACACTATAAAGATGGCGAAGCGCAGACGCTGATTTCAGATTCGAATTTGGGCATCCGTCGTGCTGATCAATCCTTCTACGAAGATCTCACTTTTCTATCCGAAGGCGAGACTGTGTGCATCGACGAACGCTATTCCATGCTGATCGGCAAGCAGCGCAGCCTGCGCAATCATTGCCATGAAAAGAGGATCACGTTTCAAAACCAGCGTGGCTCAAAAATACAGATCATTCTGCGTGCCTATACCGATGGGGTTGCCTTCAGTTATGTCTTTCCAGAAGGTGATCAAGCCGTGTATAAAATCACCGAAGAATTGACCAGCTTTACCCTACCGCGTGAAGGCAAATTTTGGTCACAGCCTTATGATATTGTCTACGAAGCCGGTCCTGCCTACGAGACGCTTTATACCCGCGGGAAAGAACTTGATCAGACCGCTGACTTGGGCAAGTATCCCGGCTGGTCGTTTCCATTCTTGATGCAAACTGAACCATATTGGCTGCTGATCACCGAAGCCGACTTAGATGAGCGGTATTTTGGCGCGCACTTAAAACTTGATCAGCAGAAAGGGTCTCTACAAATTGCCCATCCTTTAACAGAGGAAGCCCAAGGCATCGGAGATAGCTATGCCGTATCAAACCTGCCCTGGCGCTCCCCTTGGCGAGTTTTCATATTCGGCAGCTCTCCCAAGACGATCATCGAATCGAGCTTGGTGGTTCATCTCTCCGCGCCTAACAAGCTTGAAGATACGAGTTGGATCAAACCCGGTACAGTCTCCTGGAGCTGGTGGTCGGACCATGACAGCAGTCAGGATTTCCAAAAATTAAAAAGTTATATTGATTTTTCCGCCGAAATGGGTTGGGGTTACTCGCTCGTCGATGCTAATTGGAATTTGTTTAAAATGGGCAGTTTGCAGGAACTGGCTGCCTATGCCGAAAGCAAAGATGTTGGGCTTTTTGTCTGGTACAACTCGGGTGGTCTAAATAATATTGTCAGCGAACAGCCGCGTGACCGTATGTTCGATCGTCAGATCAGGCGCGCTGAAATGGCAAAACTGCGCGCGCTGGACATCAAAGGCATCAAGGTCGATTTCTTCATCAGCGATAAACAGATCATCATCCAGAAATATCTCGACATTTTACGTGATGCGGCTGATTTTCAGCTCATGGTAAATTTCCATGGCTGTACCTTGCCGCGTGGCTGGTCGCATACCTATCCCCATCTGATGACCATGGAATCGGTGCGCGGCGCCGAGTCGCTCACTTTTGATGATGCGTATGCCGCTGTTACTCCTTGGCATAATGTCGTCTTGGCATTCACGCGCAATGTCGTCGGACCAATGGATTATACCCCGGTCACCTTCAGCGATCCGAAAGGCTTCCCGCCACATCTCACCACCAACGCGCATGAATTAGCTTTGAGCGTCATCTTCGAATCGGGCTTATTGCATCCTGCGGATAGTCATCATTCTTATCGTGCCCAACCTGATTATGTGAGAGAATTCCTGAGAAACGTACCTACCGTTTGGGATGATACGCTTTTTTTGGGCGGCTATCCAGCAAAATACATCGTCTTGGCGCGTCGTTTTGAAGAGGATTGGTATATTGCTGGCATCAATGGTCAGAAAAAAGGACAAGCCCTCGTTCTGGACCTATCCTTCTTGTCAGATATGACCTATGATTACGATTTCATCCACGACGGTCGTCAGCGCGATGAATTTCAATTTCAGTCGGGAACGATCACCAAACTAGATCGCCTACAGGTAAATATGGCGGGTTATGGTGGGTTTTTATTCCACGTAAGGTGAAATCAATTTAAGAAGTTTTTTAGGAAGTTATCCTAATAGTCTTCAATAGTAGATAATACGGCTCAACCCTGTGCTACCATTATCTGCGCAGCCTGTAGTACCATCGCTGCAGTTGCAACCGGCGCGCAATCCGCTGCGAACGGTGAGCGTTATGGGTGTGGGCTCTTTTTGTGTAGATATAGTGCTTTTACTCAAGATACCGCTGGGGAGCTTTTCTAATAAGAGTTTATTATGTTTCATGATTGTACCTTTCATTGTTGTCCGCACATAACACTACAAATTTGGTATTCATGATAGCAGTCTGGGCAGCCATAGTAACCGGCATGCAATCCGCTTCGGACGGTGAGCGCCATGGGCTGGCGCACTTTTTGCATAGATATAGTGCTTTTACCTGAGAGGGGAAGTTTTTCTGATGAAGTTTTATTTTGATTCATGATTACTCCTTTATGTTCGATATCACAAAATATACTGCATGATAGTCTAAATCGTCAATACAACAAAAGTCGTAACAAATGCCCCCCTCACCCCCGGCCCCTCTCCCACGTTGTATAGACTGGGGACATAGGTAACACATGTTCGGAGACATGGGTAACACATTGATTACACTAGAGGCAAATTTGGAAAGAGGAAGGAAGCCAAAGATGCCCTGGAAGGAAGTTACAAAAATGTCTTCGAGAAGAGAATTTGTGGAACATGCGAAACAAGAAACAGCCAATATAAGCCAACTCTGTAGACAATTTGGAATAAGTCGAAAGACGGGTTATAAATGGCTAAAACGATATAAGAAGCAAGGCAAAGAAGGATTATTAGATCAGTCTCGTAAGCCACGGCGTAGTCCGAAAAAAACTTCAGAAGAAATTGAAGCAGCCATATTGAAAGTGCGTGATGAGCATGATGCGTGGGGAGGACGAAAAATAAAAAGATTTCTGGAAGATAAAGGACACAAGCAACTTCCAAACCCAAGTACGATCACAGTCATTTTGCAAAGAAATGAAAAAATAAGTGAAGAGGAATCAAAAAAGCATAAACCCTATCAACGTTTTGAAATGGAAGAACCAAACCAATTGTGGCAAATGGACTATAAGGGATATTTCCCCTTAGCTAAATCGGGCTATTGTCACCCTTTGACTGTATTGGATGACCATTCTCGCTTTTTATTAGGGTTGAGAGCTTGCGAAAATGAACAAAGTCAGACAGTTCAAGCAAATTTGAGCAATATTTTTAGACATTATGGCATGCCAGATCGAATGCTGATGGATAATGGTTCCCCTTGGGGAAATTCCGCGGAAAGTCCCTATACTATCTTAACAGTCTGGCTGATCCGCTTAGGAATAAAAATTAGTCACGGGCGAGCTTATCACCCGCAAACACAAGGAAAAGATGAACGCCTACACCGTACTTTGAACGATGAATTACTCAAAGTTTCTGCTTTTTATGATCTTTCTGATTGCCAAAGGCAATTTGATGATTGGCGTGATATGTATAACTTCGAACGTCCACACGAAGCGCTTGGTATGAATACACCATCTATTCGGTATCGCGCTAGTTTACGTCCTTTTCCTGAAGGATTACCTCCAATCTTGTATGACAGTAAGGATGCCATTCGTAAAGTTGATGTCGCTGGTAGGATCTCTTTTAAAAATCATGTCTTTCGTGTTGGAAAAGCTTTTCGCCACAATCCAATTGCTGTTCATCCTACTGATATTGATGGAGTGTATGATATTATTTTTTGTGATCAGAAGGTTTCTCAAATAAGCCTTCACAATGGTAAATGTTAAAGAATTTAACTGTTACCTATGTGTCCGAACGACTGTTACCTATGTGTCCAGTCTATACATGGGGAGAGGGGAGAGAGCGCTCTTTTTGACCTTACGAAGCCCGTGTGCTCTCCACTGTTGCTGGACGCTCTTTCCGGCAGCTGAAGCAATCTTCTCCTCTAAATCACACCCGCCATCTGCTGTGCGCGTCGGAACTGACTCATATACAGATCATGATAGAAACCGCCTTGCGCAAGCAAGGCTTGGTGGTTGCCGCGCTCGATGATGCGGTTCTCATGGATCACCAGCACCTGATCTGCCTCACGGATCGTGCTTAAACGGTGCGCGATCACAAAGGCAGTGCGACCTTCCATCAGACGCAGCAGCGCCTCCTGGATCTGCATTTCGGTGCGTGTGTCGACGCTGCTGGTCGCTTCATCCAAGATCAAGATCGATGGATCTGCGAGCACTGCGCGTGCGATCGCGATCAACTGGCGCTGCCCTTGGCTGAAATTGCTGCCGTGCTCCGAGACAATTGTCTGATATCCCTGGGGTAAGCGGCTGATGAACTGATCAGCATTGGCAAGCTTGGCAGCTTGGATGACTTCTTCATCTGTAGCCTGAATGCAGCCAAAACGGATATTTTCCATGACCGATTGGGAAAAGAGATAGGTGTCTTGTAAGACGATGCCGAGCTGTTGTCGCAGAGTATCCTGTTGGATATCGCGGATATCTACGCCATCCACGCGGATTGCGCCTTTTTGGACGTCATAGAAGCGGCTGAGCAGGTTAACAATGGTTGTTTTCCCAGCGCCGGTTGGACCAACTAATGCGACTGTTTGCCCAGGTTTCACTTGCATAATGACATCTTGAAGAACGGGTTTGTCCTTCTCGTATTCAAAATATACGTGATCGAACTCGACCTCGCCTTGAATACGCCCGAGAGGAATGGCATTTGGTTTATCTTGCACCGTAGGGGCGCTATCCATGATCTCAAAGATACGTTCCGCGCCCGCTAATCCTGATTGAAGCTGATTATAGAGTTGTGACAACTGACGAATGGGTTGGAAGAATTGACGCACATAGGCGGTGAAGGATACGATCACACCCACGCTGATGACATCCCGTAACGCCAGCCAACCTCCCAAACCGGCAATGATCGCGATGGCAACCGTACTCATTACCGTGATAAGCGGGTTTAACATCGCCACGATCCGTTCAGCTTGAATACCTGTATCTCGGTTTTGCTGATTGATTTTTTTGAATGCGTTGATCGTCTCTGATTCGCGTGCAAACGTACGTACAACGCGCACCCCAGAGATATTCTCCTCGGCGTACGCGTTCAAAGCGCCTAAGTTTCTTTGTACCTTGCGGAATGCTTGGCGACTGTGAGAGGCAATGATCCCTGTGACTGCCATCATTAAAGGCAGCACGGTCAGTGACCCTAGCGCCAACTGCCAATTCAGAGCGACCATGGCGACCAATACGCCAATCACTTGCAGGATGCTGGCGGAAAGTTGCACTAGTCCATTGGATAGGACGCGATTGATTGCTTCGCTGTCGTTGGTGATGCGGCTCATCAAGTCGCCAGATTCATAATCATCGTAAAATGACATCGATAGCGTCTGTATATGTTTGAAGAGCTGCGAGCGAATATCCATCATTAATTCTTGGGTGATATTGACCATGATCAGGGTGTAGGTGATCGTCATTCCGCTGGTTGATAAGTAAGCCGCCAACATCACCATTGCGATGCCGATCAAACCCTTCAGGTTCCCAGGAATGATATAACGGTCAATTGCCACACCGATTAGTAAAGGACCTGCCAGTGTCGCTAAAGTCCCCAGGATTACGAGGATAACAACCGCAATAATTCGCCAACGATAGGGTTTGAGATAAACCATCAATCGCTTGGTAGCTTGTTTCTGATTGATCGCGTTTTCTATATTGATGCCATGCACCCCTCGACGTGAATTGTGTGACATGAATCCCATCGGTTTATGTTCCTTCTTGAAGGATCTTTGCGTTGCTTGTAACGATTTTTTTAATCGGGATATCATCCCGTAATTGTGAGCGATAGATCTCTTGGTAAATTGAGCAAGATTCGATCAATTCTGCATGCGAGCCACGCGCAACGATCTCGCCACGCTCAAGTATAATGATCAGATCAGCTTTGAGCACGCTGCTGATACGTTGGGCGATGATAAAGGTTGTGCGTCCTTCCATCAGGTCGTCCAACGCTTCTTGAATGCGGAATTCGGTTTCCATATCCACCGAACTGGTGCTGTCATCCAAGATCAGTATCGCGGGGTCGATCAGCAAGGCGCGTGTGATTGCAATACGTTGTTTTTGACCACCAGACAGGTTGGCGCCACGCGCCTCTACCTGGCTTTGATATCCTTCTGGCATCGCCATAATGAAGTCATGCGCTTGAGCTGCTTCAGCCGCTTTGATGATCTCCTGCATACTTGCATCTGGACGTCCATAGGCGATATTTTCCGCTATCGTTCCACTGAATAAAGTGGTTTGCTGCATGACAAAACCAATTTGTGCGCGTAGAGAATGCATACTTAGGTGTCTAACGTCATGACCATCAACCAATAATTTACCTTCGGAGACATCATAGAAACGTGGGATCAAACTCAGCAGGGTGGTTTTTCCCGATCCTGTTGCTCCTAACACCGCTACTCTTTGACCTGTTTTGATCTCTAGATCAATATTTCGAAGTACCTTTTGTTCGCTGTTTCCGTTATAAAAGAAAGATACATTTTCATAAAAGACGTTTCCGGATAATTTGAGTAATTCGATCGGATTGAGGGCTTCTTTGATATCAGGCTCTATATCCAAGATCCCAAAGATGCGTTCAGCTGAGGCTTCCGCTGACGGCATCAACGAGACGATCATGCCTAGCATAACGATCGGGAAGGTAGAAGTCATCAGATAATTGCTGAAAGCGACTAATTCGCCGACAGATAAGCGCGCATTGATCACTTGAACGCCACCGAAGAGGATCACTGCTAGGATTCCCAAATTTCCAACAAATAAAACGACTGGGAAAGCTGAACCCATTAAACGGAAAACCTTTATGGCGCGTTGTTTATAGGCGAGATTGGCAGCGTCAAATTGATCGATCTGTTCGTTTTCACGTACAAATGCCTTGACCACTTGCACACCAGCCAGATTTTCCTGCACGATCGTGTTCAATACATCCAGGCGTTCTTGGATTAATTTGAAAAGTGGACGCGCTAACTTTGTCAAGAAATAGAAAATCGAAATGATTGCCGGTATCAGCGCCAACATGATCAGTGAGAGTTGTGGGTCGGTGATCACAAGCAGTATTAAGCTGCCTAGCATCAACACGATAGCGCGTACGATCATCAT
>Ga0172370_10007289_pt1 | contig 13603 bp, 15 predicted proteins | sample LakKiv5m_FD_114538 | JGI IMG/M metagenome (GOLD analysis project Ga0172370, IMG submission 114538) | Freshwater microbial communities from Kabuno Bay, South-Kivu, Congo - kab_022012_11.5m | ecosystem: Environmental > Aquatic > Freshwater > Lake | place: Democratic Republic of the Congo...
ACGAGTCGCACTTCTACCTGGTGCACTTCCCGAACTGTGGGCAAGGCTCGCGTGCGCAGCACTTCTGGGCGGCGCTGTCGACAATGGATGGCAGCGGCTATCTGCGTTGCGTGAAGCTGGAAATGGTACGCCGGGTACCGAGCAACAGCGGCGTATGGTTGACGGCGGAGGTTGAGCTGATCGGCAGCAAGCTGACCGTGCGCGTGGGCGACCACGGCCTGTTCGAGGCAGACGACGCCACAATGACCGTCGCGGGCGCCCTCGGCGTCTTCATGGTGGGCGGCGCGGAGATGCGCGATGTCCAGGTGGAGGGTATACCGGTCGAAGATTTTACCTGGAACGCACACCCACGCCAGCCGACCAATTGGTTCCAGCCATGCCCGCGCACACCGGCACTCTGGCAGAAGCCGCGCGACCTGGTGCGGCTGCCGGACGGCGAACTGCTGCTGGCGTACTCTGAGCAGGACCCGCCCTACAGCGGGCCATCGGTCGACTGGCTGGCGCGCTCAGCAGACGGTGGGCGCACCTGGTCGACACCGGAGACCATGACCGTGTGCGAGGAGAACGACCAGTGGCAGCGCGCGCGCCTGCATCTGACGCCTGCCGGTCGGCTGATCGCCTGGTTGTGCCTGGACGACGAATTCCAGATCGCCGCATCGACGGATGCCGCGCGGACATGGAGCGCGCCGGCGCATGTCGATATCGGGCCGAAGCCGCATTTTCTAAAATCGATGCACCTGGGCCCGCAGGCGTTCCTCAATTGCCGTGACGGATCGATGCTGCTGTTCCTCTATGGCGGGTGCACCCTGGCCGCGGAGGGCCTGGGCATTCACACGTGGGGATCGGTCCACTGTCAAGCCTTCGCTTATCGCTCCACCGACGATGGCCGCACCTGGTCGCCGCCGGTAAACGTGGACCGGGCGATCTTCGGGTTCGACGCCGACGCGGAGCCCGTCGAGGGGAATATGGACCTGACCGAAGTCTGCGGTGCAGAGATGGGGCAGGATGGGCGCATACTTGCGTTGATCCGACCGGTCTACTCGCCGTGGATGTGGGAGACCTGGTCGCGCGACGGCGGCATTACCTGGAGCCCCTGCGTGCGCGGGCCGTTTCCGGGCTACGCCACGCCGAACATGTTGCGCACAACAAGCGGCGCGGTGCTGGTGGCGCACCGATTGCCGTCGCTGACTATCAACTGCAGCTGGGACGACGGCCATACCTGGGACCAGGGCACCATGATCGACGGCGCCCTCTGGGTGATGGGCAGCATGGTCGAGGTGGAGCCGGACCTGGTGCTGTTCATCTATTTCGATTCGCACGAAGCGCTGATGCGCGGGCAGTTCATCCGCGTCACCAATAATGGGTTGGAGCCGGTCCGATATTGATTGTGTAACGGAGGTTACCATGCGATTACCACCCTTGCCAGCGTCGGAATACGCTGCGCGCATTATGAGGCTGCAGGCGGAATTGCGGGCCGCCGGCCTGGATTGCCTGGTCGGTTACAGCAGCGAGAGCGAACCGGCCACCACGCGTTACCTGGCGGGATTCTGGCCGTTCTTTGACTTTGCCGGGATGGTGGTGCCGGCGACTGGCGAGGCGGTGCTGATCACCGGTGGGCCGGAATCGCTGGAATTCGCCCGCGCCTTTGCGCAGGTGCCACGGATCGCCGTCAACCCGCTCTTCGTGGAAACCTCCGCGCCGGAGTGGGTGCCGCAGGTAACCGGCGAGAGTTTCGCCGGCATCCTGCAACGCGCGTGCGATGGCGTGCCGAAGCGCATCGGCGTCGCCAACGGGAATATCTTCCCCAAGGTGCTCTTCGACGACCTGCAGGCTGCCGCGCCGGGGGCGGAGTTCGTGCCGGCCGATGGCCTGTTGCTGCGCGTGCAGGCCATCAAGTCGGACGCTGAAGTCCCCTACATCGTGGAAGCCTACCGCGTGACCGAGGAAGCGATGACGGCCGCGCTGGACGCGGCGGCGCCGGGCAAGCGCGAGTGGGAACTCGAGGCGGTTGCCCGCATGAAAATGCTGGAGCTCGGCGCGGAGGGGATGTCGTATCCGGCCTGGGTCTGCTCCGGGCCGCACGCACCGCTGAGCCTGTGCCGTTCCACGGATCGCCCGGTGGAACGCCAGGAACTGATCCAGTGTACCTTCGGCGCGAAATACATGGGCTATTGCGGCAACATGTGCCGGCCGTTCTTCATCGGGGAGCCGCCAGCCAAAGCGCGGCATCTGGCGGAAGTGGCGCTGGAAGCGATGCACTACGCCATCGCCACCATCCGTCCTGGTGTGCTGGCGCGCGAGGTGTTCGCCGGGTATCATGCCATCCTTTCGCGCTACGGCTACGAGGAATTCACCCTGTATGGTCCGGCGCATGGCACCGGCAGTTCGGAGGTTGAGGGATTGTGGCTGTCGAAACACGCCAACTTCGTCATCTTGCCAAACATGCTCTTCAATGTCGATATCTGGCTGTCCGACGGGCAATACGGCCTGCGCTATGAAGACGGCATCTTGGTGACTAACAATGGCATTCGCGAACTCACCAGCCATCGACGCGAGGTGATAATCCTGTGATCACTCCGGATGTCATTCGCGACGCCGTACGCGCGCACGCCAATGAAATACTGGCGTGGACGATGGCGCTGATGCGCTTCCCCAGCGAGAACCGGCCGCCGCACGGTGCAGAAGGGCCGGCGCAGACGTTCATCGCGAATGCCTGCCGAGAAGCGAGATGGGAAGTGGATTGCTTCCGACCCGATGCGGTCGACGGCATCGCGCGGCATCCATCCTGGCTGCCCGGACGCGCCTACGACTGGCGCGAAAACGTGGTGGCGCGCTGGAAAGGCGCCGGCCGCGGCAAGTCGCTACTGCTCAGCGGGCACGTCGATGTCGCGCCGTTCGAACCGGACAACTGGACGGTCTGCCGACCTTACGATCCGGTGATCCGCGACGGCCGGCTGTATGGTCGCGGCGGCGCGGACATGAAAGCCGGGCTGGCTGCGGCGTTTTGGGCCATGCGCATCCTGCGGGAGTTACAGTTTCAACCCGCGGGCGACGTGCTCTTTGAGAGCCTGGTCGACGAAGAGTTTGCCGGGGGCAACGGCACGCTGGCCGCGCGGTTGCGCGGCTACCACGCCGACCTGGCCATCGTGGGCGAGCCGACGCGGATGCGCGTCTGTTCCGCCAGCTTCGGGGCATTCCTCGGCAACCTGACGATCACCGGCAACACCGCGGGCATGCCGTTTATGGGCCAGGCTATCCCCAACCCCCTCCACGGCGCCGCGCGCGCCGTGGAGCTGTTCCAGGATTGGCAAGCGCAGTGGCGCGCCGAGAATCACCACCCGCTCTTCACCGAACCAGGTGCGGAATTGAACACGCTCCTCTGGCAGATCGATTCGACGAAACCCGGCGAATTCAGCCAGATGGGCACGCCGCTGCTCGCCCGACTTGCCTGGATCGTCTGGTGCCACCCGGGCATGACCGAGGACGCATTCTATCGCCGTTTCCGCGCCTTCTGGGCGGAAGCGGCGGCGCAGGACCCGGCACTGGCGGCCTTCACCCTGCAAATTGCACCCGATTACCATTGCGTGAAGCCATGGGAAACGCCGGTAAGCGATCCCGCGGTGCAGGCGCTGATCGACGCGTATCGCGGGTATGCGCCGACGGAGCCGGTCATCGCCGGCGCCACTTTCTCGTGCGACCTGGCGATCTATGGTGAAGCCGGCATACCTGTGGTGCTGCTCGGTCCGCGCGGTGGGAACCTGCATGCTCCCGATGAGTGGGTAGAGGCCGAGGATCTCCTGACACTGACCGGGATTTACGCGCATGCCATTGCATCCTGGTGCGGAAGTTAAGCTTTTTCTTCCGAGGCAACAGTGGCCGAGGCAATGACCTGGTAAAACTCGTCGACGCCCATGCCGATGCCGCGCACCCAGTGGTGATCAGCGGTGTGCAGCGTGACGGGCACCGGCTCTCGCGGGGTGCCGCCCAGGGGCGGTGTTGCCGGCCAGACAGTGAAACCGGCAGTCGTGCAGAGCTGGGTGCGCGCCGGGTCGAGCAGCAGGCGAATAGGCCGGTGATCGTAATACTGCATGGTCAACCGGGATTGGAAGATCGCCGCGCAGGTGGTGTCGTAGAGTTCGAAGACCCAGGCTTCGATATCGGTGCCCGGTACGGGAATCACCCTCGGCGGATGCGCGCCGGCGAGGAAGCGAGAATCGTACACGGTCATCTCGAAGCGCATCACCGGCACTCGTTGTAACCCCAGGCACGCGGCAAAGGCGCTGCCATACCTGGGCACGCACCCTTCGAAGGATTCACCCCACAACTCGGACGTCACGGTCTGCGGATCAACAGTCAGGTCAAAACGCGTGAAGTGCGCGCGCATACAATCAACCAGGCGATGATAATACACGCGCAGGCGCTCGGGGGTATCGGCGAGATCATCGAACTCCGCGTGCACATAGCAGGCCCCGGCCTCACCGGCATGCGCGACGGCGGTCTGCAGCAGATCCGCCGGACCGTAGAGTTGCAGCAGGACGGCGCCAGGTTTCATCGCGGCCATCTCTGTCAGCCACCGCTGCTTGACTCCGCTCTCTCGCTCGATGAACAGACCGATATTCGCGTGCCATAATGGCGAATCGGCGGTCACGGCCGCATAGCAACAGGGATGAATCAGGAATATCAGATGCTCAATGTGCATGTCACGCCTCATGTCGCTCGGTAACCAGCAGATCGCGCCAATCCGGTCGCAGCGCGGGGTAGCGCGCGATGACCATCAAATTGAAGGCATATCTTTCAAGGGCTCCCCGGCGCACGGCAGCGATCTCGTGTCCATATCGACATTGCCCCAACGCCGGGTGGCATAGAGAATGCTGCCATAAACGCGAATGACAGCCATCCAGTCGGGGGTCGGCATATCCGGTTACCTCATTCTATCAACGTTATTGTTTGTATGCCGTCATACTTCGTGAGAAGGTAACGCGATGGGAGCCGAGAGCTTCCGGTTCGCTAGCTGCTCGTAAGCCAGTATCATCGCCTGGGTGCCAAGGTTAGAGCCGCCCAGCGCCTGTGCTGCCTGGAAGAGTTGGGCAGCAACCGCCGTGCCGGGGAGCGGGAGGTGGGCGTCAGCCGCGGTATTGAACACGATATTCAGATCTTTCTGGATCAGCTTCACCATAAAACCGGGATCCAGATTACCGTGCGCGATGCGCGGGCCGAGCTGTTGTAATGCCCAGCTGTTGGCCGCGCCTCCGGTAACGACTGCCAACACGGTATCCAGATCCAGACCGGCGGACGACGCCAGCATCAACGCCTCACACACGGCAACCATATTCACGGCGCAGAGGATTTGATTGCAGGCCTTGACCAGTTGACCCGATCCGCATGGCCCGACATGGGTGACGCGCGAGCCCATGGTCGCCAGTATAGGTGCAGCCTGTGCGAAGATGTCGGCTTCTCCGCCGACCATGATCGTGAGTGTCCCGTTGATCGCCCCGATATCACCGCCGGAAACCGGCGCATCCAGATAGTGTACCTGTTGCGCGGCCAGACGCTCGGCAAACAGACGAGTTGCTCCAGGCGCGATGGTGCTCATATCGATAAAGATCATACCGGGATGAGCGCCGGTGGCCACCCCGTGTTCACTGAAGAGCACCTGCTCCACATCCGGCGTATCGGTCACGATGGCAATCACCAGATCAGAACGTTCGGCAACCTCCCGCGGAGTGCGCGCGATAACGGCGCCGGCCTGTTCCAATGCTTCGGCTTTTTCTGGCGTGCGGTTATACACGGTCAACGGATATCCGGCCTTGTGAATATACCCGGCCATGGGGAAGCCCATGATGCCCAGACCGATAAAACCGATGCGTAATGGCGTGTGCCCCATGATGGCGACCTTTCATTGTTTCGTATTCGGATGCATCGTGCCGCCCGGATGCGCAACGATCCATGACTTCCAGTATAACAAGCGAATGAGCACGGCGGTTGTATGATCCGGAAAATATATAGTATGATCTGGTACAGTGTATACGACTGTCACACCAGAATATATCATGGCGCAATGGTCGAGTATGCGTCGAGTGTGCCAGAAGATTGAGCGGGCAGTGCCGCATCTCATCCTGACACCGTATCGCGTATACCTGCATGGCATGCGCCTCAGCCAGGAAGATTGCGGTGGGGGGATGGGCCAGCATGGGCATTCGTTTTATGAGCTGTTGCTGTTTCTCGCCGGGACGGGGGTATTGTTGCCCGACGGCCATGCGTTCCAAGCGGGCACCATCCTGTATCATTCGCCGGAGGTGCTGCACGCCTGGCAACCGACGTCACGGGTCATCAAGTTAGCGCTCTGGTTTGAGGTGTCCCCCCGCGTGACGCTGCCGGTACCCACCTCCTGGCCCTGTTGGCCTGACGCTGTGCTTGAGATGCTCCGACTCTTGGGCGATACCGAGCAGCAACGCCCGGGGTGGCAAGATCGTGCGGCCTACCACCTGGGATTAGTCTTATCTTCGGTGCTGTCGTTGGGTGAGGTGTCACCGGGAGACGGGCCCCCGCACAACACCCTGGCGACCGATCTCGTGACGCTGATCGATCAATTCTTGCGCGACAATCTGGCACAACGGGTACGGTTGTCTGATGTTGCCAGTCATGTGAGTCTGAGTGAGCGGACCTTGACGACCCATTTTCGCCTGGCGACTGGTGAAACGGTGATGTCCCGCTTACTTCGCCTGCGCTTGGAACGCGTGAATGAATTGCTGCTCACCACCGACGCGACACTGGCGGAAATCGGATGCCGGGTCGGCATACCTGATCCCGCGTATCTGTGCCGCTGTTATCGACGACAATATCCCACCAGTCCGCGCCAATTTCAGCGTGGCTCGCATGTTGAATAACGATATCGTCATCGTTGCGCAAACAAACCGCTGCGAGGTAGCGCCAGATGGAGGAGGATGCGGAACGGGTCACATTTCCATGCCGGCGAATGTGAAGCGGACACGACGCATTTTCGTAAGAGCCATTGTCGATACCATCAATCCTTCGCCTGACAGCAGTGGCACTTTTCGCCACCCCCTCTCACCAGCTAATGCCTGTTCGAGGATTATCACTTCGGAGGCATATGCCAGCACCTGGCGTTGAAGGTGATATCGAACCTCGAGTGGCATATTCCCTTTCAACAACACAACTTCGTGGGGTTGGCTTGTCAATGTCAGCGTGATACTCATGCGGCCATCCAGCGGAGCAAGGTCAGCGAGGAACGCTTTCAGGTTCAGCCCATCTTTGCCGGCATGACCTTGCGCCAGGCGCGCCAACAATTCGCTATCCACCTCAGCCTTGCGCGGCAATCCAAGCCGGTGGAAATGGCGAGCGACTTCATGCACGTGCCCATTGTGACATAGTGCCAACTGCCCTTGTCGCCCGATCGGCATCAGGAGTGGATGGTTATTATCTGGGTTATCGACGCTTCCCCGTGTTGGCCAGCGTGTATGTCCCATGAGCACGGTCAGGTCATCATCGACGTCGTTGAGGAAATCGGCATATTTCGCCATCTGGAGAAACCGCCGTGCCGGCAACGGTGCCTTCTCTACCCGGAACGTACCATCGGTCTTCACCCAGACGGCACCGGTAGCATACGGACCGCGGTGCTCCGACAACATCAGCAGCCGTGAAAACAACTCCACCAGGTGCTTTCGGTCTGACGATGACCGCGTGATAGGGGCGGTCACGACCCCACAGAGTCCACACATCAGCGTTCCTCCTCTCCCACCTCAACGCCGTGGAACAATAACCGTGCATATTCCTCGCGATGCGCGCGCACCCAGGCGGCTGTTGCGTCGTGTCCCCAGAGATCGGCGATTTCGATTACGCGCGGGCGATCACACATATTGGTCAAGCACGACCGACGAATGGCTTCCAGACCGTTGTAAACGGCAGCAGATACCCGTACCTTACTCATGGTGCGTTCCTTTCAACAGGAAGGCCGGAGCATTTTAGCTCCAGCCCCGGTGGTCGCTTCGGTTTTCTTCACGGTCGTGCGCGGTGGGCGCCGTTCTGCGTATTTGAAGGCGGCGTCGCCCGGCATGCGCGCGAGCAGGTGGCGCCGTGTGTGTTTGTGCTCCAGCCCTGACAGCTTTAAGGCGAGGATGAGCGCCACGCGGAAATCGTATTTGGCGCTCGAGGGATCGTAGGCTTTCTTCTTCGCTGATGCGCCATGGCTGTTGAGCGCCCGGGCACAGAGCGCGAGGGAAAAGACAATGGCAGCCTTGATTTTGCCAGCATGCAGGCCTTCCGGCGTGTAGGAGCGAAATTCAATGGTGTTGCGTAACGCGGTACTGTTGAAATTCACGATGGTATAGCGGGAGGCATGATAGCGCGTCGGCGTATAGGTTCGGTTGCCATACCAGCAGCGGAAGAAGGCCTTGCGGGTCGTCGGCCGCGTCCGCTGTAGTCGGGTGATGAAGGCAGGATCGAGCGGCTTCGTGTAGCGGGCTTTTCGTTCTTCGCTCACCGCGAAGGCGTGGAAAATCAATTCTTCATTGGCGTAAACCTGCTTCGCCAGGATCGCCAGCGTTTTGCCGGTAAACTGTTCCGCGCCTACGTGGACGTGCAACCCTGCCTGGCCGTTCACCTGGCACTGAGCGCGGCGCAATGCGCGGACGATCTCCTGCACAGTCGTGAGGTCGTCCCAGGTTAAGATCGGCGTGACCACCTCCGCGCGTTGTTCCGAGGGGTAGGCAGATAACGAGCTATCTGCCACCACGCGCCATTCCCGGCCATCCGGTGCCGTCATGCACCAGGGATCATACGGTGGTCCACCGAGATGACGCACCTCGCCACCCACCACCGACTGCACTGCGCGGGCGACCGTCTCGCGCGTCTGGCCCCCACATTCCAACTCGACGCCATAGTGGAGTTGCTCCAGCGTTACCATCTTTCGTTCCTCCTCATTCATGAGAGAACACGCGTTTCGTGTTCGTGCCCCAATGAACGCTTGGCTTGGCGCATTCAGTCAAGGCCTGTGGGGGCAGGAGGGCGAGAAAAGTGAAACACACACGCCCCACTCTGTGCAAGCCAGCGTGGGGCGGTCGAAATTCATCCAGATGAGCACCGGAGCTCTTCGTCGAGATAATCAAAGCACGGGGTTAAGTCGGTGCCGGCTCGATACCAAGCACCGCTCGCTGTTCGGCCCAATCGACAGGAAACGTTTTCGGCATCGATTGCAAGGTGAGACCCGTGGCACGCCCGTAGAGGATTGCTTCCACGATATCCGGTGCCAGCAATGCCAGGTTCAGTGTCCGCGCGACATAGGACGTATCACATTTGAGACCGGCGGCGAGTTGATGCACACTCTCATACTCGCTAGTGGCCAGCATCTGCTGCCAGGCATACGCACGGGCGAGGGCGACCACTAGCGAGGCGGTCATCTCGGTCTGGGTGGCACGGAGCCGTTGATGGCCGTGGCGCACGCGCGTCACATTGATCGAGATAGAGATCGTCAGGGCATCAGACATGGGCCAACTCCCGGAAGGCCGACTCCTGGCCAAGCTCGTTGAGTCCTTCAAGGCGGATGCGTACATCGACTCGGTCGGGATATACCGTGACCGTTTCAACGAGCAACCGGACGATCCGTTGCTGGACCACGGGATAGAGGTTCTCCCAGGTACGGTCCAGTTGCTGTAGGGAAAAGACGGCATTATAGAGGATGCGTAAGCCATCGGCATCATCAGGATGGTCTTCCCGATGCCGGGTAATCAATCGTTCGGGTGAGCGAAAGAGCGCGCGCAATTCCTGGATGACGACGCCTTCCAGCTCACCAGCAGAGACGGAGCGCACCGGGCAGGTGCGTTGCCCATGGCGCTGCGAGGTGGAGCAGACATAATAGCGGTACGACTTATTCGCTTTGCGGCAACTCGAAGGCGTCATGGCACAACCACAGGTGCCACAGCGGATCACGCCGCGAAGTAAGGCGACTTGCTTGTCTGCCATGGGTTTCTTGTCCTGTGGTTTTGGCAGGAGCGCCTGGACTTTCTCCCACAAATCCTCCGTCAGAATCGGTTCCTGCTGCCCCTGATAGAGCTGCCCTTGATACCGGATTTTGCCGATGTAGAGTGGATTGGTTAATACACGGCGTACGTAAAACTTGCACCAGGGATTTCCTTCATAGATTCGCCCGCGCCGAGAGGTGAAGGTTTTCGTGCGGTAGCCTTTCGCGTTGAGCGCATGCATGACCGCCGTCACGGATTTGTGCTCCAGAAAGAGCGTAAAGACTTCGCGGACAATCTCGGCTTCCGTAAGGTTGATGCTGAGCTTGCGGGTGAGGGGATCGATATCATACCCGAACGGCGGAAAGCCGCCGACAAACATGCCCTTCTTCCGCGAGGCAGCCATCTTGTCACGGGTGCGTTCGCTGATGATCTCCCGCTCAAACTGGCTGAAAGAGCTAAGGATATTCAGCGTCAGGCGGCCGACCGGTGTTGAGCTGTCGAATTCTTGCGTGATCGAGACGAAGGCCACCCCATACTGCTCAAAGAGCGTCATGAGCTGGGCGAAATCGATTAAGGAGCGGGAGATGCGGTCCAGTTTATAGGTCACCACGCAATCAATACGAACATGGCGGATGTCACGGAGCAGACGCTGTAAGGCAGGCCGTTCCATATTACCGCCGGTGTAGCCCCCATCATTATATTCGTCCGGCACCACCTGCCAATTCAGGTGTCGTCGGTTTGCGATATACGCCAGGGCAGCTTCTCGCTGGGCATCGAGACTGTTGAATTCCTGCTCCAAACCCTCTTCGGTGCTTTTTCGGGTATAAATAGCCACCCGCACCAGGGGCTGAACGATGGTCGTCATCGCTGGCCCTCCTTCACGTGGAAGAAGGCCGGACCGCTGCACCGCGTGCCGGTGATCTCACGGGCGATGGCCGTCAACGAGGTATACAGTCTCCGGTCATATTCGAAGCCATTACGGCAGACCGTGACGCGGTAGAGGGTGCTGTGCCATTCGCGCAGCAGGCAGGTGCCGGGGAGGATGGCCTGGCTGGATTGCGCAGCGGCCGACCGTATGGTGTTTCCATGCCGCTGGTAAGTCTCGGTCAGTATGGTGCGCGCCTCGGTAGATAATCCTCCGTAAGCCAGTTCCTGGATGCGGTAGGCCAGCCGTTTGACCAGGAAACGGCGATTTTGCCGAGGGGCGTCACCACCAATGAGTACTCGCCAGCGTTGAGCGAGTTGATCGATGGACAGGTGATCCAGCTCCGCGAGCTGGTGCATCACATGCAGATCATCACCTGCCGGTGAAGGTGTCGAGCGTTTTGTCATTGACGTGGTCATGTCTCCCTCTCCTTCTCTAGAGTTTGTGGGACACATGAACGCTCGTTCTTACGAACCAGTCAAGTCCACAGCTACCAATCAGATCGCTCAATCGGCAGGATGCGCAGGCGGGGTACCTGGATCAGATCGCTGTTATTTGCAGGCGCTGGTGGCTCTTCACCGAAGATGCGCTCGTGCCGCGCCTGTTCGGTTTGCTGCTGCCGGCGTTCTATTTGCGCACGGGACGGTTTGCGCGGTGCGGCAGGTTTTGCCGGCAGATAGACTTCCTGCAGAGGAGGCCGTTTGGGTTCCAGCCGTTCGGGATGCTCGCGCGCCTCCCGGCGCAACCGATAAACCTGGCGTGTCGAAATTTTCAGCTGGGCGGCGATGCGAGAGGCGGACCAGCCACGCTTCGTCAGATCATGCACCATCCACAGGTTGTGCGGTGAGTCAGTCTGCTCGGTCATCGCCGGCACATAGACCAGCATGCCCTTGCCTTTGAGCCGCTGCTGAAGCTGCCGCACGACATACGCCGGAAATACCTCGTTGGCATTGATGACTTTACGCGTCGGCATTGGTCTCTCCTCCGAAGGCACGGCGCACCTCCGCAGCGCGTTCACGATCTTGCGCCACCACCCAGCGGACATACCGCGGCGTGCAGTCCACCAGGCGGGCGATCTCCGCCGTGGGCCGCCCCTGCATGTGATAGACTAGGATGCGGTACTTCCGTCCCATGCGCGCATGCTTGCGCTGCTTCGGAATATACAACCAACATCCGCTGCAGTATTGCTGAATCTCTTTCACCAGGCGATCCGGCAGCACTTTGCCGGCGCTCAATGACGGTCGTTGCTGCATCGCTTGCTCCCCTGACAGTATAGCATACCTGAATTGTCAGTACCAAAGTGGGCAAAATGGGCATGGAGGCGGAAATCAGAACGTAGCAATTTTCCGTCTCTCCATCCACTGAAGCCCCATATTGGGCCGGTTTCTCCCATCCACGGAAATCGGAGATAAATGGGCGGATGAGAGAATATTTGAGCGTGAAATGGGGGTGGGGAAGTCCACAGATAAACCGTCTCCCCGGCCATTTCACGCGTGGGAAAGCGTGATATCAAGCCGGGGAGAGAAGGTTCGTTTTGTAATTGGTACGCCGGGAGGGATTCGAACCCCCGACCCTCAGATCCGAAGTCTGATGCTCTAATCCGCTGAGCTACCGGCGCACGTCGAGCAGTATCATACCACATTCACGCCTCCGGGACAACGCAGCGGGGCGAGCGCGCTGTTTGTTTGGGGGCTTTTACGGTACAATAGTGGCAACTTAACCTCTCGGGATACCACTATGAAGATCTGGATTGCCTGGGTGCTGCTGGTGGGCTGTTTTACCGCGGCGCCGGCGAAAGAACTATCGACTACGCTGTTCGCTTCCTCGCCCGCGCCGGGAACGATGGAGCTGCTGGCGCCGTGCGCGCTGGCGGCGAATCCGGCGGGGACGCGCTGTTATGTGCTGGACGGCGGACTGCGGCGCGTGCTGGTGGTTACACCGGACGGGGAGTTCGTGGCTGCCGATCCGCTGCCGGAGGCTGCCGACCCGGCCTCCGTGCTGGCGGCGTCGCGCGATGCCGCGTACCTGCTGCGGGTGGATGCCGGCGCGCCGAAGTTGACGCTGCAGGCGGTGGACGGGCCGGGGAAAAACCGCGCGCTGGCGCTGCCGGACGGCGCGGCTGACGGTGCGTTTACGCTGGATGCCGCGGGGCGGGCGCTGGCGGCGTACCTGTCGCTGGCCGGCGGCAAGCTGGAGCTGCGGCTGGCGCGCGAGACGGACGACGGTGAGTTGGCCACCGTCGCCACGTTGCGCGATCCCTGCGAGGGGCAGTGGAAATATTTGACCATCACCGGCCTGGCTGCCGCGCCGGACGGGCGTGTGGTCATCGGCGTTGCGCAGAGCGGGGACCCGGAGTATAGCTATGTGCGAAGCTGGCTGATCGAGGGGAAATTGCAGGAGGCGACGCCGCTCCGCGAGCTGCGCACGGCCTGCCGCGATGCGCTGGTCGACTCACGCGGGCGGGTGAAGGACCGCCACACGGTGCTGGTGGAAATGGCAGGTCGCGCGGGCTATCCGGAGAAGCCCTGCGTGCCGCTGTTCACCGCGCCGGCGCTCGGTCCGGACGGGCTGCTGGTCACCGGCGGGAATGCGCGGGACCCGTTTTTGCGGATCTATGCCCGCGTCGATCAGGAGTATGTGCTGCAGAGCGCCGTGCGGCGCCCGGCGTCCGGCGCGCAACCGGTGGCGCTGGTGGCGGATA
>Ga0172370_10007290_pt1 | contig 13601 bp, 9 predicted proteins | sample LakKiv5m_FD_114538 | JGI IMG/M metagenome (GOLD analysis project Ga0172370, IMG submission 114538) | Freshwater microbial communities from Kabuno Bay, South-Kivu, Congo - kab_022012_11.5m | ecosystem: Environmental > Aquatic > Freshwater > Lake | place: Democratic Republic of the Congo...
CCGAATCAGAAAGAGGCCGAGTCCCGGCCTCCCGGCGTCTATTTCTACCGGCTGGAGCCTTCCTTCTATACCGGATTCGCGCCGCGATGCCAGGATCCGGAGCGGATTCATATGCATGTGGGCCGCGGCAATCAGCTTCGAGTGACCTTTGTCCTGTCAGACCCGGTCATCGATTCCTATCTGCCCGATTTGGCCCTCAGATACCATGTCTGCGAGAAGCTTATTGAAAACGGAACCCTCACGCTCACACAGAATAAGGGTTTTGAGAATTTCCGTTCCGTTATCATGGAGGAGGACATCCTGAAGCTGGCAGGTCTCAGGAAGGAGATGGACGAGGCGGAATTCCGCAAGGTCAGCCTGAAGATGCTTGAAAGGCTGAACCCGGGGCGGGTCTTTCACATCCGGATCGATTTTGATCGAAGAATCCGCGAATGGTCATCCCTTCTGGACCCATTTATGGGCAAAAAGCCCACTGTGGAGGAGAGCCTCGACCTCATCAATCAGATGCTCCCCACACGGATGTGGGTTTCAGAGTTGACGCCGGCGCTGACAACCCGGCTCCAGCAGGCCATCGTTGGTTATGTCCTTTACGAGGAATCTGAGAAGGGGAGGCTCTTCTGGGACAAGTTCCACACGGCTGTAGTTGATCTGTTTGAGACTGCCACCGGGAATATCTATCCGTTGAAGGGGACCATACTTGATTTCAATGAATTTACGGCCATCTATCCCGTGGGAACCGCCAATGAATTTACCAGACATGAAGGAGAGGACATCCCGCTCCATCCCTATCCCGGCAGGCGCAGCCTGATGAACCACCAGCGGACCCAGGTGGTAGATCATATTGCCGATGCCGCCTGCTACGGGTATCTCCCCTGGATTCCGTACATGCACGTGGGCAAGACACTTCATAACGCCTTCCATACCCTCTGGTTCAATATCGACACCCGCACGAACCGGTTCATTCCGGACGATTGGAAGCACAACACCCGGGACAGCCAAAACGGAGATCCCTATCCCCACATCTGGCTCCTCAGCCGTGGACCCATGAGTCACGGCTGCACCCACGTGAATGCCGGCCATATTTCGGAACTTAGGCAGATCCTCCCCTCCAGTGAGGAATTGCTCCCCAAGGTCGTGACCTACCATAACAAATCGGATCAGTTCGATGTATTTGATATCGATGGGGATGGCCGGCCCGAGGTCATGGGCGTCGCGTATTTTCATGCCTATTCCCTCAATGGGAAGACTCCTCACCAGATGAGGGCGCCTTCCGACCGGGAGTCCTTCTACAAGTGGCTCTACAGGAAGGGCTACCATTACGAGCCCGACGGCAGGGTCGTTTTTGAAAAGGCCCCTACATCGAAATTCATTGGGAAATCGGCCATCAAAGGTAAAACATATGAAAACGTTCCACTGTATGAGGCTGTTTATGAACCGGAGACCCTTCAGTTTTTTAAACCGACCAGCATTCCCTTTGTCAGAGAGTTAAGACGCGTCAGCACGACATACCCGCTCGACCGCAAGGTATTGAAGCTGGATGAAAAGTAAGGGAAAATCGGGACCGGGTTCCGGAGGATTCGGGTCCCCTGTTTTTTCGGGTTGCCATGTCGAATCAAACCTATGCCAACCGCCGCAATGTCCGGCTGATTGCCCTATTATGTCTCTTTGTCTTCTTCAATATCGCATGCTTTACCCTTGTCACTTCCTTTACCAAGAGCAATTTTCTAACGGCCATTCAGACATCTCCAGCCTTTAAGGATGTCTATAACCAGAGGCCTTACTTTTTTCTTTACGGACTTTCTGGGGTCTGTTTCATCCTTTTTTACATCATCTATCACGTGCTAAGCCCAAGGGCCTCCTTTGAACGTCGCATCAAGGGAGAACTCCTCTTTCTCTCGGCCGCATCATTGGCGCTCTATCTCTTTCCGACCCTGATACCCGGGTTCGAACAGAGATTTTTTCCCGCGGCTTTCTATTTTGTGGTCTACGATATCTTGGACGATCTGATCCTTGTCCAGACATGGACGTTGATCAATTATGCCATTGATATTCGGCAATCCAAGAAAATTCAGAACCTGTTTCTCTTTTCAGGAGGGGTGGCAGCATTCATTTCAGGCAGATGGATGATTCGTCTCATCCCGAAAGACAGCCAGACATTCTTCCTCCTTCTGGTCATGGTTTTTGCTGCCATGAGCTTCCTCATCGTCACCCACATCTTCTCTCTCTACCGCTCCCGAATCTACGCCACTCTTTCCACGGAGAAGATGCGCATCAAGACACTGCTGACGTCTCAAAAGACCTATCGCATCATCCGATCGATCATCATCATTACCATCCTTGTGGGGGTGTTCAGTCTCTTCTTCAAGGTCCTCTTTGACACCCAGGTCAATGCCCGATACCCGGTTGGGACGTCGATGACGACCCTGCCGCACGATCCATCCCGAATGCCTGACCCCAAGACTGAATTCATTGGGCAGTACAAGGCCTTCATCAGCGTTTTTCAGGTGGCTTTGCAGCTTGTGTTTATCTATTTTTTTTCAAGACTATGGCTGAACGGCCTAATCCTTCTATCCTATCCGCTGATCCTGATCCCCGTTCTTGTGTTCACTCTCGGGGTTTATCTGGCTCGCCGGCCCGGACTTGAAGGCATGATGTTCTGGGGCACGATCGTTGCCTGCGGCGCCAACGAACTGCTGCGAAGGATTATCTTTGACGCTGCGTATCAACTCCTCCTGTTTTCCATCCCTGAGAGGTTATGCAACGCCCTGAGATTGTATGCCAAGCTTCTGATCAAGCCATTGGTTGTCATTGCCATCTGCGCCTTTTTTGTTTTGATCCCCCCCCAAACGAGTCCATTTCCACTCTATTGCGTGCTCATCATACTGTTTCTGATTGTGATGACCGCTGTGGTGTTGCGCATTCCAAATAATTACATCTCTTCCCTCAAGACGTCGGTCCTGCGGCGGTTACCGGTGGAGCACGCCCTGGATTCGTTGGTGAGACTTGAGGCCAACTACATTGCGGAGCAATACGAGAAGGTCGTTTCCGAAAGCGATGACCGTTTCGGGTATCTCTATATCCTCAATATGGTCCGCAACAACTATTCCCCGGACCTGGATGTCGTCCTGGCCAGACTCCTTGAAAACAGAGACAGGGAGGTGCGTCTCGAGGCAGTTTCAGTGGTGACCGAGCTGGGAATACGGAAACTGGTAAGTCAGGTTGAATCCCTCTTTGCAAGGGAAACGGAAGTGGATGTGAGGAAGGCCTGTCTCAAGGCGGTGGCAGCTTGGGGTCCCTCGGACACAGCCGTTATTCTTGAATGGCTCCGCATGGATCTTTCACCCGACTTTCGCAAGTATGTGCTCGCGGCTTCCTATCGGACCGGCGCCCAGGAACTTAGAGAATTGTCCATGCAGGAAGCAGCTTCCCTATGCCGTTCCACGGACAAGGAGGCATCGCTCGCCGGAATCTGGCTCATAGGGGAATTGAGGTTCTCGGAACTAACCGATGAGATTCGACGACACTTCAACATGGAAGAACCGAAGGCCTACAGTCTCATCCTTGAGGCCGCGTCCAAGCTGGATGATTTCGGGTTGTTCACCTCCTGCATTCGGCACCTCGGCTATGAGCGGATCGTCAACGATGAGGCCTTCCATCGCAGTCTGGCCCGTTTCGGCAACCGGGCCTTTGAGGTCATTTCCGACATGATCAGGGTGATCATCGAATCCAGATCCCATGTTGACCTCAAAAAGTGCCTCAGGGTCCTCCGCCTGATTCCTTCCCAGGATGCGGTGGATTTCCTGGCAGACATTATCCAACGCATCAATGTCCCTCTCATCCGTGAGGAGGCCCTCGACTCCATCTCCAGAATCAAGGCCGCTGAACCGGACCTGGACTATAGCGTATTTCTGAAAAGACTTCCTGACGAGATCCACCGATGCACGACATACTGCCGCTATTGGACGACCGTGGCGTCATCCATCCCTGAAAGCCTCATGTTGATCGAACTGGAACGGAATATTGAGCACCGGGTGTGGTCCACATTTAAGGTGTTTGACATGTTCTACCCTGATCTGGCCATATTTGACTCCTATTGCCGCATTACCCAGACCTCCTGTCAGCTTGTGGACGCCACCCATGTCAAGGCCAAATCCGTCGAATATCTGGAGAGCCTGATAAAAGACAGATATCCCGGCTTTCTGAAGTTGCTGGAATCCATCACCTTCGAGGATGGTTTCATTGCGGACGTGGCCCCCTTGCCGGGATCCCCTCTGACAATCATGGATGTATACGAAGATATCCTGACCCAAAGCAACCATTGGATCGAGATCTCGGCCATACTGGATATGCCGTCCAGCATGAGAGAACGACTGAGCCCAGCATCAAAGGAGACGGAAGACATGATACCCGTCATGGAAAAGGTCCATTTTTTGCGTAAGGTCCCCCTTTTCAGAGGATTTTCCATTGCCGATATGATGGTTGTCGCTCAGATCGCCCAAGAGGTCAGATTTGAGGCCGGGAATGTTCTCTTCAGAAAAGGGGATACAGGAGACGCCCTCTACCTCATCCTGGAGGGGGAGGTCGACATTCTCAACGAAGAGGGGCAGCTCCTGACCCGGCTGGGGTCCACTCGATGTTTCGGCGAGGTGTCGGTGCTGGACAACAAGGGACGGACCGCCACAGCCGTCTGCGTCAAAGATTGCCGAATGCTGATGATTTCCAGCAATGATTTCCAGGAAATCCTGGAGAAATATCCCGTCCTCTATAAGAATATCGTCCAGGTCCTTACCGGCTGGTTGCGCGAGGTTCCGTCCCCGTCGAAAAAGGGGCTGGATTAAATTGGCTCAATATTGACGGCCATGTAAAAAGTTTTTTTACATGAATTTAGGAATTTTGGGAATTGCGAATTATTGGAGACGGTTAGCAATGCGAACAATCCGCGGAATCCTGATGTCTCTGACTTTTTACCAGGTCATCAATATTGACATAGCTGCAAAAAGGCACAAAGGGCGCATGAAAGGGAAAAAGATCCGCCATAAGGCAGGTTGAATGCCCCGGCGTGCAGGGCCATGGGAGATTACAACTCAATGATTGGCCCAGGCGCGTCCTGCTCCCCCACCCAAATGTCGGTTTTCCCAAGGCCGCAGGTCCCAAGGACCCGAGCGGCCTCATTCCGGGCCTTCTCAGGATCATTGTTGATTTTACTCAGGTGAGCCAGGACCACCAGCCTCAGATCGGCATGGGAAACAACCCTCAGGAGGTCTCCCCCTTGCTGATTCGAGAGGTGCCCGTCCGGTCCCTTGATCCGCCGCTTGAGAAACAGGGGATAAGGCCCCTGATCGAGCATATCCGGGTCATGATTGAATTCCAAGATGAGGGCCCGGCACCCTTTCAATCGCTCTTCGGCCAGCCGGGTGCTCCGACCCAGGTCCGTGGCAAGGCCGACTCGAATGCCGTCCCATGAGAAAACGACCCCCATCGGATCGGCGGCATCGTGACACTTGGTAAAGGTTTCTATGACGAGGCCATTGATGGCCAGCGATTCGCCGGTCTCTATCAGCCGGGGTTCCGGAAGTCTGCCCAGGGTATTCTGTCCGGTCTCCAAGGTCCCGGCATTGAGGTAAAGCGGGAGGTGGTAGCGGCGGGCCATGGGCCCCGCCCCCCGGATGTGATCCAGATGCTCATGCGTCAACATGATCCCGTCCAGAGATGTGGGCGAGACCCCTATTCCAGAAAGCCTGCGCTCCATCTCACGGCAGCTCAATCCCGCGTCAATCAGGAGACGCGCCCCGCCCGTCTCCACATAACAGGCATTGCCCCCGCTCCCCGAAGCGAGCACTGAAAATCTGAGGGGATGTTTCATAGGATCAGCGCCTCGGCCCTCGTGTCTGTTGAATAAAGTGTTTTCTGGCCCGTACATGCACAAAGAGAGTAGCCAACATCACCTGCCCGGATGAACGAGCGCTGATGCAGACGGAAACCTTCCAGCCGCAGCCAGTAGTTGCCGTTCAAGAATACGATCATTGGCGTTAAAATCAAGGATTCGGGCTGTAATGATCCAACTCGGATTTCTCATCCGGCGAAAGGCCAGTCGTCTTTTCGCGGTCGATCAGGTATGCCACCCGAGCCTTCACAGCAGTCGACGGTCTGAATGCGATGACGCTGGCAGGATTCGTTCCGGCCGCAATGAAATCCACGATTTCCTCGTGTGCCCTCGCCGTCTCCATCATCGTCCTCCCTTATGCCAAATGATGACCTTCGTCCGGCCAAAAAAACGAGTCGTTTAGAGACCGTCCGTGGTCCCTTGATTCCTCAGTCTCCCTCTTTGGGATGTCTGTACAACAGTCTATAGGTTCTTTTAACAAATTTCAAGCTACCTCTATCATGACGAGTGACCACAAGATATGGCGACATTTTCTGGTCTTTCAGGCGTCGGATATGGCTCTTATATCAGGTTAAAAAACGCTGTGATATCAAATTGATAAATGACATGTTGAAGCGCAAAGAAACCGTTCGGTGGCCATGACTCTATCAGGGTTCGCTTCAGTCCGGTGAATGATGGCATCACAACCATTCAGCGGATGGAAAATCGCTGTGATATCCCTTCCGACGGAAATAGGTTGGTGACCTCATGGGCGCATAGAGAATCCTGGTCCATCATTCTGACCGAAAATGGTCCCAAAGGTCCTTGAATTAGCACGATTTTCTCGTCTCTGCGTGAAACGCTCCATCCTTGACCGGGATGAGAGGTCTCTCTCAATTGAATTTTAAAAGAGCGTCCCGCTTGGCAATGTCTGCTCACGACGCCGGTAACCCATGTTGCCTTTTAATGATCATGAATGACACTAATGCGCCCGCATAGCAGAGGAAAGCGCAGATGAGGGCAACATTGAACCCGAAAAACAGGGAGATTACTGACGCCATAAGGCTGCCCGCCACTGTCGCAAGGCCATTCATTCCCCAGGCCCATGCGATCGCCTGCCGTCCCCAATGTTCGATAGCGGTGATGCCAAGCGGAAATGGCATGCCGAGAAAGAATCCAAGGGGCATCATAAGCAGGAAGGATGTAGCCAGGCGGACCGTCATCGGTGCACGCATGAGAAGCTCACTGAGTGCGTTAAAGCCAAATAGAAGAGAGACCCCATAGAGAATGACCAACACGAACGGTGCCCACAGTATGGAGGGGGCATGGTGGCGCCGCAGGCGCGCTGAGAAGAGACTCCCGAGCCCGGCAGAAAGAAGAAGGGCGCAGATAACCACGGAAAACGCAAAGACGGGGTAACCGATAACCTTCATAAACTTCTGGATGAAAACAACCTCGATGATGATAAAACCAATCCCTAAAAATGAGAAATAGCTGACAACAAACCCCTTCCCTGACCAGGTGTTACTTCGGTCCCGACGAATCAGCAGAATGCCGACACATGCGGCAGCGACAACCACGGACAAGCCGGCAAGCAGGAACAGGTGGATGATATCCATGGGTATCGAATGGGTCACGTGGCTGTTTAGCCAGCCTGCCGTGGCTTTGTCGAGGCCGCCCTGCCGACTTGGGGTAATCTTTCCAAAGCTCTTTCGGATGAACTTGAAGAAAGGTGTGTCGTCTGTGGAAGGTGTGAGCCGGATGGAAGAATCACCGAAAAGGCGGTCATCGCCATCGCCTTTGAAGAATTCCGCCGGTAGAAAGCCTGCATCTGCGTGCAGCGGATCCTCTGCTACAACCCATGGTATGGCTTCATCCCCCTTCTCTGAAAAGAAAGCATTCAGATCGTCAATTTCTGTCGGTTTCCAAGGGGTCATCTTCACCAAGAAGGCGGGCTTGATATCGCTAAATCGCCGGGGGTCCCTCTGCCAGACAACCACGTGCCTGCGAAAATCAGTCCGCCCTAATTGCCGCCAGGCCTTGGCTGCTGTCGTGACAAGCCTTGGGTAGATCGGATGGTTGATCTGGAGAAGGCCTCCGACAGAGAGGTGGCTGAAGTACTCTTCAAACGCTTCGACGGTGAGCAGGTATGTGGTATCGGCGGCCCCCGATCCCGATGCAATGCTGGATGTGGTATGGTTGCTATAGATCTGGATGATGTCGTAAGACTGGTCATTGGCTCGAAGGAAGGCCCGTCCCTCGCCGTGCACCAGCTTTACCCTTGGATCCCGAAAAATGCCGCCGTTATAAGTCGAATAACGATTGCGGCTGAGATCGAGAACAGACCGGACCATCTCTACCGCATCCACGCGGGATGCGCCGAACATCAGCGCAGCCTTGACTTCCTGACCCGCACCTGCGCCGATCACAAGGACACGCGCCCCCTTGTCCCGCATCAGGTAGTGCGATGCGAGGACCCCCCGGTTCCAAAAATGAGATAGAGTCGAACCTGGTATGTCACTTCTTAACCTACGGTAGTCCCCATCGAATGGGAAGATCGTCGTGCTTTGCGTTCCCCCGTCGTAAGCAACATCCTTTTCCCTCGGCCCACTCAGCACATCGATTCTTGAGACGGGATCCCAAGCGGTGAATTCTATATCGCCGATCCGTTGTGCCTTTTTGACCCCACCGCCGGGGAGATACTGCCCTTTTGCCTGATGCTGGAAGAAGATAAAGGTCGTGTTCGAACCTGCAAAGGGAATGCCACCAGCGACAAGCGCAAGAGCAACAAGGAATGCCGCAACTGGGCGCTTGCCGATGAGCGACGCCGACGCAAGAAAAGCGACACCTGCCGCACAGAGGAGCACACCGCCGGGCCCAATGGACGAGAAAACAGCCAAGAACGCAAAAGAGCCAAGGGACGCGCCCACGAGGTCCCAGCAGTACAGTGACGCGATTCGGCCGGGGTATAAAGAAAAAACACGTGAGAAATAGAGGCCCGCCAGGAAGAAGGGGAGCCCGAGGAGCACGAACATCCCCAGCGTGCTTGCCAACTGCAGAAACGGTTCCTGAAAAAGTCTGTCGAGATCCATTGGCAGCCAGTTGAGGCCGGGCCTTACACAGCATACGGCCACACCGAAAAGGAGCGGGAGATGGGCGATGCGGGGATTGTGATCCCTTGATCTGTTTGCCTCATACACACCAGCCAGTCCAAGGCAGAACATGGCCGAGGAAACTATTAGATATCCAAGATTCGGCGTGAGGATAAAATCGAACACCCTGATGAGCACGATCTCAAGGGTGAGAACACTGAAGGCCATTGAGAACGTGGCAAAACCCAATCGCATCAAATTACCTTTCTTGAACTGGGAGGAGCCTCACTTTGGACATCGCTCCCGTCACCGCATTGGTTGCAGCCAGATGCGCCAGTCCCCCATATTTGCAGTTTGAAAGCGCCTGCGAACCCGGATGCACCGATAGAAGTTTCTTCTCATCGACATCGATTGGGAAACATGGGGGAAGTTTAAGACCAAGCGCTCTAAACATCAGGATGTTGCGGATGCATTTCTCGCAGGCGCAGCAGTTGCGGTCCTTCTGAGGACCTCCCCAGCATGCGCAGAGGCGACGAAGGAATTCGGCCCAATCACGCATCGCGGAAATTTTGGAGCCCCGATCAAATTCGCCTGCGTCGATGATAGAACTCGCTTTTTGGGGAATGGAGTATAGGTGAACCGGCCTTGGGGGGTCAACAAGAATCCGCCAGCAGGATATTGTGGTCGCAACGTGCGGCATAAATATGGAGGACTCAGATCGGGGAGGGCCTGAGTGTGGAGAGAGTGCCGAGGGTCCTGATGAGGCCAGAAGGGCTGAAAATGGGGAAAATTTGAGTAAAGGAAAACCTCAGAATAGACCGGATCGACATATAGCCACTTATCAGACCCGCCAGACGGACGGCGGGCAAACATAAGATGTAGTGGCCCATTACAGCTCGACTCTGACGACATGTGATAGAGGCCAATCTCAAAGAAAGCTGGGCACCAAAAGGTTGAGATATGCCTTACTTATACCCAGAACTATGAATTCAGGCTGTCCTTTTTACCGCCAATATCTTGCGCATCCTGATTCAAAGACCGTGACCATGTCTACCACATCTACCACATACCAGATTTGTACGCAACCAAAACAAGCGATATTGTGCAAAGGATCTCATGGTTGAGGGGTAATTATATTGATTGGGGTCAGATGTATCGTCTTCCGATCCCACAATCCCGCACCATTTTTCCAATTCAGCAGAGCCCATGCCATGAAGGGCCGAATATTGGGACTTACCCTTTCATTGATATCAGGCTCTCAACCGATGGGGGCGGTTCGCGTAAGTGTGGGGCACCAGTTTGGTTGCTTGTCATGATGAACTTGATAAGGATGATATGCTGGAGAAGGTGCGAGGAGCCGGGAAATAGGGCAGCGGCGACTCGGGGATGATCACCCAAGGAGCCACCCCCATCCTGTACAGGGGAGGAGGCTGTCTCCCAAAAACGCACATATCATCAACAGGGTGATCTCCACCATCTCGTTGGCGGTTCCCAGGAGATCGCCGGTAATTCCCCCGAAGGCATGCCGGCACCGGATCCCGAAGAGCCATGTCTGTATCCATCCCACGCTGAAAAGCAACAGAAAAAATGGCCCCAAGAAGATGCCCAGCACAACCGTTGCGACATGGGACAGAACCCTCTGCCGGGTGGATGCCCCCATGACAAAAGGCCGGCCCATCCCTTCACCTGTGCGGGCATATGGCAGGGTCGTTATCAGCTCCACCATCATATCCCTCGAGATGATGAAGACAGGAACAAGACAGATCGCGGCGCCGCAGGAGATGAGCCTTTCAAAGGCGACCCATTTGGCGAGGAGCGCCAGGATCAGGGCCAGCCCGCCGAAGGTTCCGAGGGAAGAGTCTTTCATGATGGCCAGTCGTCTCTCCCTTTGGAAAAGACCGCCGATGGAGTCGGCCCAGTCCGCCAGGCCATCAAAATGGAGGCCCCGCGTCAGGCAGACGTCGGCCGCCGCCAGAAGGACGGCCGTTCCGGCAGGCCACGGGGTGGCTGGGATCAGTTTCCAGGGAAGACTCAGACCGTACAGGATGGATCCCAAAAGCAGACCGATAACCGGAAACCATGGGAGCGATGCAGCAAAATCCTCAGATTCCCGGCCTCGCCAGGGGATGGCCGTAAGGGTCTTGAGAGCGGTTCCGAGACCGTCCAGCCTGAATGGATTCTTGGACGTCGTCATCATGATCACAATTCACTACGCCCCCGGCGTGATGCCCATCTCTTCAAAGGTGGCCATTTCCCGGTAGAGCCTCAGGGCATTTTCGATGATCTGCATGCCTAAAACCGCGCCGGTCCCTTCACCCAGCCGGAGGTCCAGGTTAAGGATCGGGCGAATCCCTTCCTTTTCAAAAAAGACCTGGTGTCCCTTTTCAGAGGATTGATGCGAGAAGAACAGGTAGTCTTTTATAGCGGGGTTGAGACGCATGGCCACAAGGGCTGCGGCAGTGGATATGAAGCCATCCACAACCACCATCATCCGTCTGGCCGCCCCCCCGATGCAGAGGCCGCAGATCCCGGCGATCTCCAGACCGCCCACGGCCGAAAGGATGGAAAGGGGATCTCCCATTGCCTGGCTGTTTACCTCCAGGGCCCTGGCGATGACGGCTGTCTTGCGCCTCAGTCCGGCATCATCGAGGCCGGTACCCCTCCCTGTGACGTCCTCGATGGCCGCCGGAAGGAGCGCTGACAAAAGGGCTGCAGATGGCGTGGTATTGCCGATGCCCATCTCGCCTGTCGCTACCATGAGGACCCCCCTGGCGAATGCTGCTTCAGCCATTCCCACGCCTGTATTCATAGCCGTTTCGGTCTCTTTGAGGGTCATTGCCGGGCCTTCCGCCATGTTGCGGGTTCCCCTCCTGACATTCCTCCGTATGAGGCCATTGATATCTGGAAGGTCATCCTTCATTCCGATATCGATGATCGTCACCTCTGCCCCGGCACATCGGGCGAGGACATTAATCCCCGCGCCCCCTTGCAGAAAATTTCTGACCATCAGTCCGGTCACCTCCTGGGGGTAGGGGCTGATCCCTTCTGAAACCACGCCGTGGTCGCCGGCAAACACGAACACCTCCTTTCGCGGAATCGCAGGCAGTTTCTCCTCCCTGATAGCCACCACCCGGGCAGCGATCTCTTCGAGCATCCCCAGACTCTTTCTGGGCTTGGTGAGGCTGTCCCATCGTTCATGTGCCGCGGTGAGCCATTCGCTTGAGACAGGTTGAATCCGCTTCAGGTCGTGTTTCCACATATCCATTATTCCTCCTCAAAAAAAATGTACCCGTTCACGGGTTCAAAGGCTTCCCGCTGCAGCGGGATTTAAGGTTGCATTCTGGGTCCCCTAATCCCATTTTGGAGCCGCACCTGCCATCATCGGCCCCGGACTTGTCACGTTAAACCAGGAGATAGGGGACCGAACGGACGCAGGGAAACAAACCAGCGCCATCTCACTTGCGATTCGGGTCTTTAACCCTGCTCTTGCCCCTAACCCTGAATCCCGCTTAAGCGGGAAACCCGGAACCTGTGAACGCTTACTAAAAAAATAACCCCGTCCAGGTCACATGGAAATAGACCCGAACGGGGTTTTGGCAACTCCATCCGTCATGATCGGCAGGTCTTCTGACTTCCCCTCACTCAGCTCGCCTTCCCGCCCCGCATGCATCTCCTATCTCAATTTCCACGGATATGGCGGCAGTTCAAAGAAATGCCCGCGGAAAAGGATCAGAAGAATAGCGTACCCAGACAGTGACTTTTCACCCGGTCAAGGTTCCACCGGGACGTTGCTGAATGACCCACGCCCTGAAGCAGGGCGCATCGGTTGTTGCTGGGGACACAGCACCGGCCATTGTGCGGCGGCATCTCACCGCCTTTCCTTTTCACCCGCAATCGAGGGCTTATCGGACGGCCTCCTATGAAACATCGCCGAAAGGCCCCTTGTGCGAACACCGATCATGTGTGCATATACAGAGGTTCAACACAATGTGTGCTACAATATTAGCCCGATCTTCAGCAGTTGTCAAAGGAATTTAGCCGCAGCGGTTTTTGTCCGCTGACTATTGAAATGATACAATATAGTATTGCCAAGGATAAAACGATTTGATAAAGTATCTAAAAGTGTCTACGGCGATGATATCTGCGACAGAAAGGAGGTGAGACATCGGGGGAAGTTGAGTCTTTGGTCATAACCCTTTTACCGACACGAGGAGGATACAAATGGCTGGAAGCACCTACAAGATTATTGAGCTGGTTGGAACAAGCGACCAATCGTGGGAAGATGCGGCTAAGACGGCTGTGGAAACGGCGGGAGAAAGTCTGAAGGACCTGAGGATTGCAGAGGTGACCAAACTCGATATGACCATTGAAAACGGCAAGGTGGTTTCGTATCGGGCAAGGTTGAACGTGTCTTTCAAATATGTCAGGTAGGGCCGGACCGCCGTCTGATTTTCACGGTTAACCCTTCGAAATCCGATGTTCAATATGCGAGACAAAGACCCGATGCCGCGGTCCCGACCACCTGCCATAGGATGACCTGCGTCGAGGCCCATCAAGGAGGTATTTGTTCGCCTGGCATTTGAAGTTGTCTCGCATTTCGGATTTCGATATCCGAACATCCCAATCAAACCCAACGCCCTCACTAA
>Ga0172370_10007296_pt1 | contig 13596 bp, 5 predicted proteins | sample LakKiv5m_FD_114538 | JGI IMG/M metagenome (GOLD analysis project Ga0172370, IMG submission 114538) | Freshwater microbial communities from Kabuno Bay, South-Kivu, Congo - kab_022012_11.5m | ecosystem: Environmental > Aquatic > Freshwater > Lake | place: Democratic Republic of the Congo...
AGTTATGTTGATGTACTTCAGTTTCTCTCAAAAAATATTGCAGTCATAGAGTTGGTCCCTTATCATTCAAAATCATTTGGTCTTAGCAAAACAAAAATGAATAATCTTAGAAGCGTTTCATTGATGAAGGATTTTGTCCAAAATGATTTGCTCACAAAAGCGAAGCATAACAAAGCAGTAATAATCATAACTCGAAAAGCGAAATACTGGGATTTACCGAAACACAAAAATATTATCCGATATGACAATAATGAGGCGAGAAGTGCATCCTTGGGTTTAGGTAGCAAGGGAGGAAAAATTATTCTTCAGATGTTAAAAGAAAACTAATTTTTTTAATCTAAAACCTTAGACATCAGCAGGTTATTTTTTATTTTAACAGTAATGATTGGAAAGTTGCTGACACTATGAGCAAGTCCTGCAAAGAATCCTTCCTAAGCGCCGAGTTGGTGGGTAAGGCACTAAGAAATTAATCTAAGAGAGAAAGATTTGTTACTCAAACCAGGCCAAATAATTAATCTTAGAAATCGCCTATGGCGAATTGATGAGTATAACGGTGTAGAGCTCCAGGCAAGCCCGATTGATTCCAGCGAATTTCACAAAAAAACATTTCTTGTTGAACTTGAAAATATCAAAGCGGCAAATTTAGAAATCATTAATGAGAAGAAGGTTGGTAATTATGCTTTCCAACAACTTCTTTTAAGAGCTTATAAATTCGATCTGCTTCATGGTTCCGCACCCTTCTTGAGTTTACAGAAATCTTCTGTCATACCTTACAATTACCAATTAGTCCCGTTAATGATGTCTCTTGAGAAACCTCAGACAAGAATTTTAATCGGTGATGATGTTGGTTTAGGCAAAACAATTGAGGCTGGATTAATAATTTCTGAGTTACTCCAACGTGGATATATTAAAAGAGTTCTTTTCTTAACTCCCGCAAGTTTAAAAGAACAATGGCAAGAGGCACTTGAATATTTTTTTCATATTGACGCAAAAATTATTTCTTCATTTTCAAGAAAAGAATATGAAAAAGAATTACCTGCTGGTGCAAATCCCTGGCAATATTTTAATTTCTGCATCGCTTCGCTTGACTATGCAAAGACTCCTGAAATAAAACACTCAATTTTGGAACAACAATGGGATCTGGTTTTAATAGATGAAGTTCATACCTGCGCAAGACCTCATATAAGAAATAATAATACAAGGCAGATGCAACGATATGAGCTGACAAAGGAAATTTGTGATGTTGCGCCTAACATTCTTTTCTTAACAGCTACTCCACATAATGGCTACTCTGATTCTTTTGCAAGTTTACTCGAACTTTTGAATGAAGATATTGTTACTTACAAAAACCAGGATGTGATTTTCAATAAAAGCGAAGGACGTTACAATGTATGTCAGAGAAACAGAAAAAGTCTAGAGGATTGGTATAAATCTCAGAATCTGAAGTCACCATTTCCTTTGAGAAATCAGATTGAAGTTAACATTAAATTAGAAAGTGAAGACAAACTAAAAATTCTTTTAGATCAGGTAGAGGACTATGGCAATTTCTTAATCGATAGTAATAAGAGTAGAAAAGGAAAGGAAGTATCAGTATGGGTTGCGCTTCACTTGCAGAAAAGAGCCATCAGTTCTCCTATTGCATTACAAAGGTCTTTATTACATAGACTCGAAAAAGTCAAAGCAGCTGTTGAGGATGAGAATGATGAAAGTGCAGACATTCTTTCATTGAATATAAAAGATTTTGATGTTGATGAAAGATCTACTGAAGAACAATTATCTGAAAAACTTGATGAATCTGCAATTGTTCCTGAGGAAATAACTAAAGTTGAAGAACTTATTAAGTATGCTTCTCTAATTAAAGTTAAAGATGATAAAAAATTTCAAAAGTTATTATCAGAAGTAATTCCAGATTTATTCAGTTATGATAATAAGATCATAATCTTCACTAAGTATAAAGATACTTTAGATTACCTGGTTAAAAATCTGAACTCCAGAGATTACCAGCTATTTGATCTTCACGGTGACCTTAGTTTTAAGAAACGTAGAGAAATTTTACTTCAATTTGAAAAATCCTCCAAAGCTATTCTGGTTGCGACTGATGTAATTTCTGAAGGATTAAATCTGCAAAGACAATCCTCCAATATTGTGCATTACGAACTTCCGTGGAATCCAAACAGACTTGAGCAAAGAAATGGTAGAATTGATAGGATAGGACAGCAAAAGGAAGTTGTTCAAGTAAGAACTATGATTATTGAAGATAGTCTGGATGTAGATATTCTGGATCTTCTTATAAGAAAAGCTCAGACCATTCGTGAGGATAGAGAATACAGTGGTGCTTACTTTGGAGATGAAAATTCTCTTAGCGATATGATTCTCAAAGCAAAGAGGAGAAGCTATAAAAGAAGAAAACCCAAGTTTGATCCGAACCAATTAACCTTTTTAGAACAATTTGACGAAGACTCAGTAAAAAAAGGTATAGCAAAAAGTTTTAATCCATTTGAAAAAGAAGTTCTTGATAGAATTCGGCAGGAGAGTTTTTATGGTGAGATAGACATTTCATTACCAGAAATTGATAAACGAATTAAAGAAACTCAAAACATTGTTGGATCAAAAGAAGAGGTTGAAAAATTTGTAATCTCAGCACTTAAAAATTTTAATTGCAATATAGAATCTATTGGTTCTTCATTTTATAAATTTGTTTTGAATGATCCACGTCTGATTGTTTCTAAATATGGTAACACCCTTGAACCAGTAAGTTTCGATCCTGAAGTTGGGCTTACTCATCCTGATTCCATAATCCTTGAAGTTGGGCATCCTTTTGTTAAAAGACTAATCAATCTTGTTAAAGCAGAATTTTTTGAAAAAGAAGGCGCCTATGGTCGCACTGCCTACTATTACTCTGAAAATGTAAAGTCAGTAATCTTTTTATATAACGTGCTCATTCGATTTACTGTGGGTGTTACTAAAAAACGAGTTATAGAGGAACTCATAACATTTGGAATAGATTACTTATCCAAAAATCAAATTAACAATGAGCATTTGAACCAGATAGCACCTGCACAAACAACTGAGAAGTTGGATGAGCAGCATTTTAAAGATTTACTTAAAGCTGGACTGAAAGAAGATTTTTATACTTCAATAATGAATAAATCAATTGAGGATAAAAAACTTAAACTAATTCAAGAACGCCAGGAGCTTGCTCACAAAATTATACGTGAAACTGCTTCTGATGATGAAGCAAAGTGGGTGAAAGAACTACAGCAAATTGAATTAGCTAGTTTAGACGTTTTATCAATCACAGTCGTAATACCAAAAGAGTAAATGAATCTCAGCTTTATAAAATCAAGTGGAAACATAATCTCTGAAGATTTTTGTATTCAGTTAGCAGCGGAAAATCGTGCTAATTATGTTAGTGATAATAGTTTTGGTATTACTAAGGTCAATGATCATATCGCATTAACTTTTGAAGCACTTAGAGATAGATGGGAAAATCTCCGTTCTCAGATTTTAGATGGAACAATAGATAATGCTCAATTACGTGATAAATGGTTAAAACCATTTTTTACATCTCTGGATTTTAATCTTGTTTATAATAAAGCTTATCTGGAAAACGGCATTGGTGAAAAATTTAATTTATCCAATTTAGGTTGGAGTGATAATGATGCTCCGGTTGTCCATATAGTTTCCTTAAAACAGGATCTCGACAAAAAAGACTCATCAAATAAAACACATAAGAATAAAAGTCCTCACGATATGCTTCAGAATTTCCTTAATCATTCTGATCACAAATGGGCTATTCTTACTAATGGTCTAAAGTTCAGGATACTAAGAGATTTCCATCATTCTATTACAAAGGGATTTATTGAATTTGATTTAGAAGGTATTTTCGAAACTGGTAACTCAGAACAATTTCGCGCACTGTTTCGATTAGCGCATAAATCAAGGTTTACTGGACAAAAGTATGAAGTTGAGTTAGAAGATATTGCCAGAGGATGTTTACTCGAAAAATTTTATGAACTTTCAAGAAATACTGGAGTAGAGATTGGTAAGAAACTCCGCAACCAGGTTCGTAATGCTATTGAAATATTAGGTAATGGTTTTGTAGAGCATCTACGCGAAGAAAATGATAAAGAAAAAATTGCCAAAGAATTATATAATGAAATCCTGAATATTATATACAGAATTCTTTTCTTGCTGTTTGCTGAACAAAAAGGATGGCTGCCAATTAAGAATTATGTTTATGCTAACACTTACAGTATTAATGCATTAAGAAACCTTGTTGAAAAAGGCGACTATTCGGAAGATATCTACATTGATCTCTGGGAAGGATTAAAGATCACGTTTAAGCTGGTAACAATCGGTTACAAGTTTCCAAATGGGGATGAAGTAAATGCCTTTGGAGGTCAGTTATTTTCTGATAAAAAAATCAATCTGATTAAAGACCTTCCGCTAAAGAACAAATTCCTGTTAAAAGCAATTTATGAGTTGTGTTATTTTGAAAACGAAAAAATCATTAATCGAATAAACTATACTACTCTCGATATCAATGCCTTAGGCTCAGTTTATGAAAGCCTCCTGGATTATGAGCCAAAGATTCTTACTGATACAATTGAAAAAGATAATAAAGTATATCCTGCCGGATCATTTTTTCTTGATGACACATCATTCAGCAGAAAGACAACAGGTTCGTATTTCACTGATCCAAGGTTGGTAGCCTTGTTGATTGATTCTGCCTTGAAACCCGTAATAGCAAAAGCATTGGAAAATAAATCCTCACAAGAGGAAAAAGAAAAAACTATTCTTGATTTGAATGTTTGTGATATGGCTTGCGGTAGCGGAGCGTTCCTAATTGCGGCTTTAGAAACTCTTGGCAATGAGCTTGCAATTATTAAAAAGGGGGAAGAAGAGCTGCCGACAGATGAACAGCTTCGTGAAGCTAAAAGATTGGTTGTACTTAATTGTATATATGGTGTTGATTTAAACCCGATGGCTGTTGAACTATGTAAATTCTCGCTTTGGGTTACTGCCTCAATGCCTAACCTTCCCCTTGTTTTTCTCGACCACAAAATAAAATGTGGCAACTCCTTAATTGGTGCAACTCCCGATTTAATTAAAAAGGGAATTCCTCCTGAAGCTTTTAATGAAGTTACTCTTGATGATAAAGAGGTATGTGCTGAACTGAAGAAAGTAATACGAAAAGAATTGGATCAGATATCAAGAGGAACCCTGGAATTTACACTACCGTTTGATGTTAATATAATTGAAGATGAAAAAAGGGCACTTGAATATCTTAAAGTTATACGATCACCACAGTTAACTAATAAAGAGATTAAGGAAATTGAGGATGCTTATTCCATTTCATATCAGAAATTTCACGAAAATATTCAATGGAAATTGGCTGATACCTGGACTTGCGCTTTCTTCATTAAGAAAGATTCATTGAAGAAAAAATATCCCACAAATGAACTTCTTTATTTAATAGAATCTGGTCATTCGCTCGATAAAGATCTTGAAAAGGAAATATCTGAACTTGCTGAGGATTATAAATTCTTTCATTGGCATTTAGAATTTCCTGAAGTGTTTGAAAAAGGTGGATTTAATTGCATACTTGGTAATCCTCCCTGGGAAAAAGTGAAGCTTCAGGATAGAGAATTTTTTAAATCAATCAGACCAGATATTGCAAATGCTACAAAGAATAAAAGATTAGCGCTAATAGAAGAGTTAAAAGAAGAAGATTCCGCACTGTATAAAAAGTATTCTACTGAAAAATCTGTTATAGAAAATGAGTCTAAATTTTTGGTTGATTCAAAAAAGTATCCATTAATGGGTAGAGGCGATGTAAATACTTATATGGTATTTACAGAATTAGCAAAAGATGTAATTAGCTCATTGGGTCGGGTGGGAATAATTGTCCCCTCTGGAGTTGCCACTCAAGACACTACGAAGTTTTTCTTTTCTGATATAGTCTCAAATAAAAATCTGATATCATTATTTGATTTTGAAAATATCGAAGGAATATTTCACGACGTTCATAGGAATACAAAGTTTTGCTTGTTAACTACTAGTGGTGGGAGCAATGATAGTCCAATTGATTTTTTGTTCAATGCTACTAATCCCGAGCATTTGAATAATGAAATTAGACACTTTTCTCTTACTTCAGAAGAATTATTTGCAATTAATCCTAATACTGGTAATTGTCCGGTGTTTAGCAATAAAACGGATGCCGATATCGTAAAAAAAATCTATAGTAGATATCCGGTATTGGTAAATGATAACGTTTCAGAGAATGGGAATCCTTGGCAGGTCAAGTACTATACAATGTTTCATATGTCTAATGATTCTGGATTATTCAAAACAAAAAGCGAATTAGAAAATCTTGGATTTGTCATAAAAGGAAATGTCTTTAAATCAGCTGATGAAATTTATTTGCCTCTTTATGAAGGGAAAATGATTGATCAATATAATCACAGATACAGCTCGATAGAATCTGTGCAAGATGTTGTTCAAGGTAGGCACGATAATGTGGAAACTGCAGAAAAATTATTGAGGAATCCTAATTATGTTGTGCAACCAAGGTTTTGGGTCAATCAAAATAATATCCCTATCCTCTCAAGAGTTCCTGATATTATAATTGATCAATATTATTCTGATAACATTCCAATCATCAAACAAGCTCTGTATCTCTGGTTAGCAAGCTATTTAAGGACACAATCAAACGAAGAATATTTAAGTTTTGTGCTTCAGAATAAACTTCTAAACAATGATTTAGATATAAACCTTGACAGTCCGGATTACTTAATGATGGGGAAAATATTTCCTCTTGCTGTCGATGAAATAAAAATGATAATGTCCAAGGAAGATATCCTAGAATTATTGAAAAATATTGTTGACAATCGACGTTTTAAGGGGTATTAGCTTTTAGAGATGTTACAAGTTCAGGAAGTGAGAGAACTTGCATATTTTCGATTGTACCAAGTGTTGCTTATGGAAACAACTTACCATTGTTGATCTCTTTTTTAAAAAATGATTATCTAATCTACACCAATTTAAATTCTATGGTATTAGACTTTGTTTCTAGACAGAAAATTGGTGGAAATCATTTGAATAATTATATTCTTAAACAACTTCCCATTATTCCACCTGATAAATACAATGATAAACAAATATCTTTAATTAAAAAGTTATTGTTAGAACTAACTTACACAGCTTATGATTTAAAGGACTATGCAAATTATTTGGACTATTCTGGTGAACCATTTACCTGGGATACAAAAAAGAGATTAGAAAATCAGTGTATGTTGGATGCAATTTATTTCCAACTTTATGGAATCACTAAAGATGAAATGAATTACATTTTTGAAACTTTCCCAGGTTTGAAAAAGAGAGAAATTAATATTTATGGGTATTATCGAACTAAAGAAACAATCCTTAAATATTATGATGAACTAGATATTAGTTAATTATGTCTAAAAATTCAGAACAAAATAATAGCAATTTTACTCCACTTGAATCTATTGAGCAGGCAAAGAAACTTTCCGATGAAGAATTATTAAACTACTTGTTAAACTATTGGCATCTTGAGGCACCAATTATTACAGGCTATGTAAGAGTTTTAGGATTGGATAAAAAACTTGCCTGGTTGAAGGATATAAAAAATCAAAAGGGTGAGGTTCTTGAATATCCATTTTATGATTGGAGAGTAAAAGAATCATTATAGAAGCTAGGTGCATATATTGGTAAGGGAGTAAGGGAAGAGTACAGGGATAATTATGTCCAGATTCATTTTCGGCTTAGTAACAAAAATGAAAGGGAAAAATGGTGGAATCCATTTTTAATTAATTGTGATCAATCTTCAATTAAAGTTCTTGAAAGATTACCGAAAGAAGAATTGGTAACTGATGGTGATTATATCCTTCTGCCGCAAACAGCAATTTCCTATCACATAAAAAAGAATATTAAAAAAGCAGAAAAAGAAATTGACGAAGCAATTAAAGAAAAAAAGAACTTGCTAAGTGAAGAGGAAAACAAGCTTAATAATAAAACCTCAGAGCTTGAAAAACTAAACACAACATTCACTCAAAAAAGTGATTTAATTTCAAGCCTTCAGTACCAATCCGAAGAAATATCAAGCAGCATTGTAAAGCAAAGTGCGAAAATTCAAAAACTCACAATAGAGGAAGAGAATTTAATTATGAGAATTAATACACTTAAGGATTTTATTAAAGAAAGAGCAGATTGGCTTCATAAACTGGATTTAATAACCGATGAGGTTTATGAATCATTTAAGTTGGAATCAAACTCGGATTTTCAACCTGATAAAGAAACCATCGCATTTAATGCGATCAATAATAATTTTTCTGATCTCGTCTCATACATTCATTCATACACGTTCAATAAAGGGATCGTCTATCCTCGTTTTCTAATTGAAGATTTTTTAACTCTACTTCGAACAAATGATTTTATTATACTTAGTGGATTGTCGGGATCAGGAAAAACACAAATTGTAAAATCCTTTGCTGAAGCTATGAGCGGTGTTGCAAAAGTAATTCCTGTAAAACCAAATTGGACAAGCTCAGAAGATCTACTTGGTTTTTACAATCCTCTTCAAAGATCATATCTGACAGCACCATTTTTAGATGCACTTATTGAAGCTGAAAGAGATCCATCGAGGTTGCATATAATTTGTCTTGATGAAATGAATTTGGCAAGAGTCGAATACTATTTTGCAGATTTTCTATCTGCGTTGGAAAACCGCGATGTTCAGCCTGAAATTGTCTTATACTCTTCAGATGAAGCTGAACACGTATTTTCTGAGTTCAAAGCGGTAATAAAAATACTTGATGAAGCGAGAGGTGAAATCCCTGAGGAATCTATAAATGACTTTGGTCATTTCTTATCCAACAAAGATATCAATGAAAAATTGAGAAATATGATTGGAATAAATGATAACGAGACGTTTGTTAGTTTACATTCCAGATTAAGAAGGATGTTAAATGGAATACTGAATGTTCCAAGTAAATTGAAATTTCCTGGCAATGTTCGAATCATAGGTGCAATAAATATAGATGAAACCACACACTATCTTTCACCCAAAGTTTTGGATAGGGCTCATATTATAAAATTTGATAGCCCATTAAGATATAATCTGAAAGAAATATCTGAACAGATTACTGCATATAAAATTGAACCGAAAAAAGTTTATGTGAATCCATCAGAATTCCTACCGCTTAGAAACAAATATCCCGATTATGATTTAAGTGATTCTTTAGTAAATACTTTAAAGAGCTGGGCAAATGATCACTTTGAAAAAGTTGGTGTTGATTTAGGATTAAGAACCATCAGGCAATCACTTCTTTACCGTAACTTACTTTCTGAATTAGATGTGAGTGAAAAGCAAATCTTAAATAATATATTAAGACATAAGCTGCTGCCAAGATTGTCAATCGATGGCAATAAAAAAGTTGGTAGCACTGAAGAAAGTATGCACGATATTATTAAAAAATTTCACGCAGATGTTTCCTCACAATTAGATGGAGAATCAATTCCTGATTCAAATAATGCTTCAATAGAATTAGAGCGGATGATCAAAAAAGCAGAAAACTCGGACCTAGTCTATAATTATTGGGTATAATATTTTTTTATGGAGCCCAAATTTGAAATAAGGTTAATCAGTATTAATTGGATTGCAAAGGACAAAATTGGAGCAATCAAAAAAGCCTTGGCTCCATTAGAGATGGATTATGATCCTGAATTGGGTTTTTCCGCTGACGCTTTCTCCTACCCAAAAATTGATGAGAAGACAACTGCTCAAATTTCTGTCAAATGTTTTGATAATAAAATCGCACCTGAATTAGCTCATTCCGATGGTTCAACCGAACAACTCTTAAAAGTTCAAGATCCAATTACGAAAGAAATATATTGGATAGAGAATGGAGATTGGAAATCAATTAAATCTTCTAATGGATACAAATTTTGGTATATGGACGCTCCTTCTCATAGACGAGCTGGTAAATTAAACATCCGAATTGGTGACCAGGCCTGTCTAATAAACATTAGCATTCCAAAATTCTCAGCTGATGAATATGATGAAATATTAAATGACTTTAAAAACACTTGCTGGGAACTAATACTTGATGTGAATAGCGGTGTTACAGTTGAGGACTATTCTAAAACTGGTGTCTTTTCAGAAAAATTCTATCAACACTTAACTGAATTCATTAGAGCTTCGAAGAATATTTTAAGAATGCCGCATAATGAACTGCGTGAAAAACAAATTTTATTAAAGCCAGAAAGAGTTCGACCCATCCCACGGACTTTTATGGAACTTGCGGTTAAGGGAAAACCTAAAACTCTCTCAAGCAGAGGTTATGAAACATCATTTAATACACCCGAAAATAGATATATAGCCGGACTTGCAAAAAAGCTATCGTTGTTATTATACCACCAGGAAAGAATTTCAATTGGGTTTTCGAAAAGGATTAAATTCAAAATTAAAGAAATTGAAAAAAGGATAAACAGTTACTCTGATAAATTTAAAGTGAATCCTGCCACTCTGGATTTTACAATTGAACGTGAAAGAAAAAAAATTGAAGAGAAACAAAAATTAATAAATGATATTGTCAGAAATAATCGGCAAACTTTTTTTGTAGGTAAACCAAATATTATAGAATTGAAGTTTAAAATAACAAGTGAACCTAGGAGCTCAAATTATAACTGTTCTTTTTTTACAGATATATATGAATACAATTCTACACCACAAAGCGATCTTAAATACCTATTGGAGTTTTCACATCAATTTGTAGATATTTTTAAACGATATGATTGTTTTAGAATGAAGGTGGATAAACCACAAAAGCAGCATTTCGAATCAAAAGGAAAAAGATACGAGAAAAGGGAAATTGAAAACATAGAATTGATGGAGTTGATTGATTCAAATGAGCATCAAAGAAGTCAGCAATTTGAAAAATGGAGAAAGGACTTAGAAAACAACAATTGGGAAAGAGTACTATCGTCAAAAGAGAAAAAACTCCAGGAAAAAGAAATCACAAACTTGAAAGCTCAAAAGAAGTATTTTATTACAGAACAGCAACGATGGGAGCAAACAATTTCTGAAATGAATCCACTTTCAAAAAAAGTTAACAATTTAGTCGCCTCATTTAACAAATTAAAAATTAAGCCCGCATATAGATTTCCTCAGTCTGTAATTTTTATTTACAATCCCGATTATAGTAAAGTGAAATCATCATTTGATAAAATGATGAAAGAATCCAATATAGAAGAAAACACTTTTGAATCTCTTTTAACCATTGATGATTATGAAATTGTTGACCTGCCTCAGGTTTATGAAAAGTGGTGCTTGATCAAAATCATCGAGATGCTTACAAATGTCTATAAATTTGCTGGTGATAGTTGGAAAAATAATCTAATTAAATCAGTAAAACCTCAATCTAATAAAACTACGGAATTTGAATTTACTTCAAGTGCAATTGGTCTTAACCTAAAGTTATTTTATCAACCTGTTTTGTTTAACCATAAAACTCCTGATTACCGTATTGATCTTTATAATTTTGAAAATGCTTCATCAAATATCTTTAGCGATAGGTTGGCTTCCTTGATTATTGATGCAAAGTTTAAGGATTATAAAGACCAGAGTGAAGTATTAGATGAAATAAACTTGTTAACGAATATAAAAGATTATGGAGAAAGAGATTTCCTTTCATCGGAAATGAATAATTATGTTTTTGTATTACATCCATCATTAAATAAAATAACCTCACCCACTACTACACAAAATTGGAGTATTTCTTCTTATTACGGTGGTGATTCGTTATTAATACAAAATCAAACGCAGCCGGATCATAAATTCGGATCTGTTCTACTTCGGCCAAGCGAAGAAAGTAATTTGCAAAGACTCTTAATAATGTTTTTTCAATATGGTTTAGAAGAAGAAACGAAATGTGCAATCGAAGATGCAAATAATCCTGAAATCAAATTTGATCCTTATCCCCGGACTATTAAAGAACTTTATTGCCCGATTTGTTCTTCGGCAGTAACAAAAAATCAGCGGGACAAAACAGGCAAGAATAATAATGGTCGAGAGTATTTCATTTTGTGTAATAATAAAAAATGCGGCTTTGAATTTATAATAAATTACTGCCGTAATTGTTATAATAGGCTATGGAAGTTAGGAAGTTTTTGGACTTATCACGATACAAGTCCACTAAGCCCATTTGATATAAAGTGCCCACATTGTGGAATTTCTAACCCAATGAATATTGATGTTAGAAGAGATTTAAACTGAGGTCTACAATCATTAAAAATTTATTTAAGTATTAATATGAATCCATTTAAAGTATTTGATGAGATAAAATTTCAATATCAATCTTACATTAAAACTTTTCAAAAATTTAAGAATAAAGAGATTGAGGAGTTCGTAAGGACACAAAGCGAACATGGTAATCTGCTTTGGAGAGAACCGCTGTTACAGATTACTAAAAAGTTTAAGCAAGGTAAAAAGCTTACAGATCTTGTTGAAGTGGGCATTCTCGATAAACAGTGTTTAAACATTTTTAAAATTGGTGATAATGTTATTCACCCATACTTTCATCAACAGCAATCAATCGAAATTGCGGTAAAGAAACAGCAAAATCTTATTGTAACTACAGGAACAGCTTCAGGAAAATCTCTTTGCTTTGAAATACCCATCATTAATTATTGCTTGAATAAAAAGGTTGAAGGACAAAGGGGAATTAAAGCTATAATTATTTATCCAATGAATGCTCTTGCAAATTCACAATACTACGAATTGGCAAAAAAATTAAATGGTACTGGACTTAAGATTGGAATCTACACTGGGGATACAAAAGCAGACAAGGATACGGCACTTCAATCATATAGAGACATATTTGGTCAAGATGCTCAACCGAATGACTCAGAAATTATATCCAGACTCGAGATGCAACTTAATCCCCCCGATATTCTGATAACAAACTATGTTCAGTTAGAATTACTTTTAACAAGATTGGAAGATAGAGGACTATTCCCTGAAGGTTACAGAGAAAATTTGAAATTTTTAGTAATTGATGAATTACACACTTATCGTGGTAAAAAAGCAACGGATGTTGCCTTTCTGATCAGAAGATTAAAACAAAGAACGAATACTTCTGGGAACCTGATATGCATTGGAACATCAGCTACGATGGTAAGTGAGAAAGAAGGTGTTAATTCAGATGAAGTCGTAGCAGAATTTGCTACGAAGTTTTTTGGTGAAAAATTCTTACCGGAAAATGTTGTAAAGGAAACAGAAGATGAAACTCTTTATTTCAAAGGCGAAATTCTAAATCCTAGTATTGAAGTAACTGAAGATTTAATAAATAATTTTAATGAAAGTAATACTACTTCAATAGCTGCTCTTTACAAGTCTCTTATGGGCTCGGATATCAAAACCGATTTCAGCTTTGAGGAACTGGGCGAAAAATTAAAATCTTCCAAAACTCTATTCTTCATTGAAACAAAATTGAGTGAGCACATTTATGGATTTAATGAACTTGCTGACAAATATCATATTGAAGTGCGTTCAACTTTTTCAAAGCAGCA
>Ga0172370_10007300_pt1 | contig 13590 bp, 13 predicted proteins | sample LakKiv5m_FD_114538 | JGI IMG/M metagenome (GOLD analysis project Ga0172370, IMG submission 114538) | Freshwater microbial communities from Kabuno Bay, South-Kivu, Congo - kab_022012_11.5m | ecosystem: Environmental > Aquatic > Freshwater > Lake | place: Democratic Republic of the Congo...
GATCCGGAAGTCGAATGCCCGGCCATGCCGGTGCTGAGAGTTAACAGCCCCGATGGTGCACAAATGGTCCCGGAATGCCGAGTACTGGTAGGTTCCCCCAGACATATAATTGTTGATGGTCATGGCCTTACCAAACCGGTCCCGGATGAACTGGGCCATCGAAAACAGCTTGGGATCCACGAACCAGATTGCTTTATCTACGTACTGCTCAAATATCATGGGCGGTACAAATTCTTGCAGCGAGAAATCCTTACTCACTTTCATGCTGCAAGGCTTGTTTAATGAGGGCTATATCCAGGGCGTGATCCTGAATTGCTTTGGAATGGGCATTCAGGCGGCTATCCACCACCGTGCATCGGGAAGCGCAATTCTGCCGGATCGTATCCACGCTCCCCTGAGTTGTGGCAATAAGAACCCGCAGGTCCGATATCGCCTCGGTCAGCGCATCCATGCTTTTGATCCACTTTTGTATCCAGAAACCAATGATCCCGAGCAGGATTACGATAACCCCTCCTGCCAAAGCCAGCAAATTCCCAAGATTGTCCATCAACATCTGTTTATTCGAAAATAAAATCTTCGCCGCCTGAATAAAAGGACAGCCGCTAGAATGAATAATCCAAGGAAAGAAGCTCCTTTAAATCAAATTTATATAGTCAGATTTGGTCAAGGATTCTTTTATTTTTGTTTTTGAAGGCGGGCACGAAAGAGTTAAGAGTACCAACATTTGAAGTATCGAAATCTACTTTTCTGGCATGACTAAAAATGTGCTACATAATGAGGGAAATCTGATAGAAAGCAAAAATAAATTGAACGACGGCAGTTCCTTCAAGATATCAAGGTTTAAGGAGGTGATAAAAAAGACGTTGCCGCACAAACATGACGAATATTTTGAGATCATTTTCCTTCATGAAGGCGAAGGATTTCATTGGATCGAATCCGAAAAACATATGGTTACGGTCCCGGAAATCTACATTCTAAGACCTGGACAGCTCCATTTCTGGCAGTTCACCTCAATCCCGAAAGGATTTGTTATTCTGTTTAAAGAAAAGGAATTCAACCAAATCCGGGAGGGGGACCTCATGGATGCCTTCACCGTGCTTGCACAAGATTCAAGAATTGGATTGAACAACGAATCGTATCCAATCTCGATCCTGTCGGAATTATTGGCAGAGCACCAAGAGATGCAAAGACACTCTTCCCTTATCCTGCATGGATTGCTGAGGGTTCTTTTTGGCAAACTCCTGAATCACCGAGAAGAGGATGCCAATCCAGGCGGTGGCTCATACCCGGCGTCTGACCGGTTTCAAGCGCTTCTTATAAAGGAATGCCCCAGATTACACAAGGTGACCGACTATGCTAATCTGCTCAACGTGACACCACAGAATCTCAATGCTGTTTGCCGAAGGCAAATCGGATCGAGTGCCGGCGAGTTAATCCATAAGAGGTTGCTTCTTGAAGCCAAGAGATACCTGCTCTATACGGATAATACCGTTGCTGAAATCGCAGAAATTTTAAATTTTAGCGATGCATCAAATTTCAACAAATACTTCCGTAAGCAGGTAGGCATGACTCCCTTGCAATTTAGAGGCAGTCATTTTCAATAATACCGGATTTAAACCTTAATGTACCATGTGAGATGGGGAACAGGTGTATAGTTTTACCACCTGGAAAACACTCACATGTATGGAAATACTCATTGTAAGTACGATAGCCTTTCTGAGCGCAGGTCTGACTTTTTTCTCGGGATTTGGTCTGGGAACCATTCTGCTACCCGTGTTCATCTTGTTTTTTCCAGTGGATATAGCCATAGCCCTGGTAGGGGTTGTGCATTTTACCAATAATCTGTTCAAGATCACATTGGTTAGTAGATATATAGACCGGACCGTGTTGATCCGTTTTGGCTTGCCCGCGATTGGTGCGTCGTTTGCAGGGGCATGGTTGCTATTAAGAATCGCCGACCTGCCGATCGTTTCGGAATATTATATCGGAGCGAGCCTTTTTCAAATTTCTCCGGCCAAACTGATTGTGGGGATTCTGTTGATCTGTTTTTCATTTATGGACCTCTTCCCTAGTTTGATAAAGCTGCAATTTAAAAAGGATCACTTTATCCTGGGAGGAATATTGAGCGGTTTCTTCGGTGGACTCACAGGTATTCAGGGTGCATTAAGGAGTGCATTTCTGGTTAGGGCGGGACTCAGCAAAGAAGCCTATATTGCATCAGGTGTTATCATCGCTTCCCTGGTTGATGTTTCGAGGCTTAGCGTTTACGCCGGACGTTTTCAATCTTCCAACTTAACGGAAAGCCTCTCATTGGTCATTTGCACCACCGCGGCCGCAATAATCGGCGCCTACCTGGGAAGCAGAATCCTTAAGAAAGTAACCATGAAATTTATCAAGGCCTTGGTCGGCACACTAATGATTTTAATATCACTGGCTCTTATTCTGGGTCTTATCTAATATCAAATAAACGATGGATCTTATTAACCGGTTACTCGGTTTGAAATATCTTACCATAACCTTCAAAGCGGTAACGCTGATTGTTTACGTTTTTCTAATCGTTACTGGACTTTCCGCATATTCTCAGGATCCCATCTTATTGATGCAACTAAGGAATACAAATGTTGGAAACCTGATAGTCTGGTCCTATTGGTGGCCAGCAATCGTTATAATGGCCATTTTCTTTGGTCGAATCTGGTGCATGGTCTGCCCCGTTGAATTAATCACCAGCCTCATGACTATCATCGGTATCAGGGGGAAAAGACCAGGATGGCTGAAATCGGGTTGGGGTATAACGGTTTTTTATGCATTGATACTGTTTGTCGGGATTCAGGTTTTCGCAATACACCGGGTGCCCTTGTATATGTCTATCTATTTGATAACAATTCTACTAATTGCAGTTGTGGTCGGGTATATTTGGGAAAAGAATACGTTTTGCAGGTATGTTTGTCCAGTTGGATACCTCCTGGCTCTGTATTCAAAATTTGCCATGTTTGGTTGGAGGGTAAAGAATCCTGCAGTGTGTGCCACATGCACAGATAAATCCTGCATAAGCAGTAAGTTTCAGTATAAGGTAGATGATAAGAGCTGTGGGGTGGGACTATATCCTGCCCGTATCGATGACAACGAACATTGCATACTATGCGCAGGATGCCTTAAGGCATGCGACACTCAAAATATGGGCAAGCAAGGAGATCGGCCAAATCCTGGATTGTCATTCATTGGCTTAGGTAAAGGACTGCAAAACATTAAGCCCCTGGCCATACCTGAATTAGCCTTCGTGGTTCTGGTTTCCGGATTTGTTGTCTCTGAAATTTGGTCAGAATGGCCGACAACAGCCAAGATCCTGGCTCTGCTACCAGACCAGGTTTTAAAACCGCTCTCAATTACCAACATAGCATGGAAAGAGTTTATAAGTGGATTGCTTTTGTTTGGCGTCCTGCCTGTTGCAATCTGGCTTATACCATGGATCATTGCCAAATTTAACGGATCTACTATTAAGGTTAAAAATTACTTTACGCATTATGGATTGGCGTTTATTCCGATCATTGCTGCTGCTCACCTAGATAAGGCCCTGCTTAAATCAACTTCCAGAATTCCATATTTAAAGCACGTAGCCTCAGACCTCTCTGGAATAAACACCGCCCACGATATTGTCAATAAATCGGTTATACTTTCTGCAAACCCAAAATGGATGGTTATAACTATTTCAATATTAATGACTTTTGTGATGCTTGCCGGGGTGTGGTTAAGTCAAAGAGTAATCAGGAACGTAAACGGCTACCTAGGAGATCACAGAAGCTTAAAATGGTATTATCTTGTGCCAATATTCTATGGATCTGTGTTCCTGAGCATGATAATTATCTGGCGTTGGTTCGCCTATTGAATATTTGGGGATTATGAAATCAAGTGTTGGTAGCAAGCTTACCATGAGTGGAGCTATTGTATTGGTTCTGATTCTCCTAATCGCTTTTGCCGGTGCGATTGCTAATGAAGTGTTAAAAAGAACCTCCCATTTACTGGTTGAGGAGTTTATGGAAATGGAAGAAATTCAGAATCTTCGATTCTCCATTAACCAACTCAACAATTGTTTTCAGAGAACTCTGGAAAGTGGAAATAATGGAGTCAATGACGGTCTGGATTCTTTCGTTGCGGAAGCAACGGCAAGTGTTGAGAAAACCAGGAAGACCTTAACGGATCGGCACAATCCGACAATACTGGATGAACTCACCAAAACCATTGGCCGGATTGGCACTGAATCTGAGCCCTCTACGCTGGTGGGTCCTCATCTGAAACCGGTACTAAAGGTGGGAATCCACAAAAATCAGAATATTGCAAAAGATCTTAACAAACATGTTGAAGATCTTGACGTTATTCTTTTGGAGACAAAAACAGAGGTCGACAAATATGTACGCTTGAACCAAAAAGCGATTGCCCATGGCAGGGTTACAATTATGACTCTGATCATCCTTGTATTTCTGGTGATCCTGTTCGGGGGTATGGTGTTTATTCGATCGCTTACCAGGCCGATAACGCAGCTGCTTGAATCTATCGAGGATGTGACCCTGGGTAATTTTAAGGTCGTTGCCCAAATCCCAGGTCAGGACGAGTTTGGAACACTTGCGAAAGCTTTTAATACCATGGTAGCCAGAATTGATGAGGTAACGGTAACCAGGGATCAATTTGACAATATCTTTAATAGCATACATGACGGATTAATTGTAACAGACCTGGAGGGGCGTGTTACCGCTACTAATTTGTCTGCGGCGGCAATTCTTGAGCTTGGCAAGGATTCAGGTTCGGGAATCGATATAAGGACTTGGTTTATAAATGGCTGGAGCCCTCCCCTCAAAAGCTCGGGCCATAAGTCTGTTGAAAGTGAGACGGTGGTTGTAGCTTCCACGGGTAAGAAAGTTCCGGTATTATTTGCGATCTCCATGCTGAAGGATCTATCTGGCTCACTAACCGGCTGTGTAACAGGCTTCCATGACCTAACCGAAAGGAAGAAAATTGAGCAAGAAGTATTAGCCGCGCAGAACGAGAAGGCAGTGGCAATCTTTGATGCCCAGGAACAAGAAAGGTTTCGGTTAGCACAGGAACTACACGATGGTATTGGCCAAATCCTCACTTTTGCAAATTACGCACTTGAATCTTTGGGGGATAAGATTCCGGATCAGATTATTGACATGAAACAGGATATCCATTTAATTAAGAACCAAATTACCGGGGCGATCAGCGAAAGCCGTAAAATTTCCCACAATTTAATACCGCTGGCTTTACATCATTTTGGGCTGGAAATTGCCATCAGGGAATTGGTCGGGAATCTTAACCATCAGACAAACACCCGATTCCATTTTCAAACATATGGTTCGGACTGTAGGTTAAACCTTCAGCTTGAACTACTTTTATTCAGATCCTGCCAGGAACTTCTGCAAAATGTGATGAAACATGCCCATGCTGGTAACGCTTTTATTCAATTAATTCATCGGGATGCAAGAGTGGTTCTGATCTGTGAAGATGATGGTCAAGGATTCTCGGTGCAAAAAAGTTGGCAGCCTGACCAGGGTATTGGTTTAGCAACAATTAAGGAACGTGTTGAGGCCTTTAATGGTCAAGTAATTGTTCATTCTGGAATCAACCGGGGAACTGAGATAACTTTGGAGCTGCCCCTTAATTTTCAACGCAATGAGTAAAACACGCATTCTGATAGCAGATGACCATGACCTGATTCGAAGCGGACTTCGGAATTTATTGCGAACCTACAGGGATTTAGAAATTTCGGGTGAGGCCAGAAATGGTCATGAAGCGGTTAATCTTGCGAAAGAGACGCAACCCGATATCATTTTCATGGACATCTCAATGCCTGAACTTAATGGAATTGAGGCTTGTAGAATGATTAATGCCAGTAACCCGGGTATTAAGATCATCGCCTTATCCCAGTATGAAGACGATGCATTCGTGGATCAAATCATTGAGGCAGGCGGTACGGGTTATATGTTGAAAAACTCTTCAAAGGATGAGTTTTATACTGCTATTCGGTTGTGCATGAATGGTCAACGATATTTTAGTTCAAGCATCTCCGATTCATTATTTAAGAACCGGAAACAGAAACGGGATAAAGATACCCTATTACCCCAGAATGAAATCCACCTGACCAGGAGGGAAATCGAATTGGTTCGGTTGATCGTAACAGATCATTCCAACCAGGAGATTTCCCAGATTCTGTCTATCAGCCTTCGAACAGTGGAAACTCATCGTAGAAACCTAATGCACAAGCTTCAGATTCACAGTGTTGTTGCGCTGGTCAAATATGCCACCGAGCGAGGCCTCCTGCATACAGGTTTGTAATTTTCTCATCGACATTTCTAAGTGTTATCTGGTAGGAAAAATACCAGCTCGATGTGATTGCCAAGGGCAAATTGCTTCCATATTTTTATAACTTAATTAAACCATATAAATATGGAAGCTGCATCGCAAAACCGAGCCCTGAGGCAACTCATTCCAATGTTACCGATCGTAATCCTCCTGGTCGGAATCACTGTTTTTAACGGCTGTAAGAAAGAAGAACCAGATGAGGATGCCTGGAAGGAAGCAAATTCAACTTGTTTAACATCAGCTTGTCATGGAAATCCGAATCTGGTCAAAAACGTGCCGGTAACAGGTGGAGCCATCGAAAAGATACCACTTTTTGTTGATTCAACAGATTTTGTTGCCACTGACCACAAAGGTCTTCTTTGTACCTCGTGCCATACAGACATAACCATGAACAATGGCATGCATGGAAAGGCATCAAAAATTTACGGTGGATGGGCCCGATTCTCACAAAAATCAGGTTCAAAAGCTCTTGCCAATTCAGACAGTACGAGAAACTATGGTACTCAAGCATCTGTGTCCTGTGCAGCCTGTCATGAAGAACAAGGCAATGAGAATGCCGCGCATGTGAAAATTCCCCGTTTGAGAAGCGCATCAATCAGGGACTTTCAAGGCCACAAGGTGGGCGAAGCATACGAGGACGACAATTGCAGCCGATGCCATGCGACTTGTGCCACGTGCCACTTTAAGTCAGATATTACACCCAAAGCCATTACCCATACCGATATCCTGATTCAGTCAAATTGGGATGGAATACAAACCAGCGGAGACAATTTTAATGGAGTTAATTGGAGCGATGCTACTGAGTGGCGAATGGATTGGACCGCTAATGTTAAGTCTCACAACTTCAGGAACAAAGAAGAGCTCAATGGTTCAAATGATGTCTGCAAATCATGCCACATCGGCTATTATCGTCCTGCGCAGAAAGGTTTTGCGATGCGGAATGGTGAACTTGATAGTATGTACGCAACCGGAATCAAACGTCATCCTCAGTTTCAGGAGCTTTCCCTTGGATCAGTCCATCAAAACTCAACCTGTGGATCTTGCCATGGAGCTTCACTTCATCAGCAAGAATCTATCGAAGGTGGGCCAGAATGTGTAGACTGCCATAGCAAGAATGCTGCAAATCATCCCAGTATCAATCACATGAACCTTAGCGCTGGGGTTAAGATTAAATGTATTTCCTGTCATACCAATCACAGGGCAAGTGATTTTGGAGGTGCGGGCCAGAGCAACTGGATTAACCCTGAAATAACGAATCAGAAACTGATAGTCCCTGTAACTGTAAAATACAGTGAACTTCTTAACTGGTATCCTCACATGATGTCAAAATCAGTGAATTGCACAGCACTATGCCATTTTGATGGAAATCGTGTGGGTGCTCATACCATGGGTAACGTTTCTATACCGGTCAGACCAGCGATCCCGTATAAAATTAATTACATTAAAGGCGTCTCTGATGAATAGGACGTAACTTAAATCGTTTGTTGATAGTTGAAGGGGCGCTTATGCGCCTCTTTTTTTTAGGTCAAAACAATTAACGGTCATGGATAATTTGTTTTTTCAGGTATCCACCAGTTTTACTATCTCTATTAAAACTTAAATAAGGAGAATTAGGAATTCCTTGAGCAAATAAGAAGTTTCGGTACCAGAACGCAATTTTGCCTTCTCAGCTTTACTTACTCTGATGACGGACCTATTCATTGAGATATTTTATATCATGTGTATTGTATTTGAATATTGTTTATAGTTTTGTAAACTTATAAACATATAAACATGAAGGATAAAACGATCTATTTGCTGCATGCCAATATTTGCAAGGCACTAGCCAATCCGCTGCGCATCGAGATCATCGAACTACTCGGTGAACGGGAAGTATCCTTTATTGATTTGCAAAACGAAACCGGGGCCTTAAAATCAAATCTTTCACAGCACTTGTCCCTAATGGTTTCCAGCGGATTACTAGTTCAAAGAAGAGATGGACTGAAGGCATATTATAAGCTTTCCAGTGAGAAGATTGCGATCGCCTGCCAAATGATGCGGGATATTCTGGTTGACAATCTCAACAAACAACACGAAATGATCAAACAACTTTAATATCATTCCTATGAAAAAGTCTCTCTTTATGGTAGCTCTATTGGTGGGCTTGGGGATCATGGCATTTCCCCAATCAAATATTGATAATACCCAAAAACCTGAACCGACCAGTATCGGAATGGTGATATATTCCCAGGATGTTGAAACCGTATGGAATGCTTTAAGACTCGCAAATTTTGCTGTCAATGCTGGCGACACCGTTGAGATATTCCTGTTAGGGAAAGGAGTAGTTGTGGATTCATTGGCAAAGACTAATGAGGACATAAAAACGCAAACGAAAATTTTTCTGGATTCAGGAGGGGTCATTCAAGGATGTGGCACCTGCCTTCGAAGCAGAAATAACCTGAATCCACAAGTTTGCACCCTTTCATCAATGGGTGATTTATATGCCATTGTAAGAAAAAACAAAATCCTGTTAACCTTTTAATGCTAAGAATCATGAGTAGTATTTTAATTTTGGTGAATGACGCCCCTTACGGAACTGAAAAAGCATATAATGCTATGAGGTTAGCCATGCAGCTTCAAAAAGAACATGATCAGACCGAAGTTCGTATTTTTCTGATGGCCGATGCCGTCACCTGCGCACTCCCAAACCAAAACACCCCTCAGGGATACTACAGTATCGAGCGTATGCTGAAGTCCATCATTCAAAAAGGTGGCATAGTTAAACTGTGCGGTAGTTGTGCGGAAGCACGTGGTCTGAAGTCCATTCCATTGATTGAAGGAACTGAATTAAGCACCATGAGTCAATTTACATTATGGACAGTGGAAAGTGACAAGGTTGTAATTTTTTAGACATGGTGTTGTTTACCTTTTAATAACATAATCATCATCTAATGTTTAATAAACTTTGATATTTGCGGTTTTCTCAGTAACCATTGAAGAATGGTCATGGTTTTGGGCAATAACATTCATTCCCACGGTTGCCACGATGATGGTGGCGATGAAAAATTTTACAGTTTTCATAAAATTGAAATTGTTATTGAATAAATAAAATAGGGAAAGGATAGACCGGTGGCACTCAGATAAAGTGCTGGCTATCCGCTAGAAAGTTGCAGGAATAATCAAATGCGAAAAACGCAGATGGAAGAAAGATTTACCGATGACACCAGGTAGGAGCCCGGCGGACTCCCTCTGTCATGAATTGTCATCTGCTTCAGAGGGTGCTCCGGGGCTGGCACAAAATCCGTGACCATAATCTGAACGTCAGGGACATGGACCGTTGCCAATTGGAAAGGAGCATCCTCGTAATTGTCGACTTTAAGATAATTGACGTGGTTCTGGCAGCATCCGGACTTGAATGAAAGGTCAACCGGATTGGATTCCTGGTCCTGTGCCATACCACAGGTTGCAGTGGAACCGGTAAGTGAAATTTTCGAGGCTACCGCCTTTCCCCCGCAAAAATGAACGGCAAAGGTCAGATGCATTCCTGAAATCAGGACGACCAGGGAAATCAATATGGCAAAACCTCTTTTCAATAATAACCAAAACGCCAATTGTCCGAAATTGTTTTGCAAATGTAAAACATCTGATTATTCGCAAGTGTTAAATATTTCCCAAATAGTTGAAAAGGAACAATTTAACTCAAATGGTGCTATGAGGGAAGGTTCAGGAAATGTCATCCTAACTCCTAAAATATTATGGATTAAGGGTTAATCGTGACTAATCGATGTCGATTTTGAGATCATATTAAACTCCTCCTGCCTCTCCCTGATCGATTGAAAACTCACCACCGCCGGCCTTTCATGCGCATCCCTTACCTCCTTCATCATACGGATATTGGCGCGTAGGAGGTCTACAATCTCTTCCGGCATCCCCACCCCACCCGCCGGCAGATCAAGCCCCTTGCCTGAGGCAAATTGCGGCACCCGAACCGCCTGGATGGCAGACAGGATCTCGGGGAAGTTTGCTCGGATGTTACGGGTTGTCGGCCCATCAATGACCATTTCCGGCTCCCGCTCCGAGAACAGCCCCAGGGTTGGCCGGGCATAGATCCCGGTTTTTATGCTGGGCAAAAGTGATGCCTGGTAAATCCGGTTGTCGTCGGCTCCCATCACCGGGTACCGGCCTTTTGCAAACTGCTGTGCGCTGATCACCGCAATCTGACCGGCAGTCCGGGCAATGGCCAGACCGGTCAGGATGGTTCTCAGGGTTTGGCTCAGATCCGCATTTACCCCGGCATTGGAGTTGATCCTGGCAATCTCCAGCGCCCCTTCGATCAAGGTCTGGGCAATGGCCCACCCTTTTTGTTTCTGACGGTATTTCCGCTCAATTTCTTCACGCTTCTTGGTATTGTTGCCGGCCGCTGCCAGTTCCCGGTTCATGGCGGCCTCCTGGAACAACCTGACCGTCTCGACCGCGGATGTGGCCGCATTGGCCCAGGTTTCAAGATACTTGAGCTTGGCTTCCCGGAGTTCCTTATCGGCTTCCTTATCCTTTTTGAGTTGCTCCTCCCGGTCCTTGTCACGCTGTTCGCTCAGCTCAAGGGCATTGTTAATTTGTTCTTTCAGGAGGGCATCATCCTCCTTGCTGATCATTTCGTTGTAGGCTTTTTCCTGCTCCAGCTGCCGCTTATCGACATCCTCATTCTGCTTGATCAGCAGATCATAGAATTTCCCTTCCTGTTCGAGGGTTTCCAGGCCGGCATTCTTTCGAAGGAGAATGACCTTCTTCAGGTACTCCATCTCCCCCAGGACCATTTCGTCCTCGAAATCCTCCTTCGTCAATTTCTCCTCGGCATACTGCTTTTTAAGCTGGATCACCCGCGCGGCGTAAGCATCGTCTGCCGCCTTGGTGATCCTGGCTTCCTGGTCTTTGGATAACTCCACCGAGGAATTCATGCCACGGGCCTTGGCCAGTTCGGCTTCCACTTTCTTAATCTTATTCTGCACCCGGATATAATCCGCTCCGCCCTTGACGACATTCTTCAGGGCCACGCCATAACGCTCGAGCTTGGCTTCCAGCTGGGCCTCCGTGTCGGAGCCGATCTGGTCTCCCTGGATCTCGGCATTCATGATATCGATGAGCTCGGATCTCTGATCCTTCAGGGATTTGATGCGGTCCTTCTGGATGTCAAGCAGGGCATCAATCGGCTCAACGGCCTTCAGGGCGTTTTCCCGGGCTTTTTCCTTTAGCTTCTCGGGGCTGAAAAGGTTCCCCACAAACTGGCCAAGGGTAACCTTTGAGTTCTCCGCTTTCAGCATGTTCCGCCGGCTCTGGAGCAGTTCCAGCTCGGCTTCCGCCAGGTTGAGGGTATCCTCGATCTGCTCTTTAAGGTGCTTTTTCTGCTCCACCGAAAGGGTGTTCAGTTTCGAGACATCCTCGGCAATCATCGTATAGGAGGTCTTCAGCTCAAGGTTCGCCTCAGTGAGGTCATCGGTCAGCGTTTTACGGGATGCTTCCAGGGCAAGGGCCTCTTTGGAGTTCTTGTTGTAATACATCAGACCTGCTGCCAGCGCGGTAATCCCGGCAATGACCAGCCCCACGGGATTGGCCTTCATGGCTGCGTTCAGCGCCTGCTGGGTCAGTACAGCAATCTTCTGCACGATGGTCAAACGGGCGGTTTGGGTCGCCTGGGCCTCGGTCATGGCAACCTGGATCCCGGTCTGAATCGACAGGGCTTTCGACACCACGGCATCCCGTACCTTGGCGGCTGACGAAGCAATCGAGAGCCCGATGCTTTTTATAAGGGCCGCGTTGTAAGCCAGGATGGCTCCGGCGAGGGATACCAGGAGGATCCGGTTCTTGGACAGGAACTCCGGCAAAGCCATGACCGCTTTCAGGAAATAATTCCAGAGGTTGGTGGAATGGATCACCACGGGCGCCAGTTTCTGGCCAATCTCGATGTACATCAGCTGTACCTTGTTCTTGGCCTGGGCAAGCCGTGCCGCCGCGTTGTCCGTGTTCTTGCCGGCTTGTTCGAAGGCGATTCCGGTGCCGGTGACCTCGCGGGTGTACTTATTCATGTCACCCTGGTTCATCACCAGTATCTCCCCCATCTTGGCCTGCTCCACCCCAAAGAGATCCGCCGAGCTCTGGCCCTTGTTGAAGCGGTCCCGAAGCTCATCGATCCCACGGTTCAGATCAAACACCCCGTCCTTCACCCCGATACCCTGCTCACGCATTTTCAGCAGGACCCTATCCAGTGCGGTACCGGCCCGCCGGGCCTCCGAGAACTTCGGGGCGATGGCTTCTATCGTTCCCACCATCTGCTCGACGGATATGCCCATCAAATTGGCGGTGGTACCGGATTTTTCGATTACCTCCGTTAGGTACGGGATTTCCCCGGCGCCAACTTTCGATCCGGCGGCAATGGTGTTGATGATGCGGTTGGCATCGGTGGCCTCCAGATTGAATTGGTTCATCGTGGTGGCCAGAGCAGCCGTTGCCGGCTCCAGATCCATCTTGCCGGCCTCCGAAAGCAAAATGGCGGCTTCCGTAACCGCAGCCAGGGCTTCCTTGTCTTTGAGAAGCTCCGGACGCTGGGATCCCATCTTGGTGTAAGCGTCAACGATATCTGAGGCGGATTGTTTGATCCGGACCCCGGACTCGGTAATGGAAACGGAAGATTCCTTGGCCTTTTCCCCGAGCCATTCCAGCTCCTTGCCATTTAGTCCGGTCAGGGCAGAGAGGTTATCGAGGCGCTCCTCAAAGAGGTTGGCCGCCTCGGCGGTTTTCCGGAAGGCTGCAACCACCCCGATGAGTCCCCCGATGACGGCCATCCCAAGGGTCTGGAACCGATTGAACTGGTCCCCGATGCCGTTCAGCGTGGCCCGCCAGGACCGGTCGACCTGACGGATCGAGGCGTTATGCTCCTGGATAATGCTTTTGAGAACCTTGATCTTCTTGCCGGCTTCCACGTACTCTTTGGAGCCAATGGTCATCTTGTTCTGTTCGTTCATCAGCTGGTTCATCTCCCGCTTGATGCTCTTGATATCGTTGTTTACCTCCTTGCCGTTGATATAGAGGTAAATCTCCCGGGTGTACTCTCTGGCCATCAGGTTCTAAGGTTAAAGGTGTTCTCATCAAGGATCGCATCCGCCTTGGCCCGGGTCACAATATCCGCCAGGCGCGGGATCTCCCGCTCGAAAACCGGGCGGAACCACGGTTTGGGCCGGCGAAGGA
>Ga0172370_10007303_pt1 | contig 13586 bp, 11 predicted proteins | sample LakKiv5m_FD_114538 | JGI IMG/M metagenome (GOLD analysis project Ga0172370, IMG submission 114538) | Freshwater microbial communities from Kabuno Bay, South-Kivu, Congo - kab_022012_11.5m | ecosystem: Environmental > Aquatic > Freshwater > Lake | place: Democratic Republic of the Congo...
CTTCTGTTCGAGCATGTCGCCGTTTCGATCGTAGAGCCCGGTGACGAAGTCGCGGGCTTCGCACAGGATGGGCGAGCGGGTGGTGCGCACCATGGCGATGGACATCTCTTCGGTTATGCTCTTTAGGCGCTTCTGGAGGATCGACACCAGGATGCGGTCGATGGCGACGCCGTTCCGGACGACGACGTCCGAAGTCGCTCCGCTGTCTGCACCGCGCGGCTGCTCCGCCATCACGCGACCGCCTTCCCGGTCGCGGTTCGCTCACCCAGGACGCGCTCCAGCACCGTCTTCTCCCTCTCGCGCAGGTAGATGGTGTAGGTGCCGAGACCATCGACCACCACGTCGAACTCCGGCGTGACGAAGGTGGTGGTGTTCACCTGCTCGATGATGCACGGCCCGCTCAGGCGGTTGCCGAACTTGAGACCGAAGCCGTCGTAGACGGGGATCTCAGCCGATGTCTTCTCGGCCGGCAGGTAGACGCGGCGCATGCCCTTGAAGGCTGCCTTGGGATCGGCGCCCGCATACGCTTCCGGCACCAAGCTGGGCTTCTCGGTCTCTCCGACCGCCGTCAGACGCATGTTGATCAGTTCCACCGGGGTATCGCGGTCCTCGAGCGAGTAGCCGTAGAGAGCGTCATGCGTGGCGTGGAATCGATGCTCGATGGCCGCGCGCGCGCCGGACTCCACCTCGGCCAAGGTGATATCGATGGCCACCTCGTGGTACTGGCGGATATAGCGCAGGTCGAGTTGCAGGTGGTAGGTGATGCGCTCGTTGGGGATGCCCTCCGCGTTGAGCAGGGCCTCGCCTTCGGTCTTCATCTCGGCGAACAGAGCACGGAAACGGTCCCAGTCGAGTTTGTCGAAGGTAACCGGATAGGTGCGCACGAAGTCGTGCTTGAGGTCGGAACGCAGCATGCCGGCGGCGCAGAAGATAGAACTCTCCTTCGGCACCAGGATCTCCGGGATGGAGAGGGCGAGCGCGATCATGCAGGCGTGATTCGGGCCGGCGCCGCCCGCGGTGACCAGGGGGAAGTCGCGGGGGTCGTAGCCAGCCTTGACGGCGATCTCGCGCACAGCGGCGGCCATGCCTACGTTGATCACCTCGTACATCCCCGCTGCCGCCTCTTCGATCGTCATCCCCAGGGGTTTGGCGATCTTCTCCTGCACGGCCGTCCGGGCGGCGGCCAGATCGAGCTTGATCTTGCCCCCGGCGAAAAAGTCGGGGTCCAGGTAGCCCAAGACCAGGTCGGCGTCGGAACAGGTGGGCTCGGTGCCACCCAGTCCGTAACAGGCCGGGCCGGGGTCGGCGCCCGCGCTCTGCGGACCCATGCGCAGCAGGCCCACCTCGTCGATCCACCCGATCGACCCCCCCCCGGCGCCGATGGTGACCACGTTGAGCATGGGCCAACTGATGCGGAGGCGGTTGATGTCACCCTCGGTTGTGGTGAGGGGCCTGGAGTCCTTGATAAGGGCCACGTCGAAGCTGGTGCCGCCCATGTCGCAGGTTATGCAGTCGGCGAAGCCTTGGCCGTCGGCATAGGCGAGACCGGCCACCGGACCGCCGGCCGGACCGGAAAGGAGGGTGAGCCCGGGGATGCGCATGGACACTTCGGGCGATATGACCCCGCCGTTCGAGGCCATGATCAGGAGCACCCCCCGATAGTCGAACGCCGAGAGCTTCTTGAGCAGTCCGAAGTCGGGACCCAAATAGAGTTCGAGCACCGGTCCGATATACGCGTTGAGAGACGCCGTCGACACCCGGTCGTAGAAGCGGATGGCGGGCAGCACCTCAGCCGAGACCGAGAGGAACACGTCGGGCAGCATCTCACGCACGATCTCCGCGGCCCGCAGTTCGTGGACCGGGTTCGCGAAGGAATTCATGAAGCAGACGGCCACCGCCTTCACGCCCTCGCCCTTGAGGAACTCGACCTCGCTGCGCACCGACGCCTCGTCCAGTGGGGTGATGACTTCGCCGGCGTAGTCTAGGCGTTCGGTGACGGGCCGACGCAGATAGCGCTCCACAACCGGCCGGGCGTTCTCATAGTGGTTGTTGTACTGCTCTTCCCGGATCCCCCGCCGCATCTCAAGCGCATCGCGCATGCCCTCGGTGGTCAGGAGACCGGTCTTGGCCCCCCGATAGGTCAGCGTGGCGTTGGTGGTCACAGTGGTGCCGTGCACGATGGTGGTCACCTGGTCGAGGAAGGTCGCGGTGGCCATGGCGCGGTCGGCGGCCATCTCCTCGATGCCCCGGATAGTGGCGATGGAGGGGTCCTTAGGGGTGGAGAGGGTCTTGTAGATGAAGCTCGCGCCGTCGTCCTCAGTCAGCAGGAAGTCGGTGAAGGTGCCGCCCACGTCGATGCCTATCTTGTAACCCAAGGCCGTCGCCCTCCCTAGAAGATGTTGGGTTCTTTGTAGACGCCGTACACGTCGCGAAAGACATCGGCCATCTCACCCACGGTGGCATAGGCCTTGCAGCACTCCACCAGAGCAGGCATGACGTTCTCGCCCTTGCGGGCGACCCCCTCGAGGGCCTGGAGGGTGGTCTTCACCGGTCCCGTCTCGCGGATGCGCTTGAGTTCGGCCAGGTCGGTCGCCTGGCACTCTGCCCACTCTTCGTTGTATTCGTGCAGCTCGACCTCCTCCTCCTCCGAGGTGACGTACTTGTTCACGCCCACTTTGATGAGGTCACCCCTCTGCACATCGCGCTCGAACTCGTAGGCCTGCCACGCCAGCTTTCGAGGCACATAACCCTGGGCCACGGCCGTGACGATGCCGCCGTGGTCCTCCACGTCGCGCATCTCCTCCCAGATCTTCTCTTCCATCTGCTTGGTGAGAGTCTCCATGAAGTACGAGCCCGCCAAAGGATCGACGGTGTCGCGCATGCCCACCTCGTCCATGAGTATCTGCAGGGTACGCAGGCTCAGCAGCGCCGAACGCTCGGTGGGGATGGCGTAGGCCTCGTCGAACGAGCACAGCGCGGTAGATTGTGCGCCGGCGAGAGCGGCGGCGAGGCCGTAGTACGCGCCACGCATGATGTTGTTCTCGGGTTCTGCTTTGGTGAGGCCCGAGCCGCCGCCGGCGAAGAGTCCGCGCAACATCAGGTTCTTGGGGTTTTTGACCCCATACTTGTCACGCAGGTTGGTAGCCCAGACCTTGCGCCCTGCCCGGAACTTCGCCACCTGCTCCCAGAGATTGCCGAAGATGTTCAGGTTGAAGCTGAAGCGACCCACGAACTCCTCAGGCTCGTAGCCCCGGCGGGCGGTCTCGTCGATATAGGCGTTGGCGATGCAGAAGGCGTAGGCCATCTCCTGGGCGGGCGTCGCTCCTGATTCCCGGATGTGATAACCGCACACGCTCACCGGGTTCGTCCTCGGCATGACCGTCATGGAGTACTCGATGGTGTCGCCGATCATGCGGATGGCCGGTTCCAGCGGATAGATCCACGCGCCCCGGCCGATCACTTCCTTAATGATGTCGTTCTGGGGCGTGGCCGAGATCTTGGTCCGGTCGAAACCCAGTTTCTCCGCCACCGCCTGGTACATGGCCAGCATGATCGAGGCCACGGCGTTGATGGTCAGCCCGGCGCCCACCTTGTGCAGGTCGATACCGGCAAAAGCGGTCTCGAAGTCGTGCAGAGAATCGACGGCCATGCCCACCCGGCCCACTTCGCCCATGGCCAGGGGATGGTCGGAGTCGAGCCCCATCTGCGTAGGCAGGTCGAAGGCCACGTTCAGACCCGTCTGTCCATGGTCGATCATCAGGCGGAAGCGCTCGTTGGTCTCCTTGGCGGTGCCGAACCCCGTGTACTGCCGGGTGGTCCATTCACGCGTACGGAAGCCGGTGGAGAAGTTGTTGCGCGTGTAGGGGAATTCTCCGGGTTCGCCCAGGTCGGTGGCGTAGTCGAAGCCGATGGCTTCCAGGTCTTCGGGACCGTACGTGGTCTTCACGTGGATGCCCGAGGAGAGGATCACGTCCTCGATCTGGTCCTTCTCGTTCTTGATGTAGCGCGCGACGTCCACAGACCCTCCTAGCGTGTGAGGGCCGTGATGGCCGCCACGATGTCGTCCAGATGCGTGCCGCCGGGAAAGACCCCTTTGACGCCCAGAGCCTGGAGTGTGGGGATGTCTTTCTTGGGGATGACGCCCCCTACGCAGACGGCCAGGTCCTCGGCGCCCGCGGCACGCAGGAGTTCCATCAGCCTGCGACAGATGGGCAGATGCCCGCCGGTGAGGATGGAGAGGCCGATGACGTCCACATCCTCGTCGATGGCCGCCCGCACGATGGCTTCCGCCGTCTGGTGCAGGCCCATGTAGACCACCTCCATGCCCGCCTCTTTCAAGGCGATGGCAATGACCTTGGCCCCCCGGTCGTGACCGTCGAGGCCGGGCTTGACCACCAGTACTTTCGTCCGGTGTCCAGGGGCGTGCCGAGGCTCCGCCTGGTCGGCGGCGGTTGCGGTCGGGCCTTGGCCGGCCGACGCAGCCCGGTCGGCCGAGAGGCCGGTAGCATTCTGTACGCTGTCATCCACGGCGGATCTCCTCTGTCAGAGCGGGGAGCACCTGCAGGGCGTCGCCGACCACCCCATAGTCGGCGTAACCGAAAACGGGAGCGGACGGATCGGTGTTGATGGCCACCACCACTTTGGCGGTATCCATGCCCATGATGTGATGTATCGCCCCGGATATACCGGCGGCGACGTACAAGGTGGGGGAGACGGTCTTGCCTGATTTGCCCACTTGGTCGGCGTGCTCGGCCTGCCCGGCATCGACCACCGCCCGGCTATAGCCCACCGCCCCCTCCAGGGCGTCGGCCAGTTCCTCGAGCAGATGGAAGTTGTCCGGACCCTTCATGCCCCGGCCCCCGGAGACGACCACGTTGGCCTCGGTGAGGTCCACGCGCATCGCCGCACCGATCTCGGTCGCCAACACTGTCACGCGTGGCGGCGCCGCAGGCGCCGCCACAATCTCCTCGGTCACCGTGGCCAGACCGCCGACCGCGTCTGCGCCAAAGCTGTGGGGCCGGAAGGCCGCCAGCACCGGGCCCTCACCCACCGCGTGCACGGCATACGCCTTGCCGCCCAGAACCGGACGCCGCACGGCGATGTTACCGGTATCCGTGGTCAGGTCAACGGCGTTGGTCACCGCCCATGCCCCCATACGGGCGGCCAGGCGCGGCAGTAACTCCCGGGTGCGGGCACTCTCCCCGAAGAGCACCAAGCGTGCCGCGGCAACCGGGGCGCCCGCTGCCGGGTTGCCGGAGGTACCGGCGCCCAGGAAGGCCGCCAGGACGTCTACCCAGGCGTCGGCCGAATAGGGTGCCAAGCCGTCGCCGGTCAGCGTCACCACGCGGTTGGCCTGGCCGTTCAGGCGCGACTTCAGTCCGGCCTCGTCGCCGAGAGTCACGGCCACGACCTCATTGCCGGCGGCCTCGCCGCCTCCTCCCGCTGCCAATCGCCGCGCCTGAGCCAGGAGCTCGTAGGTTGCCGGGCGGTAGTCGTCGCCCCGAGCTTCGCACATCACTACGATGGCGCTCATAGGACTTTCGCCTTCTCCCGCAGCAGCCGGGCCAGATCGGCGGCGACGGTCGCGGGCTCGCCCTCCAACATGGTCACGGGCGGGCGGGCGGGCGCGCCGCTGTAACCTACCAGCACCAGCGGGGGAAACGTCACCGCTCCCAACTCCTCCAGCGTCACCCGCGAGATCTGTGCCTTCATGGCCTTCATGACCCCCATGACCGCGGGCACCCGAGGTTCGGCCAACCCTTTCTCCACCGTGAGCACCGCCGGCAGCGACACCCGTAGGGTCTCGCGGCCGCCCTCCACTTCGCGGGATACCCGCAGCACGTCACCTTCCATCTCAAGGGCGGTCACTCCGGTCACGCAGGGAACACCCAGCAGCTCGGCTACCATGGGTCCCACGAGGCCGGCCTCGTCGTCGGTGGCCTGCTTGCCCGCCAGCACCAGATCGAAGCCCTCCCGCCGCGCAGCGGCGGCGAGGGCGCGGGCCACGGTGAGGGGGTCGGCGCCATCGAGGGCCGGATCATCCACCAGCAACACGGTCTCGGCTCCCATGGCAAGGGCGCGGCGCAGAGCTTCCACGCCGGTGCCGGCACCGGCAGAGACTGCGAGTACCGACGCTCCCTGCGCCTGCTTCAACTGCACGGCCTGCTCCACCGCGATCTCGTCGAAGAAGTTGAGGCCCCGTCGCTTCTCCACCTCGAGGGCCGCACCACCGTTGACCACCCTCACCTGTGCTTCCAGGTCAGGCACCTCTTTGGCCAGCACCACTATTCTCATGCTCACCCCCTACGACCGCCAGCGACCGGCGAGGACCTCTTTGCCCAGGAAGTTCTTCAGCACCTCGTGAGTGCCCCCGCCGTAGAGAAGAAAACGGGCGTCGCGGAAGTAGCGCTGGGGACCGTACTCCTCGGCAAAGCCGTTGGCGCCGTAGATGCGGGTGACCTCGTCTACCGCCATAAGACACATCTCCGTGGCGTGATACTTGGCCATCATGGCCTCGTTGCGCGGATTCTGGCCCTCGCCGATCTTCCAGGCGGCGCTGTAGACCATCAGGCGAGATGCCTCCATCTCGACGGCGATGCGGGCGAACTTCTCGCGGATCAATTGATATTCGCCGATGGTCCTGCCGAAAGCCACCCGTTTTTGAGCGTACTCCACGGCGTCTGCGAGAGCGGTGCGGGCTACGCCGATGGCAAGCGCCCCGGTCATGCAGCGCACCTCGTTCAGGATCTCGGTGAGGTAGATAACGCCTTTGCCCACTTCCTCACCCAAGAGGTTCTGGTCGGGCACGAACACATCCTCGAACACCAACTCACCGGTGACCGTACCGCGGCAGCCGAGCTTGTGCATCACCTGGCCGGGACTGAACCCGGGGGTGCCTTTCTCGACCAGGAAGAAGTTCAGCCCCTTCGCTCCCTTGGTGGGGTCGGTGGTCGCCAAGACGGTGGCGAAGTCCGCCAGGGGGCCGTTGGTTATCCAGTTCTTGGTACCGTTGATGACCCAGCCGCCGTCGACCTTCTTGGCATTGGTGCGCGTGGCCCCGATGTCGGAGCCCGACTGGTCCTCAGTGAAGCAGATCGTGGCCACCTTCTCTCCCCGCAAAGCAGGAAGAAGGCAGCGTTCCTTGATGGCGTCGTCCCCAAAGCGGAACAGGAAGTAGGTGCCCATGAGCATGTTCATGGTCACCGACTGGGCGAAGCCGACCGACGCCCGAGCCAGTTCCTCATAGAAGAGCATGCAGGTAACCGGGTCGGCGTCCATGCCCCCGATATCCTCGGGATAGCGCATGCCCAGATAGCCCAAGCCGGTGAACTCGCGCCAGAGATCCCAGGGGAACTCATCCGTGCGGTCGATCTCCTCAACCTTGGGCATGATCAGGCGGTCGACCGTGTCGGCAACCGTCTGCTTGAAGAACTCCTGTTCTTCGCTCAAGCGGAAGTCCATCTAGATCACCCCTTCCGTCCGCAGGTGCTCGACCTCGGCGTCGCTCAGGCCGAGCGAGCCTCCGTAGACCGCGGCGTTATGCTCCCCGTGGCGTGGCGGGAACGACATCGTCTGCTTGTGGGCCTTCAGGAAGTCGGTCATCACCGGCGGCGGCGCGAGGGTCACCTCAAAGCCCGTGCGCGGGTCGGTGCTGTGCAGCAGTTTCGGCTTGATGGCGGGGTCCTCACACGCCTCCAGCACACCCTGCACCTTCGCAATGGGTATCGTCCCGTTCCGGAAGGCCTCGAGTAGTCGAGCCGTGGAGTACGTCCGCGTGCACTCTGCCAGCTTGGCGTTGAGCGCCGACATGTCGGCGATGCGCCCCGCGTTCGTCTCATAGGCAGGGTCTGCCAATCCTTCGAAGCCGGACACGGCCAGCAGCCGCTGCCACTGGACGTCGTTGCCCAACGCGATATAGACGTAACCGTCGGCGGTGGGAAAGACGCTAACCGGACCGAAGAACTCATGCGTGTTCCCGCGGCGCGTCATCGTCCGGCCGAACGTCGTGGCCATGGTGATCGGCTGGGTGAGCCACGAGCTGGTGGAGTCGATCATGGCCACGTCGATGCGGCTGCCCTCTCCGGTCGCTGCACGCCTGTAGAGCGCCTTCATGATTTGGCCGTAGGCGTGCTCGCTCGTGCCCATGTCGGGGAGCGGGATGCCTACCACCTGCGGGTCGCCGCCGGCCTCTCCGGTGAGGTCCATCAGGCCGCCGCGGGCCTGCAGGATGGGATCGTAGGCGGCCTCGTTCGAGTCGGGGCCGAAACCGGTAAGGCCCACCCAGATAAGGTCGGGCTTGACCGCCGTGAGGGCGTCGTAGCCGATGCCCAAGGGTCCGTAGTTCTTGGGCAGCTGGTTGGTGGCAAAGACATCCACGTCAAGTTCCACCAGCATGCGCCGCAACAGCTCCTGGGCCCGCGGATCTTTGAGGTTCAGGGTCAGCGCTTCCTTACCGCAGTTGATGGCGAAGAAGTAGCTGTTCATCTTCTCTTCGCCCTCGCGGAAAGGTTCGCCGATCATCCTGTTGGGGTCGCAGTACTTCGGATGCTCCAAGCGGATGATGCGCACCCCGTCCTGTGCCAAGCGGTAGGTCAGATACGGGAGCACAGTTGCCTGCTCCAGACTGAGTACCGTCAGGCCGCGGAAGATGTCGCCGGCACCGATTTCCATATGTGTCCCTTTCGATTCGCCTCGTCAACGCAACACGGCGGGCGATACGCCCGGCTCGATCCCGGTCGGACGCCTCCCCACAGATCGCTCTATACCGACCGGCCGGCGTCCGAGCCGTCAGTTCCGGCCACCAGGAACTCCGCTAAAAGTGCATCGCTGACCGCGTAGGCCTGAGCCAGCGTGATGCCGTCAGGGTTGTAGAGCCACTGGAAGATGAACCCCTCGGTGAGGGCCACCACCGTCGCTGCGCCCAGCTTGACATCCACCTGCCGGAACTCCCCGGCCTCGACGCCGTCACGGATCGTCATCTCGACGTACCTCAGGATCGTCTGGTAGATGGTCTGCGTATAGCTACGCACCGAGGCTTCGCGCGGTGCCTGAGCCAGGAAATCCACGAGCACGGTGTAGTAGTGACGGGTCCGTTCTTCGCTCTCGAACAGGTTTCGGAAATACAGCCGCAACCGTTCCCCGGCGGGCAGATCGCGACGATGTACCGCCTCTAGATCGCTCTCCAGCTTGGCCACGATCCGCTCGAGCACGGCACGGAACAACGCATCCTTCTTGGCGAAGTGATACGACACCAGCCCCTTGCTCACCCCGGCCATGGCGGCCACGTCGTCCACCGTGGTGCCGTCGTACCCCTTCTTCAGGATGAGGCGCAGCGCGGAGTCGACAATCACCTCGCGACGGGTCTCGGATACGTGGGTCTTGGTCATCGCACCATCCCGAAACCGAGTCGGAAGGCGTCCAGATTGAGCTGTACGAACCTGGGCGGCACGAGCCTCTCGATCACGGTCAACCACACCTGGGCTTCCATCTCCAGTTCGGCCGCCAAAAGACCCAGCAGAATGACGCCCGCCAAAGCCGCGTTGCCAAGGGCAGAGGCCTCCTTGGTCGCGTCCACCCACATCACGCGACCCGCACGGGTCTCGAGCAGGCGGGTGATGTCGACCTCTTCAGGATACCGGGCCTCCCCCGAGTTCACACTAGGCGGCGCTATGCGGTAGCGGTTCACGATGACGTCGGCCCCAGGCTTCACGAAGTCGACCCAGCGGGCCGCCTCGAGCATCTCGAACCCGATAAGGAAGTCGGCGGTTCCACTCTCGATGGTGGGTGAATAGACCTTGTCCCCCCAGCGCACCTGGCTCTCGACCGAGCCGCCACGCTGAGCCATGCCGTGGACTTCCGACTTCTTCACGTCGTAGCCCGAAGCCAGACCGACCTCGACCAAGATGTCACTCGCCAGGATGGTGCCTTGACCACCGACACCCGCGAGCAGGAAATCCCGCTTCTCACGAGCCATCACGCGCCTCCTTCTTCAGTCGCGCGTCGCGAGACGATGGCACCTTTGGTGCAGACCTCGACGCAGTAATCACACCCGACGCAGAGCAACGCATCGATCTCTACATGGTCCCCGCGGTTCATGATCGGAGCGCAACCGATATGAAGGCACTGGCCGCATGCATCGCATATGTCGGTGTCCACGACCGGAGCGGGGTGCCGTTCACGTGTGTGAAGGATGCAGGGCGCGCGCACGATCACCACCGAGGGCGTCTCCGAGTCCAGGTGATCGGTGAGCACCTTGCGGGTATTCTTGAGGTCGTACGGATCGATAACGTCGACCTTCTGGCAACCGAGCGCTTTGGCCACGTTCTCGATGTGGATGGCGGGTGACTCTTGCCCCATCAGCGTGCGACCGGTGCCCGGATTGGTCTGATGACCGGTCATCGCCGTGACGCTGTTGTCGACCACGATAGTCGTGCTGACGCCCCCGTTGGTGACGATGTTGACCAGGGGCGCCATGCCGCTGTGGAAGAAGGTGGAGTCACCGATGACGGCGACGGTACGATCCTTGACGCCCACCTTGTCCACGCCGTGCGCCATGCCCACGCTTGCCCCCATGGGACCGCAGGTGTGAGTCGCGTTGAGAGGCGGCAGCGCGCCCAACGTATAGCAACCGATATCGCCGAACACCACGGCCCGCAAACGCTGGAGCACGTAGAAGACGCCTCGATGCGAACAGCCGGGACACAGCATCGGAGGCCGCGGGGGAAGAGGTATGTCTACAGTCGCGGTCTCCGAAGCCGGGGACTCGGCGACTGCAGTGGACGTCGCGGCTCCCGCCGCCGACGACCGGACAGAGGAACGTACGGCATGCGATCCGTTACCTCCGGCGCTGTCCAGAAGTCCCCCTTCGACGGCCGACCGACGGACCACTTCTACGCTGAACTCGCCACACAGAGGGAACACGTCTTTCCCGACGACGTCGATCCCCAGGAGTCTGATGTGTTCCTCGTAGAACGGATCCAGCTCCTCGATGACCACCACCCGGTCGACCATACCGGCCAAGGCGTGAAAGAGCTGCCGCGGTAGAGGGTACGCCAGCCCGATCTTGAGGAACGTGGCGTCGGGGAATACTTCCCGCGCGTACTGGTAGGCCATGCCGCTCGCAACGATGCCCAACCGGGTGTCTCCCGGCTCGATGCGGTTGAGAGGCGAGGTCTCGGCCCACGCCGCGATGTCGAGCAGTCGCTGTTCTATCTCACGATGCATTCGTCGCGCGTTCACCGGCAGCGGGATCTGCTTGCTGGGCTCGCGCACGTATTTCACCCGTTCATGCGGCGCGCCCCTGACCTCGAGGGTCTCCGGGTACTCCACCGGACTCCTGGAATGGGAGAGACGGGTGGTGGAACGAAAGAGCACCGGTGTACTCCAGCGCTCGCTCACGTCCATTGCCGCAGCCACGTAGGCGGCCGCCTCGGCGCTGTCGGCTGGTTCGATCACCGGGAGTTTGGCGAACTTGCCGTACTGGCGGTTATCCTGCTCGTTCTGGGAGCTGTGATGGCCGGGATCGTCCGCCGTCACTACCATGAGGCCGCCCCGCACCCCCGTGTGGACCGCCGAGAAGAGGGAATCGGAAGCCACGTTCAAGCCTACGTGCTTCATCGTGACAAACGCACGTTCGATCGCGAACGACATGCCCACGGCGACGTCCAAGGCCACTTTCTCGTTCGGCGCCCATTCCCCGTACACCCCGGGGTACTTGACGAAATTCTGCAGAATCTCGGTGCTCGGAGTGCCTGGATAGCCGACGGCGAAGCGACAACCCGCTTCGTACGCGCCATAGGCGATAGCTTCGTTGCCCGAAAGGAGCTTCTTCATCGTATCCCCCAGTCCGGCCGCGCACGCCGGCCCGGTGAGGTGTTGCCAGACGGGGGGCGCGGATAGCCTCGTACAGTCCTGACTGTACGTACAGTCGGTAACTATTGTATGGAGCCGGCCGGGGGAATGTCAAGGGACAACGGGCCGTGCAGAAGAACGAGCCCTTCGCGCCGCAGCGACAAACGTGCGGCGGAACCCACTCCAAGCTGCATGCGGCTGTAGGTGTATGAGGGAAAGCACACCTCTATCTGATGGCCGTTGGGCAAAGCGACGAACAAGGTGGTGAAATCACCCGACTCCTCCCTTCGAACCACCATGCCGTCCACTTGGTTCCGGCGCAGCGCCTCGCCGATCCCGCGGTCGGCATACAGGAGCTTGATGTCTTCCGGGCGGATGTAGCCGGGCGCCATCTGCCCCGGTACCGCGTGCTGCGGCGGAGCCTCCAAGGTCAATCCATCCCAGTCGAGCACCACGCCGTCGGCGGATGCCCCCATAACCTTGGCGTGGATCAGGTTGCGCATACCTACGCTCTCGGCCGCCCGTAGATTGGCCGGTCGGCGAAATACTTCGTCAACCGCCCCGATCTGCGTCACCTGGCCTTCGTGCACCACCGCGAGCCGATCGCCTATGGCAAACGCGTCTTCCAGATTGTGTGTCACGCAAAGGACCACAAGATCGAACTCGCGCTGGACCTCCAGCAGACCCCGCTGAAGGCGTTCCCGCAGAGCCGGATCGAGCGCGGAGAACGGCTCGTCGAACAGCAGGATATCGGGCTCGGCAGCCAGAGCCCGGGCGATGGCAACGCGCTGCTGCTGGCCACCCGACATCTTCTCTGGCCGCCGATCTGCCAAATGCTCCAGGTGCATTCGATGAAGAAGTGCTCGAGCCCGCTCACGGCCACCACTCTTGCGCCACAAAGGAAAAGCGACATTCTCAAGAGCGGTCAGATGGGGGAACAGTGCATAGTCCTGGAACACGTATCCCACCCGGCGCCGGCGCGCGGGCATGTTGGCGGCGACACCCGGACGTTGGCGACGGAAGAGGACTCGACCATCCAGCACGATCTCCCCCGCGTCGGGAGACACCAGCCCGGCGATCGACTGCAAGGTCATGGTCTTGCCCGCTCCCGAGGGTCCGAAAAGCACGAGGATCTCGGAACTCACATCCAGGTGCACCCGGAGACGGAACGGATCAAGACATTTTTCGATGTCCACATGAAGACGAGGTTCGCCGTTCATCGCATGGTGCCCAAACGACGCACTGCCCACAGACTGACAAGGGCGAGCACGGTCATGAGCGCCACCAGCCGGTTGGTCAACCCATAGTCGCGCTGCTGAACGGCATCATAGATCACCAGGGGGAGCGTCTGCGTTCTGCCGGGAATGTTGCCGGCCACCATCAATGTGGCCCCGAACTCCCCGAGCGCCCGTGCCGCGCCCAGAACGGCCCCGGCCAGGATCCCTCTGCGCGCCAAGGGGAGGGTCACACGGAAGACCACGGCCACCTCCGACGAGCCCAGAGTACGCGCTGCACTCTCGAGCATGGGGTCCACGTTCGCGATGGCGGCCCGAGCCGACAGCACCATGAGGGGTAGGGCCACGACGAACGAAGACGCCACTGCTGCGCGCCAGGTGAACACCACGTTCACGCCGGCCCACTGCACCAGCGGCCCGCCGCTGCCCAGAACGCGCAGCAGGTAGTAGCCCACGACCGTAGGCGGCAGCACCAGAGGCAGCATGATGATCGCTTCCAGC
>Ga0172370_10007305_pt1 | contig 13583 bp, 12 predicted proteins | sample LakKiv5m_FD_114538 | JGI IMG/M metagenome (GOLD analysis project Ga0172370, IMG submission 114538) | Freshwater microbial communities from Kabuno Bay, South-Kivu, Congo - kab_022012_11.5m | ecosystem: Environmental > Aquatic > Freshwater > Lake | place: Democratic Republic of the Congo...
GCCCCGGCCATCGCGCTTATTACCTGGTTTATTGTTTGGTCGTTGCCGACAGCCACAATTGTTTTCGCTCCCCTTTTTAATTCATTTTCAACCGAGCTTTTAACATTTTTCATTATATTCAGTCTGATAATTTTTCCATTCAAACCAAGATCAGTGATGCGCGTTTCAATTCTGGCTAATATGTTATTATATTTTCTGTGATTTAAAAATGAATCGTAAATATATACATGCATAAAAATTAAATCCGCCAACAGGCGGAAAAAATTTTAAATAATATTTATTCTTCTATTGTTTCTTCTGTTGTTTTTTCTTGCTTAACGCTTCTTGATTTGCTTCCGCCGGCCATTGAACACTTGCCGTTCAATAAACCTCCCTGTTCAATTGAGAGGCTGCCGCATTCAATATCCCCGAAAATTTTTGCCGTTGAAGAAATTTTTAAGTATCCTTGAATTTTTATATTGCCGTTAATTTCTCCCCCGATTATCGCCTCCTTTGCTTCAATATTAGCGATTACCTTGGCATTATCTCCGACATATAACTCTCCCTCGGTCTTCAAACTTCCCTCAAGAATCCCCTCAACAACTATATTTCCTTGGCAGTGGAAGTTGCCCTTAACCTTTACGGATAAGCCGATAATTGTTTCAACATCTTTTATGCCTCCTTTTTCGCTTTGTTTATTAAACATAGGTTTAAAATTTATTTATTATTCTATACTAATTTTAGCAAGGATTAAACATTTGTCAAAATGTGTTTTTTCCTGTATATTATTTATAAAGATATGCCCAAGGTTTGGGATTTTTATTTTTTAGGGATTGAATTTTTGAAGTTTTTGTATGAATAATATATTTAGTCCCCGTAGTTCAACGGATAGAACAGATCCGTCCTAAGGATAAAATGGGGGTTCAATTCCCTCCGGGGGCACATAAATAAATTAAAAATAAAAAATCAAAATTTAAAAATATCATTATAAAATAAATTTGGCTAATTTTAAATAAATTATATATTTTTAGCTAAAATTAGCAATTAAATAAGTAATTTTGCTAATATTAAATAAAAATTAAAAAATTGGGCCTGTGGTATAACGGTAACACGCATCCATGGCATGGATGAGTTCGGGGTTCGATTCCCCGCAGGTCCACAAAAACAATTAATTAAAAGTTCTTCATGGAACAAAAGTCAGCAAAAAAGACATACATTATTCATGGATGGGAAGCAAACCCTAATTGTAATTGGTTTCCTTGGCTTAAAGAAGAATTAACAAAGAGAAACATTAAAGCAATTGTTCCAATAATGCCCAACACCAATACTCCTGATTGCACGGAATGGGTAAAACATCTTAAGCAAATTATAAAAAACCCAGATAAAAACACTTATTTGGTCGGTCATAGCCTGGGCGTGATTGCTATTTTAAGGTTTTTGGAATTAATACCGATGAACAATAAAATTGGGGGAATTATACTTGTTGCCGGTTTTTCAGAGCCGATCGGCTTTAAAGTGTTAAACAGTTTTTTTCAAACCACGTTGAATTATGAAAAAATCAAAAAATCAGTTAAAATGATTATAGTGATTAATTCAGATAACGATCCCTATGTGCCGATAGAAAATGGATATTTATTAAGAGATAAATTGGAAGCGAAATTAATAATAATACCCAATGCCGGACATTTAAACGAGGGAGATGGATTCTTTAGATTGCCAATTGTTTTGGACTATTTATTAAAATAAGTTCTATGTAGAACAAAAATATATGATATTCACAGACCAAAATTTTACTAATGAAGTTGAACAGGCTAAAGGGCTTGTTTTGGTGGATTTTTTTGCTGAGTGGTGTGGTCCATGCCGAGTAATGGGACCGATTATTGAGGAATTGGCGGAAGAATTTAAAAGTAAAGAGGGAATAAAGATTGGAAAATTGAACATAGATGGAAGCGCGCAGACAGCTGAAAAATACAGTGTTATGAGTATACCAACTTTAATACTTTTCAAAGACGGAAAAAAGATTGAGCAATTGGTTGGTTTGCAAGATAAAGATTCATTAATAAGTTTAATTAATCAAAATATATAAAAGTCCACAAAATCCTAGACATAAAGCTAAAGATAAAAATATTTAAGTAAAGTGGAAAAGTCCACATTTTAGTGGACTTTAGATAAAATAATTAGCTTATATTAGCCATTATATTTATAGTGGAAAAGTTGGGGAAAAAAGTGGATATTTAGCAATAAATATGTTTGACACAATTATAATAGGAGCTGGTCCAGCCGGTTTTACGGCCGCAATTTATGCCGCCAGAAGAGAAATGAAAGCCTTAATAATTGGAAAAGAACCTGGCGGTCAACTTGTTTGGGCGGCCGATATTGAAAATTACCCGGGTTTTTTACAAATTCATAACACGGATTTAATAAAAAAAATGCAAGATCATGTTAAAGGTTTGGGCGTTGAAATAAAAAACGCGGAAGTAAGCACTATTGAAAAGCGTGAAGATGGAAGTTTTGTTATATATGCCGGAAAAGAAAAGTATGAAGCAAAAACAGTAATTGTCGCTATCGGATTAACCCCTCGCCGTTTAGCCATTCCGGGGGAAATTGAATTTTCCGGAAAAGGAGTGTCATATTGCGCCAATTGCGACGGTCCGATTTTTAGAAATAAAACAGTCGCGGTTGTTGGAGGAGGAAATGCCGCAATGGACGCGGCGGAAATTTTATCCAAGATTGCCAAAAAAGTTTATTTAATTCATCGGCAGGAAGAATTCAGGGCTTTCGCGGCCTCGCTTGAGGAGGCGACGGCGAGAGGAAATGCGGAATTTATTTTAAATTCAGAAGTTAAAGAAATCATCGGCTCCGATTCCGGCAGAGTTGAGAAGTTGAAAATTTTCAATAATAAAACAAATGAAAACTCGGAATTGGCGGTTGACGGAATTTTTATTGAAGTCGGGCGCATTGCCGCCACGGATTTGGTGAAAGACTTCGCTGACAGAAACGAAAAAATGGAAATTTTGGTTGATGAAAAATGCATGACTAAAACCGGCGGGCTTTTCGCTGCCGGTGATGTTACGCAAATTCCATTTAAGCAGATCACCACAGCTACCGGACAAGGAACGATCGCCGCCCTCGCGGCTTACCAATATTTACAGCTTAAAGCCGGAAAGTCAGGAGTGGTTTTAGACAGAAGCGTGCATAAGAAGTAAAAATTACAAAAAAATAAACAAAAACGATGGTTAAGGCCGTCGTTTTTGTATTTATGAAATATAAAAGGTAAAATATATATATGTTAAGTTTAAACGAAGAACAAAATATTTTTAGCCAAGGTTATAAAATAATCGGCGGGATTGACGAGGCTGGCAGGGGACCGCTTGCCGGTCCTGTTGTAGCGGCCTGCTTGTTATTAAAGGAAGATGTGATTAATAATATATCAAAAGATGCATTAGGAATAATTAATGATTCAAAAAAATTAACAGCTAAAAAACGGGAAGAGGCGGCGGAAATTATTAGAAAAGAATTTATGGTTGGTGTTGGTATCTGCGATCATAATACGATTGACCGGATAAATATTTTGGAAGCGACTTTTTTGGCTATGAAAAAAGCTTTGGGAGCGTTAAGGGAAAAGGCGGATTTTATTTTGGTTGACGGGAAATTTCCTATTCCGAATTTAAGCATTAAACAGAAAGCAATTATTTCCGGCGATTCATTGGTTTTTTCAATCGCCGCCGCTTCTATTATTGCCAAAGTGGAAAGGGATAAAATTATGATGGAGATACATGAAATCTATCCGCAATACGTCTTTAATCAGCACAAAGGTTATGGCACCAAGATTCACATGGAACGATTAAAAGAATTCGGGCCATCGCCAATCCATAGAAAAAGTTTTGCGCCAGTACGGAAGCTCGCATCTCACAGCTCATAACTTATTTTAATTTATAAAATAAATGAGTTGTGAGGGAAAGGGGCTTGTTTTAATCTTTTGAATTAACTATAATATAAACATAATAAATACCCAGAGATTTAAAATTATTTATGAATATAACAGGAGGAAATGCGCTTATTAGCGCCAGTGCGGTTTTAGATAAAGCTAAAGTCGGCGATGGAACAAAAATTGCGGATTTGGGTTGCGGAATATCCGGACATTATGTTTTTCCCGCTTCAAAAAGAGTCGGTAAAAGAGGAATTGTCTACGCGATTGATATTTTAAAAAATATTTTAGATACGATTAATAAAAGGGCGAGGCTGGAAAAAATGGAAAATTTAAAAACTGTTTGGAGCGATTTGGAAATGTTTGGAGCGACCAAAATTGAATCAGGGAGCCTTGACGCGGCTTTGTTGGCCAACACCTTGTATCAATCGCATAAAAGGCCGGAAATAATTCGTGAAGGAGTGAGACTACTAAAAAAGGGAGGGTTGCTTTTAATTGTTGAGTGGAAGGATATTGCTCTGCCTTTCGGCCCTCCGCCGGAAGAAAGAGTTAAGCAAGATCTTATTAAAATTGCCGCCCCGAAACTTGGGCTTGAGCTTGAAGAAGAATTTGAACCCGGACCCTATCATTACGGATTAGTTTTTAAAAAATTATAAATATTGACAGGAAGCGATTTAATTGATAAAAAAGTTATATAAATGGTTGCAAAGTTAATTTGCAACCATATTAATATATAAAATTTATGGATAATTTATTTAAATTAAAATTTTGGTTCAATATGAGGCCGCATTTATTTACTTGGCCGACGCAAAAGAAAATTATTATTATAATAGTTTTTTTCGCGATACTCGGAATAGTTTTAAAAGTTTTATCAAAAAAAGACAAAAAAGGATTATATAATAAAATTTATAAACAATTAAGCTCTCTCTTTATTACAAATGGAATATTTTTATTTTTTTTGCTCTTGTTTAATTATGAATTTGCGTATTTTTTAGCGGCTCGTTTTTGGTATTTGTTGGTCGGAGTTGAAATGGCTGTTTGGTTGTTTTTTATTTATAAAAATTTTTCCATAATTCCGAAAAGAAGAGAAGAGCTGGAAAAAGAAAGAGAATATAAAAAATATATTCCATAATATGCGTAATCAGGAAATCGGAAGAATCGGCGAAAAAATGGCGAAGGAATATCTGGAAAAAAATAAATATAAAGTAATCGGCGCCAATATTAAAACAAGCTATAAAGAGTTGGATATTGTCGCCGAGAAAGATAATGAAATCATTTTTATAGAAGTAAAGACGCGGACATCGGAAGTTTTTGGCAGCGCGTCGGAAGCGGTTTATCCGAAAAAATTAGCTAATTTAAAAAAAGCGGCGAGCATGTTTTTGTCAGGGGGAAATTACGGGGATAAAGAGCCGAGAATTGATTTAATCGCGATAGATCTTGACAAAATTAACAGATGTGCTAAGATAAAACACTATAAAGGTATCACATAGATATTTATAGCCCAGCAGGGCCCCTTCTTAGATAAAAACCTCGCAACGCGGGGTTTTTATTTTTACGCAAGGTGGTAATATATTATTATGAAAAAAATATTATTTATCATTTTTTTGTTAATAGCGCCAAGCTTGGTTTTCGCCGATAATAGCGTGGGAAAACAAAATAATTATTACCGCGCCAAGGTATTGGAGGTTATTAAAGAAGAAAAAAGTATTTCAGACGGAGGCGCCGAATCAATCCAGCAAAATTTGAAACTCAAAGGTTTGGAGGGAAATATAAAAAATAAAGAAATAATTTTTGAGGGAATAAGCAACCTTGACGTAATCAGTAAAAATATATATAAAGCCGGAGACGAAGTTTTAGTGGTGGAAAGTTTTGGCGACAACGGACAGGCGAATTATTACGTGGTTGACTACGTTAGGACAAAATATATTTATTGGCTGTTTTTTATTTTCGCGGCGTCCATTTTGCTTGTCGGCAGGATGAAAGGAATTAAATCTTTAATCTCACTCGCTTTAACTTTCTTTGTAATAATTAAATATATCATCCCGCAAATTTTGGATGGCGCCGATCCGATAATCGTGACGCTCTTTGGATCATTGGCAATTTTGGTTTTAATAATTTATATGACCGAGGGTTTTAACGCCAAGTCCCATTTAGCTTCAATAAGCATTTTATTCAGCCTTGTAATAACGATTTTTTTATCTTGGATTTTTGTTGAATTAATGCGTCTCACCGGAGCATCATCCGAAGATACCGCCTCGCTAGTTGATTTGGGCGGACAGGCAGTTAATTTCCAGGGGCTTCTTTTAGCGGGGATAATTATCGGTGCTCTGGGAGTTTTGGATGATGTGGTCGTTTCCCAAATTTCGGCTGTTGAGGAATTGAATAAGTCAAACGCCAATTTATCAAAAATACATATTTTCAAATCGGCGTATAATGTTGGCGTGTCGCATATAAGCTCCATGAGCAATACTTTATTTCTTGCTTACGCCGGGGTTTCCATGCCGCTATTAATTTTATTTTTAAGCGGCCAAAGCGCGTTTACAAATTGGACTCAAATAATCAATAACGAAGATATCGCGGTCGAAATTGTTAGAACGCTTGCCGGCAGCATCGGCCTTATATTATCGGTGCCGATTTCAACCGCTCTCGCGGTTTGGTGGTTTAAAAGAAAAATAGATTAAAAACAAAAACACCGGATAAAAATCCTGCGTTTTTGTTTTGCGGAGCGGACGGGGCTCGAACCCGCGACCTCTGCCGTGACAGGGCAGCGCTCTAACCAACTGAGCTACCGCTCCAAAATAAGTAAAAATAAAAATAGCCGTTTTTGACTACCCTTAAATACTAACAAAATAGATTGATTTAGTCAATATCGGTCTTGACAAGTTAAGGAAAAGTTTGCTATAATATAAGTATAAAATAAAAATCAAAATAAAAATAAAATAAAATGAAAACAAAAGCAAAAAAGTTTGCAAGTAAACTGTTTATTGCCGTATTGGCTTTCAGCCACGCGGTTTTTTTGTTGCCGACAATATCAGTATCGGCCCAAACTAATTCTTTGTCCAATGATTTTCCGACGAGCGTAAAATTGGAATTTATTAATCCCCCGACATCGGCAATCCAAATCCAAAAAACAGTAACTTTAACCGTTAGAGCCTCAGCCCCCGTTGATAAAGTTAATATCCTTTATAAGCCAAGCGATTCAACCGCCACTGAATATAAGATTTTAGGAACAGCCATTAAGCAAGAAAACGCGGGAACCGCTGTGAATGTTTATACTTATAATTATAATACAACATTGGCAAGAAACGGATCTTATAAATTAAAGGCTCAAACGCTTTTTAACGGAGCCATATATTCATCTCCGGAAATTATTATTAATGTTCTTAACCCGATTGAAATTAATATTATAAATTCAACCGGCTCAAATATTTCCGGTTTGGCCAGTTTATCGGCTAAAGTTTCAAATGATGTTGAAAGGGTAGAGTTTTATTATAAACCATCAAATAATATAATAAGTGAAAAATTATTATTAGGTATTGGGATAAAAGATGCAAGCAGCAATTATATTTATAATTATATTTGGAAAACAAATGTAATTAAAAACGGAAACTATATAATTACCGCCAGGGCATTAAAGGATGGTACTTATTTTTGGTCTAACGAAGCTGTTCTTAATGTTAATAACGCATATGAAATTGGCTTAATAGCTCCGGCAAATAACTCAAAACAATCCGGAAACATAGATTTAATCGCTAAAACTGATTTGCCAAACGATTTATTGCAAGGGGAAACGGCTGTTTTTAAAATATACAACTCAAACAATGTTTTAATAAAAAACATAATTTCAATTTATGAAAACGGCGTTTATTCCGCCTCTCTTAATACGGAGGAAATGCAGAACGGCAGATATAAAATTTTTGCTGATATCAAAACAATAAGCGCGGATGGCGCGTTAAAAGCATATAAGTCGGCTGAATATTATTTTGTAATTGAAAACTTTATTGATTATAAAATTAATATTTCTTCGCCTGAAAATAACAAAACAATATTCGGCGCGGTTACAATATTGGTTTCAACAACTATTGAGGTTGACGGTGTTTTAATTAATCTTTTTAAACAGGGAGCGGCTTTGCCGTTAAAAGAGCTGTCGGTTGAACATGTTTCGGGATCAAGAGAATATTCAGCTTCCTTTGATTCAAATAAACTATTAAATGGCGCCTATATCGTAAAAGCAAGATCTCTTCTATTAAAAAATCCGCTTGAATTTAGAGAAAAAGAAGCTGTCGCCTACATTACGGTAAAAAATGATATTGTTGATGATGATAACATCGCGACCAGCTCTCCAATTGTTTTTCCCATAACAGCAACAACAAGTCCTGTTGAAACGTTGCCAGAAAATATCGGAGAAATTGGCATACCTGAGAATACGCAAGGAGCTACATCCAGCATAAAATTGCCCATACAAAAGTTGCCGGAACTTTCAATTATTTACCCCAAAGAAAATCAGGTTGTTAAAAATACAATAATTCTAACCGCTTTAAGCAAAGGGTCTGTTATTTCGGTTGATTATTTATTGTTTGGCGACGGTGTTGAAAAAAAACATTTGGGAAAATTAAGAAATATTAATGAGTGGTATTTGCCCCTGGACTCCACGATCCTTAAAGACGGATATTATGTTGTTAAAGCGGTGGGCTGGGACAACGCTAACAGTAAAGCCGAAAGCAACGCGGTTAAAATTTATGTAAAAAATAATTTAGAAAATACAACGGAAATTCCGCCGATAACTCCGGTAATTCCGGAAAATAACGATACAACAAGCGCCAATCCGAATATGCGGGGCGATGATTTAAAAAATAATAATACAAACACAAACGAAGAAATTATCAAACCCTTGATTTCCACTTCATCTGAAGATAATTTATCAACGGAAGCTGAAAAAACAATTAAATCGGGTGATAATGCCGCCTCTTCCGATATCGGCACAAGAAAATTATGCGGAAACTTAAAAATTAACTCAAAAGCAGAGTGCGACAAATATTTTGAAGAAAAATATTTAGCCAGAGAATGCAAGGAGGCGGGAATAAAAACCAGGCTGGAATGCGAGAAATATACTTATAACAAATATGCCGATAAAAATTGTTTATCCGCCGGAATCAGCGGCAGGAACGAATGCAGAAATTTTTTATCCGAAAAATATTCCGATAAAATTCAGTGTGAAAAAAACGCCGAAGGTTTTTGCAAAGAAGCGATAAAAGAAAAATATCTTGGCGATATAGTAATCAAACAGCAAAAATTTGATGAGCTTAAAGAGAGGACGCTTGATATAATCGGCAAACCAACAACCTTAAAAGAATTAGAGTCTTCATTGGACGTGTCCAAAGATATTATTCCGCTCGCGGAAAAAGAAACAGAGGTAAAAATAATTGCCGTCAAAAGTGAAATTAAAATTGATGAAAATAATAATTTGATCCAGACCGCTCCCGTCGCCTTGGTTATTGATTCGGACAAAGACGGCTTGTCGGACGATATGGAAAAAAGAATAGGCACTGATCCGAAAAATTTTGATTCCGACAACGACGGATTTTCCGACGGCGAAGAAGTAAAAAATGGTTATAACCCGATCGGTGCCGGAAAACTCGGGGAAAAATTGGCGCCGATAGAAGAAGCCATTATCCAAAATAAAATTATTGAACAGCCTAAAACCACCGGATCGGTTGCCGAAAATTTTTCAGTTGACAAAGTTTCATCCGCCGGCGTGAAAGAAGAAACAAAAAACAATTATTTTATTTCGGGAAAAGCAATTCCCGACACGGTTTTGACTTTATATATTTATTCCGACCTTCCGGTTATCGCCACGGTTAGAACCGATGAATATGGAAATTGGAATTATGAGTTTAATAAAACTTTAATTGACGGAGAGCACGAGGTTTATGTGGCGCTAAATGACAATACGGGGAAAATAATAGATAAAAGCGAGCCGTTAAGTTTTTTTATTAAAGAAGCAAAGGCCGTATCGGTGAAAGATTTTGTTTCCGCCAAAGCGATTGGACAGCCGGCTGAATCTGAAAAGATACTTAATGTTTATGTTTATTTCGCGATAGCCGCCATAATTTTCGGAGTTTTAATATTTGTTTATTTTCTTCTGCTAAAAAGAAAAAATCGCGAGTTTAAATTTTAAAAATGAAAATAAAAGAATTTCTAATTAAAAACAAAGAAATTTCGCAGCTTGTTTACGGCATAATTTTAATCGTGCTGATTCCCCTGTTAATTGCTTATAATACTCTGATAATAGTAAAAAATTATAATAAAAATATTGACGTGTCGTTGCAAAGGCAAGCGCTGTCGGTAAGCCGAACCATAAGTTCTCTTTTAAGAAATGATTTGTCTAACAAGGAAAAACTTCAGGAGAATATTGGTTTAATCAAGCTGAAAAATACGGATGTAGAGGAAATTTCTGTTTTAGAGCCCGCGGGAGATAATTTTAAAATTGTTGTTTCTTCAAACAAGGAAGATTTAAATAAAATTTATGAATTTTATTATTATAAATTAGCTTGGACCCAGCCGGAAAATGACGCGCTTGCGACAGATTCGCTTCGTCTTTCAACCGATCCCGAACAAAAAGAAACTTTTCAAAACATAAACAAAGAAGACAGATTTTGGCTGGTGGCTATGCCGATGCGCGATTTTGCCGGTGATAAAAAATTTCTTCTTTCAATAAAATTGTCATCAAAAATTGTTGATGATTTGACAAAGCAGAATAGAAACACTTCTTTGTATTTTCTTGTTGGCACGGTTATTATCGTTATTTTATTTTTATCCGTCGCCGTTAGATTATGGGATTACGCGATATTATATAAAAAGATAAAAGAGGTGGATCAGATGAAAGATGAATTCGTGTCTATGGCGTCGCATGAACTTCGTACCCCGATAACCGGAATAAACGGTTATATTTCCATGATGCTTGATGAGTCTTTCGGGCAGATTAATGAAAAATTAAAAGAGAGTTTGTTGTTAGTTAAAAATTCGGCCTCCAGGCTGGCTGTCTTAGTTGAAGATCTTCTCAATGTTAGCAGAATAGAACAAGGAAGAATACAAATGGAAATAAAGCCGACCGACCCGGTTAAAGTAATTGAGGAAACAATCAGGGAATTTTCCCCCCAAGCTATGCAAAAAAATATTCAGCTTATTTTTATCGCTAAAAATTTGCCGATGATAAATGTTGATGAAGACCGTTTTAAACAAGTTTTGATAAATTTAATCGGGAACGCGGTCAAATATACGGAAAAAGGAAGCGTGGAATTAATGGCGGAAGAAAAGGATAGCGGAAAAATTTTGGAGTTCACCGTTAAGGATACCGGCATCGGCATGTCGGCGCAAGAACGGCAGCGTCTTTTTGAAAAATTTTACCGCATTCAAAACAAAAAAACAAAGAATATTTCCGGAACAGGGCTGGGTTTATGGATTACAAAGAAAATTATTGAATTAATGGGCGGCAAATTGCATATTGACTCCATTGAGGGTGTTGGCACGCAAGCTACCTTTTCTTTTCCGGTTGCAAAACAATAAAATTAAAAAATTAAGATAATAGAAAATATTCCAATAAAATCTCGCTGCACTACGCGGGATTTTTTTAATTTGGTAATTTATTTTCGTTGACAAAAAAATTTCCTTAAATAAACCGCCGGAAAAAAGGGTTTAACGAGCTTAATTTAATATTGGCTAAACAATTGACTATTCATAAAATATAATGTAAGATAGCGGTAATAAAATAATAAGTTTTAAGTTTTTCTATGTACTGCGTAATACTTTGCGGCGGCTCCGGCACCAGACTCTGGCCGCTTTCAAGAAAAAATTTTCCCAAGCAATTTTTATCCCTCTTGGGCGACAAGTCGCTGCTTCAAGAGACTTATTCGCGCTCGCGCAAAAATTTTAAAAAAGAAAATATAATTTTTGTCACCAATAACGATAATTATTTTAACGTCTTAAACCAAATTAAGGAAATTGAAAAGGATTTTAACGGATCGCAGATATTAAAGGAGCCGGAAAGCAAGAATACCGCTCCGGCGATAACTTTTGCCGTAAAATATTTGGTTGAAGTTAAAAAAGCGGATTTAAATTCCCCTGTTCTTGTCGCTTCCGCCGACCATTATATTAAAAATGAAAACGATTATGTTAAATTATTAAATGAAGCTTTAAATAATATCGGCGAGAATATCGGTGCAATCGGAATCGTTCCGCTTAAGCCGGAAACCGGATATGGCTATATTAAAAAAGGTTCGCGCGAGAATAATTATTTTAAAGCGGAAGAATTTAAAGAAAAACCGGATAAAGAAACGGCGGAAAAATATTTAAGAAGCGGCGAATATTTATGGAACGCCGGAATATTCATTTTTAAAATTAAAACATTCGCAAGCGAACTTAAAAAAAATTCCCCTGAAATTTATTCGGCGCTGATCAAGCCGTTTAATAAATTTTTAAACGAATTTACCGCGATGCCGAACATTTCTTTTGATTACGCGATCGCTGAAAAATCAAGCCGCATGATTGTTTTTGAAGGAAATTTCGGCTGGAGCGATATCGGCTCGTTTGACAGCTTGTCTGAAATAATGAAAGGAACGGAGGATAAAAAACATATCCATATTGATTCAAAAAATATTTTCGTCCATAGCGCCGGCAACCGCCTGGTGGCAACTCTGGGAGTAGAAGACTTGATTATTATAGAGAATAATGACAGTATTTTAATACAGAAAAAAGGACGAAGCGAAGATATTAGGAAAATTGTCAAACATTTAAACGATAATAATTATAAAGAAGCAGAGCATAATTTGGTCGTCCATCGGCCGTGGGGAAAATTTGAAGTGTTAATGGATGAGCCCGGCTATAAGGTAAAAAAAATTACCGTTTATCCGAACGCGAAATTAAGCTTGCAGGCGCATTACCATCGGGTTGAGCATTGGATAGTTGTACGCGGAACGGCCGAGATAGTGAATGGAAACAAAAAAATAATTTTAAAAGAAAATGAAAGCACATTTATTCCGTCATTAGCCAAGCATAGATTGGAAAATCCGGGAAAAACAAATTTGGAAATCATAGAAGTGCAGACCGGCGGCTATCTTGAAGAAGACGATATTATCAGATATGATGATGTATATAAGAGAAAAAATTAAAATAATTAACAGGATCTTTATATAAATATTTTAAAAGGAGGGAAACAATGCAAAAAAATTTGACGGGATTTTCCGTGGAAGAAATCGTGGCCGGATTGCAAAAAACCGGGCTTGTAAAAAAACCGGCAAAAAAATCAGACGGCAACGGAAACGGCGGCGATGGGGTGGTATATAGCACGGGCGGCAAAAGGGGAAAATATAAAAGAGATGATCCGGAAGGAATGTGGAGAAATTATATCCAGACATTCAACAGTAGCTCCAGCTTTGTTGGGATGAGATTAATTTTTGAAGCCAGGATGGCGGCGCTTGATAATACTATTAGAGACTGTTCGTTAGAAGACACTTTTTTGTTTTTTAAAAAATTGTGGCCGCATTGGTTTAAGGCCTGTAATCAGGCCGGTTGCGACAAACCCTGCCGTTCGCTTTTAACCAATATTATTTTGAAGCTTTGTCTTCCGGAACATGTTTTTTTTGTTGATATGCCGGTAAGGCCGATGAGCGCTTCCAGA
>Ga0172370_10007307_pt1 | contig 13581 bp, 14 predicted proteins | sample LakKiv5m_FD_114538 | JGI IMG/M metagenome (GOLD analysis project Ga0172370, IMG submission 114538) | Freshwater microbial communities from Kabuno Bay, South-Kivu, Congo - kab_022012_11.5m | ecosystem: Environmental > Aquatic > Freshwater > Lake | place: Democratic Republic of the Congo...
GGAGGGCAGATAAAAACCGCGCCCGGTCGGCGGGATTATAATAGAGCTTTGAGACCGGATTGGCGGAGGCTTCTTCTTTGGTACGAAATCCGAATATTTTTAGAAAGGCTTTATTGCAGTAGATCAATTCCCCCTTGGGAGTTGTAACAAGGTACGCAGAGATAGCGTCTTCAACGCTTTGAAGTAATTCACTACCGGCAAATACTCCACCTAATTCTTTACCTTGCAGTGCATCAATGTCTGTCGCTCCGCTGGAGAGAGCGGCATTTTGGTTTTCCCCTTCTTTCTCTCCCATTTTTTTTACAGACTTAGAAACTTTTGAAGAGTTTTTTTTCACTTAAACCTCTGGCTACTTTCATTACTCTTGAGGAATTTAAAAATAATGGTTATCAGTACAATAATGTTTCAAGAAATTTAGAGAAAAAGATTTTCATATACAAAAATTCGAGATGACGGAGTGTCTGAAAAATTCTTTTTCTTGATCGCTCAACGCTTTCACCATATACGGAGCAATACCGCCATTTACAATATTTTTCTTTCCAAAATGAAATGCGATTCTTATTTTAGTAGCCATAACTTGTAAATAAAATTAATTGGTGAGTAATGGAAAATAAAAGCGCAGACCTTTCATCATTAAAAATAGACCGATCTGTTGCGGCTTCATCAAACCATGTCTCCTTCAATAAAAAATGGATTGTTTGGATAGCGGTGCTCGGAGGAATCGGTTATTTCCTTTTCTTTCTGTGGAATTACATTTTCGCTTCAACTGCCGACGTAACCGTTGTAGCAGCTTCTAAAGTTTCAGCGTCGCAATCAAGCGCGGTGTTAACGGCAAGCGGATATATTGTTGCGCAGCGTAAAGCCGCCGTTGCTTCCAAAGGAACAGGAAGAATTGTTTTTCTGGGAGTTGTGGAAGGTGACGCTGTAAAAAAAGAGCAGGTACTTGCCAAACTTGACGACAACGATATTAAAGCGCAGCTTGAGCAGGCGAAAGCTACGTTAAAATTTAATCAAGCTGATTTAAAGGATGCAGAAAATAGTTTCAACCGGGTAAAAAAACTTTTCACTTCCGGTTCGGCTGCACAGTCGGAACTTGATGCCGCGGAAGCAAGATTTAACCGCACGTCCGCTTCAATTGAAGTTGCAAAAGCGCAGGTGATGGGAGCTGAAGTTGCGATGGAAAATATGCTCATCCGCGCTCCGTTTGACGGAACCGTGTTAACAAAAAATGCCGACGTTGGCGAAATTGTAGCTCCGTTTGCGGCAAGCGCTTCATCAAAAGCTGCGGTAGTAACTTTAGCTGATATGACTTCGCTGCAAGTTGAGGCTGATGTTTCCGAATCGAACATCGAAAGAATTAAACCCGGGCAGGATTGTGAAATTTCACTTGAAGCTTACCCCGATTTCCGGTATCCCGGTTTTGTTGCCAAGATTGTCCCCACTGCCGATAGAGCAAAGGCGACGGTGCTTGTAAAAGTCGGTTTCAAAAATTATGATAAAAAAGTCCTCCCCGAGATGCGCGCAAAAGTCCTCTTCTTAAATGAGCCTTTAAATGAAGAGATGTTAAACAAAAAACCCAAACTTGTTATTCCGGAATCTGCCCTTGTTGCTCAAGGGAACGAATTTTTTGTTTATAAAGTTATCAACGAAAAGGCAGTTCAATCAAAAATATCAGTTGGAGAAAAACTCGGCGCGTACAGAGAAATTCTTTCCGGTCTAATTGATGGCGAAAAGGTTATCGATACTCCCGCGAAAGAAATTACAGACGGAACAAAAGTAAACGTTAAAAAGTGATGGATAATGGTTAACGTTTGATGGTTGATGTGAGAGGATTAAGAACAAGATCATGATTATGAAAAAAGTGATAACTAAGAACTTAAAAAAAACGGAGATGCTATGCCGGCTATTATTGAAGTAAAAAAAGTTTCAAAATCTTATACAAGAGATAGTTTTGCCATTCCGGTGCTGAACGATATTTCGCTCGAAGTGCATGAAGGAGAATTCCTTTCGCTTATGGGACCATCGGGTTCCGGTAAAACAACGCTGCTTAATCTTATTGCGGGAATTGACAAACCGACTACCGGAAATATTGTTATTAACGGCACCGATATTACGTTGTTGAATGAATCGGCGCTTGCAAAGTGGCGCGCAAGCAACATCGGATTTGTGTTCCAGTTTTACAATCTCATTCCCGTTTTAACCGCCTATGAAAATGTTGAACTTCCGTTAATGCTTACGCATTTATCTAAAGCTGAAAAGAAACAACACGTTGAAGCCGCATTAAATGTGGTTGGTCTCGGCGATAGAATGTTTCATTTTCCTAAACAACTTTCCGGCGGGCAGGAACAGCGCGTTGCAATTGCAAGAGCAATTGTAACCGATCCCCTTATTCTTGTTGCCGATGAACCGACCGGAGACCTTGATAAAAATTCCGCTGCAGAAATTCTTATTCTTCTTGACAGATTAAACAAAGAATTTAAAAAAACAATTCTGATGGTAACGCACGATCCGCATGCTGCAGAAAAAGCAAGCCTTATCCGTCACCTTGATAAAGGCGATTTAATCTAGGAACCGTTATGAAAATAGTAAAATTAGTTTTCAAAAATGCTTTCAGACATAAACTCCGCACCTTTTTAACCATCCTCGGAATTGCCATTGCCGTTATTGCATTCGGAGTGCTGCGGACGGTTGTAACCGCATGGTACGTAGGCGTTGAAGCTACCGCCGCAAATAGATTGGTCACCCGGCAGGCAGTTTCATTTATCTTTCCGCTGCCTTATACCTACCGCGATAAAATTAAGCAGGTGCCGGGAGTTTCCGAGGTCACTTTTTCAATCTGGTTCCAGGGTGTGTACATCGATAAGAATCAATTCTTTGCGCGGTTTGCCTGCGATGCCGAAACAATGTTCGATGTCTATCCGGAATTTCTTCTTACAAAAAATGAATTGGAAACATTTAAACGCGAGCAAAACTCGTGCGTTATCGGTGAAGATATTGCAAAGCAGTATAAATTGAAAATCGGTGATGTGATGCCGATTGAGGGAGATATTTATCCCGGCAAATGGGAGTTTGTGGTTCGCGGAATTTATAAACCGCGCGACAAAACTACCGACGCTACCCAAATGCTTTTTCATTGGAATTACGTAAACGAGCGGATGAAAAAAGAATCACCCGAACGTGCCGGCGATGTTGGATGGTACATTGTAAAAATAAAAGACCCGTCGAAGTCCGGAATAATTTCAAAACAGATAGATGATCTTTTTAAGAACTCAAACGCAGAAACAAAAACCGAATCGGAACGAGCGTTTGCGCAAAGCTTTTTAGCCTCAACCAGCGCCATTATTACTGCGATGAATATTTTATCTTTTGTGATTATCGGAATCATTTTACTCGTGCTTGGCAATACGATGATCATGTCTGCCCGAGAACGCACGCGCGAATATGCAGTGATGAAAACCATCGGATTTTCCGGCATCCATTTAGCCGGTTTAATTATGGGCGAATCGCTCATCATCTCAATTATCGGCGGAGCGGTTGGATTATCATTAACCTTTCCGCTTATTAAAGGATTAGAGCAAGTTATTCCAAAAGGATTTTTCCCGGTCTTTGAGATTGAGCCGATCACCGTTATTCTTGCAGCGGCAGCCGCATTATCAATTGGAATATTTTCCTCGCTTTCGCCTATCCAACGCGCATTAAAGATGAAGATAGTTGAAGGCTTTAGATTTGTAGGATGATGATTGATGGATAATGGTTGATGGGTGATGGTTGATGGAAAATGATGATGTTTGAAGGAAAAAGATTAAGAGCAAGTTTATGATCACGAGCAAGAAAATATTCTTACTTCTGAATTCTTATTTCTATTTACAGACAACTGAAAACTAAAAACTGAAAACTGATCCGCCGCGGCGGACTGATAATTGATAACTGATAAAGGTTTTGAAATGAAAATACCATTGAAGTACAGCTTGAGAAATTTTACGGCAAGAAAACTTACAACCGGAATTACCGTTACCGGCATAGCGCTTGTAGTATTTGTTTTCGCCGCCGTTTTGATGATGGCATACGGAGTTCAAAAAACTTTAACCTTAACCGGCTCTAATGAAAATGTACTTGTAGCCCGCAAATCCGCCAACGGCGAAATCTCAAGCATTATTCCGGGCGAGATACAAAGCATCGTTTCCTCTTTGCCAAACATTGCAAAAACATCCGATGGGAAACAAATTATTTCTTATGAACCGGTTGTGATTATCAATATTGAAAAACAAAGCGGCGGATTAAGCAACGTTACCGTGCGCGGCGTTTCGGAACAAGCGCAGCTTCTCCGTCCAAATGTTAAATTAATTGAAGGAAGAAATTTTGCTCCCGGCAAACGGGAACTCATTGTCGGCGAATCAATTGCAAATAGATTTTACGGCTGCAACATCGGAGAGAAAATAAAATTCGCCGGAGATTTTTGGACGGTAATTGGAAAATTTGACGCCGGTGGAAGCGGATTTGATTCGGAATTTTGGGGCGATGCTCTGCAACTGTTAGACGCTTTCAGCCGCGGGAATGCTGTTTCAACATTAACTTTCAAATTAGCTAATCCGGCGGACTACGCTTCATTTAAACTTGCTTTTGAAACCGACAAGCGGCTCCAACCTTACGAGCCTGAAATTGAAACTAAATTTTTTGAAAAGCAATCGGAATTAATGGCGGGCTTCATCAGAATTTTAGGAATATTTATTACCGTTATTTTTAGTCTCGGTTCCACCATCGGCGCTATGATAACCATGTATGCCGCGGTTGCAAACAGAACCGTTGAAATAGGAACCCTCCGCGCTTTGGGTTTTAGAAGAAGAAGCATCCTTGCGGCATTTCTCGGTGAATCATTACTTATCGCTTTGATTGGCGGCTCAATCGGTTTATTGCTCGCGTCACTGCTTCAGTTCTTTTCTATTTCTACGCTTAATTTCGGTTCGTTCTCTGAACTTGCATTCAGTTTCGCTCTTTCACCAACAATAATAATTTCATCTTTACTGTTTGCAGTTGCAATGGGATTCCTCGGAGGGTTTCTTCCTTCAGTCCGCGCAGCAAGGATGAATATTTTGCAGGCTTTGAGGGCGGAGTAAAGGTTTTTGATTACAACGTTATAGTTGTTTAGGAAAACGGAGGAAAACATTTTAATACACTTGATCGTGTGTACCGATATCAATTAAAAGTATTTCAGTTTCTGCTGTTTGAGGATTTTTTACAAAGTTGAAAATTATTCTTAAATCATAACCCGCAGCACAAGCCCATGAATTCTCTAAAATCCCTTTTAATTTATGCGTTTTCAATTCCACAGAAAAAGGATCTACGCTTAACTTTTCCATTACACTAATTATTTTTTGTTTGGTATCCGGATGAACTTTAACCGTTTGCTAAAAAGCTCTTTTATAATTTGAAGACCAATTCAACTTCATTCAGATTCAACTTCATTTAAAAAGTCACTTACCGAACCGAATTTTGCTTCTCCCGAGTTGTATTCTTGGAGACTCTCCTTCACACTGTTTGCAAGTAGTTTTCTCTTTGCCTCGATGACTCTTTTATGTACAATATCGGAAATCATTAGTTGTTCATCAAGTGGGAAGAGTGCAATCGACTTCAACATTTTATCGAGAGTTATTTGGTTACTGTTTTTTTTCTCCATGGGAAATTCTCTGATACTTTTTATAATATGGGCAATTAACTTTGGGGTGACGGTGAAATTCCGGATTGGCATCCCAATGAAAAACTTTTCTGTTTCAAACTTAATGCTGCAATTATTTAATGTCAACATATATCGTTGATTGAAAAACACAATTCTGCTAAAACCGCATTGTGCCCACTGCCAATTGCAGACTTCTACTTCAGCTACCCAACCTTTTCCATTTCAACCGTTTGGTTGTTGTGTTCAACGCTTGACAGGAAAGTCGCTTTCGGGTTTTTCTCTTTCGTCATTCTTAACGAAAATTCTGTCTCGGCAATAAAGACAAGATTTTTTGCTTTATCGAAATAAAGATAATTACCGCGCAAACGTAAAAGCTCTTCGATATCTTCCCTTTTATCATACTGAACCCAAAATGCTTTATGAGCATTTAAATGAAGAAAATCGCAGCTTGCGCCGAATTCATTCAGCAGCCGGTATTTAATAACATCAAATTGAAGTTCGCCGACAACGCCGATAACTTTTTTCGTTCCGTCGCATTGAATAAAAAGCTGAGCCAGTCCTTCATCGGTAAGATGCCTGATTCCTGTTTCAAGCTGCTTTGATTTGAACGGATCTTTATTTTGAACCACTCTAAAAATTTCCGGCGAGAAAACGGGAATTCCTTTAAACATAAAAGCATCGCCTTCGGTTAAGGTATCGCCGATTTTAAATAATCCGGAATCATATAAACCAATAACATCACCGGGGAAAGCCGTTTCCACAAGCGATTTTGTCTGCGCAAGAAATGAAGCGGGATTTGGAAATTTTAATTGACGGTTAAGCCTTACATGAAAATAATTTTTGTTCCGCTCAAACGTGCCGGAACAAACGCGCACGAACGCCATTCTGTCCCGGTGCTTCGGGTCTAAGTTCGCGTGAATCTTAAAAACAAATCCGCTGAACGTTTCTTCCTTCGGGGGAATTATTCCCACCGTCGTTTCTCTTGCAACCGGCGACGGAGCAATAGCCACAAAGGTGTTGAGGAGTTCGCGAATTCCAAAATTGTTTATCGCGCTGCCGAAAAAGACGGGCGCAACTTCACCGGCTAAATAATTATCAATCTCAAACGGCTCATATATTCCGTCAATAAGATCGATGTCGTTTTTCAATGTTTCGGCTGCATCGCCAAACGTTTTAACAAGTTCGGGGTCGTTAATGCCGTTAAAGTATTTTACTTCTTCTTCAATTTGTTGTTTGTTCGCGCGGAAGAAAGCAAACGTGCTATCGTACATATTATACACGCCTCTAAAGCTCATTCCCATTCCAAATGGATAAGAAAGCGGTCTTACTTTTATTGATAATTTTTCTTCAATTTCATCCAGAAGTTCAATCGGATTTCTTCCTTCGCGGTCGAGTTTATTTATAAAAATGATTACGGGAGTTTTGCGCAGGCGGCAGACTTGCATCAATTTTTCGGTTTGCTCTTCAACTCCTTTTACACAATCGATGACGAGTATAACGCTGTCAACAGCGGTTAGCGTGCGGTACGTATCTTCGGCAAAATCTTTATGCCCGGGAGTATCTAACAAATTAATTTTATAATCGTGATAATTGAAAGAAAGAACGGAAGACGCAACCGATATACCGCGCTGCTTTTCAATCTCTAAAAAATCAGAGGTAGCCGTCTTTCTTATTTTATTTGATTTAACTGCGCCGGCAATTTGAATGGCTCCGCTAAAGAGCAGCAGCTTTTCAGTAAGCGTGGTTTTTCCCGCATCCGGGTGACTGATAATTGCAAATGTTTTTCTTCTTTTAAGTTCTTTTGAAAGACTCATATTCTACTAACTTGTTTTCTTCTGTTGTTAAATGGAATTGTTTAAGAAAAGTGGCGTGGAGACGCCTTTTCAAAATCAAATTGGGATGGATGTTATATTTCTCTTCAAAATCATGGTACAAATATACGGAAAATTGGGGGAAGAGAGATTTTCGTGTTAATTCGTGAAATTCGTGTCTGAATTATTTAACTGGACTATTTTACAATTTATTTTTTTGTGTCCATTAAACAACAAGTGGATTTCGTTTTGAGTAGTGTTTAATAAGACCCACCAGATACACTAAGTTAATGAGATCTTTTTTTGCCCTTTAATTTGCGTGATTTTTTCTTAATGAGTTCCATGAAATTTACGGAAGGTAAAATGTATTTTCCGTTTATAGCATTAGCCGTGAGCTCTCCAATTATACCGCGAGAAGTAGAGTAAGCCATCGCCAAACCATTCGGGATAAGAAGTTTGGTTATTTCTTCTCTTGATGTATCCGGGGAAAAATCAAAAACTGAAAGGAGTTTCAGAAATATTCTATAACGGGAACTCTTAAATGCCTTCGCAGATTTATTAACATCTATGAAAAGTTCTATAAGAAAGGACTTTTTGTTCTCCTGTTTAAGAACATTAAAATCTATAACCAGCTCATCACTTCCATCATCGGATGACTGAATATCTTGTGTGTTAGACTCGACCATAATTTTATCAACAGCATAGTTTTTATACTGCATGTGCGAAGTTACAACATTCGTCATCTTCTGCCTCATTTATTTCAACCGGTTCATTATAATTATCAGGTTGTATCTGATTTGATTGAAGGAGTACAAATTTTTGGGACTTATACTCCTTGGGGAAAAAGTCAATATCAAGATTGCATTCAAGAACAGAAGCAATTTCAACCATTTTCTTAATTGTCAAATTCTCACCGCCATTTAATAATTTGGTGATGTAAGGTTTGGAGCAATTCAATTTTTCTGCCAACACGGATTTATTCATCTTCCGGCTTTGGAGAAGTTCTAAAATTTTTTCCGTTATTTTTATTTGAAGCGCTTCCGCTTGAAACGCTGGAGTATTTTCTAATTCTTTAACTTGGGATTTGAACCATTCTTGTGTTTGCATACTATAACCTATCTATTAGAAATTACTTTATTAAAAATATTTTTAGCTCTTTCTAATTCTATTTTCGGAACTCTGTTCTTTTTCTTTATATGTCCATGAGTTAACACAACAGTTTTTTTTGATGCTTTGGGGAGGATAAAACAAAAAAGACGAACTTGATAAGACTTAAATGCATAAATCGGTTTTTCTTCAAGCTTAAACTTCTCTTCATTTCTAATTTCACCTTTACTGGCAAAATGATCTAATAATGCAATTACTTTAGCCCGGTCGTTTTGCTGTAATTGCTCAATAAATGATATTACTGGTTTTTCACCACGATCATCTTTATAAACATATATATCCGCTTTCTCGCCTGATACTAATATTTCGATCTTGGGGTTCAAATTTAACCTATAGGTTAACCATTGTCAAGAAAATTATTTATTAATTTTTACTTACCTTTATTTACCGGGAGAAGGCTTCTTGTCCCTTTCCCTATTCTTCACAATTTTCACTAATTCATCCCTCTGTTAATTCCCCGCCTGGCGGGGCAAGCTGTGCAATTCGTGTCTGAATTATCAACTGTATCAACGGTATTTACTTGGTATTCTTGTTTAAAATCGAAATAGAGTTTCAAGTATTCGAAACTCTATATTTTGACAAACCATCATAATCGATAAATTTTCCTACTCTTTCGCTTAACTCCCCAATAAAAGAAACAAAATTAAATTCTCCATTTAATTGATCACAGTATGCTATAAAAAGTTGTTGAGTTGTTAGTAGTGTTATTTTTGATAGTTCAACCAACTTCATTATTTCATTTGGAAAGATAGGTTTATCCTTTGTATCCCTTTCTTCCAATGACAATTTGCGCCATGCATTAATTAATAAGATACCTTTTACTTCAACTTCATTTTCATGTCTATATTCCGTAACGTGGCTTGAAACTTGTTTTACGTGTCCTTTGTTTGCAGATTTCTCGCAACCCTTAACTTCAATAAGAAAATGATCCCCTTCATGAATAAAAACCAAATCCTCTCTTCCTTGTTTCCCGTTTTCAACTGCTATCCCTAAAAATTGTAGAACCTCTTTACAAACTTCTTGTAAAAGATCACCGTCAAAATATAAAAGTGTATTCCTAATTCTCTCATAATTCTGCTTCTGAATTTCTAACTGTTCTTTTTCTCTTACAATTTTACTAACCAATAATTCCTTTTCTTTTATTTGATCGTCTATTGCTACAAGTTGCGGAAATTTATAATCGTTCACCCATTCTGCCACTTCTGTAAAGTCAGTGTTCTTGTTCAGCAAATAATTTTTAATTGTACCCCAGAATTTTTCTTCATTATTAGGTAACCAAGGTACAAAGGCGTTTACAGCCTTTACCGTTTCACTCGTTATTGAGAAAGCAACTATATTACCGTCAGTATTCTTGGCGACCGGGATCATAAATTCGTCATTATAATCTAAAAACGATATTTTCCATGGTTTGTCATCCATATTCAAATATTCATACATTAAATTGTTTGGGCTATTTTTTTGTAGAATGAATTGACTCCCGGAAGAAACAGAATTAATTACTGGATGTTGTTTCTTCCTTAAACGCATTAGCAATTCTTCAATTATGATTGTATTTGAAGTATTTAAAAATTCAACTTTTCTATTTAATATGAAAATGAATAACTTATTCTTTCTTGATAAAAAGCTCTCAAGTTGTTGGTATCGTTCAGAAGAATAACCGCTTGTACTTTCAAAACTAAAAATAATCACATCATATTCAGACAAAGTATCTGCTGAATCATCGCTTCTCATCTTATTAACACTTCTTGTATCGATTTTGAACCGATCATCAATAAGATAATTCTTGTAATTATCTTGCCATGTGTCGAAGTTGATTAGTATTCTAATATCGCTCATATTTACACCATCCTAAATTCAATATCCGCATCCTTAAACTGTACCACTGTATTTATTTTAATCATGTTATTCTCAGTAACTAATTATTTTTTTATCGCAGTTACAAAAATTCTATTTTAAAATCATCAAAGGTTCTTATTAATTCCGGCAGAGTGCTATGCTTAATTTCAAGGATACCACAGATTGCCGGTAACTTTTTAAAAGTTTTAAAATCGTTCTAGCGTTATCTTAAAATTTCCAATTCTCCTTAATCAAAAATCCTTCCAGATTCTCACAGAAAACTTCGAAGTGTTTACAGATGTTTGGAATTTTAGCAGCGTGCTCTTTATTACTTTCTTCAGTAACAACTGTCCCTTTTTCCTTCCATGCTTTTGCTATTACAAATGGGTCGGCAAAATACCCTCCCTGCAAAAGTTTTTTCCTATCTAAATTTTGTTGGAAATGTAATACGGAATAAATTTTTGTAATAAAGCCTAATTCTTCCGGTGTAGGATTTGCAAAAAAAGCGTTGTTATACTTAACTAACCGATCTATTACTTCATCGCTGAATTTAGACGTTAATTCAAATCTTACTTCGCGTACAGAAATTATCTCACCGTTTTGTATCATTTCATCGAACTTTTCCCAAAAGGAAGGGAAACGGTCGGGATAGTAGTGGTTCAGTATGTTTGATAAAGAATTATTATCATAAACATAGATCATTTTAGTTTCCCTCCGTCCATTACAAGATATTCAAAAGCAGTTAGATTCTTTACTTTGATATTTAAATATTCAGCTACAGTATCAATCGCAATCTGGTTCTGATAATACTTCCTATAAACAAGATTTATGTATTTCTCTCCGAGATACGCTCTTTGGTTGTAAAAGTAAATTCCTCCATCATTTTCATCTTTTTGTTCTTTTGCTTTTTCAATCCATTTAGATACCATTTTTAAATAGTAATTTTTATCGATGAATCCACGATCAAGATAATTACGTAAAATTACTTCACGGCTTACGGAGAAATAGTCGGCAAGATGTTGAAAATTAGCCTCAGAAATTTTGGGTTGAAATGAATCAAATACATCTCGCGGCACAAGAAATTCTTTTGCAAACCGGTTGCAGTTAACTTCAACATTTTTATAATACCCATCGAATAAATTTGTTATTTCATCACTTCTAAAATCAATTCCCCCTGCTCGATAAAGCAGATGACCCAATTCGTGGAACAAAGTAAATACTTGGCGTGAATCAGGCAGACTGTTGTTTACAAAAATTACGGGGTATTTTTCATCATACAAACAGAAACCGGAATAAGCATCGTTCCTGAATGCATCTTTAAAAACGAAAACACCATACCTTTCTAAGATCTCACGCCATTTTTTAAAAGCAGTTTCAGTAGAATTCCACTTTAATTGTTCTTCAATTGATATTCCAATTTCTTTTCGAATACCTTTTGTAATTACTTCTAAATTGACTCTTTCATTCATCTCAAACGAATCAAGTAGAGTTTTCTGAATCGGCTTTTTGTTTTCGTATAATTCTTCGAGGTACAATTGAAAAAGTTTTGCTCGCCTATAAAGTTTAACAATTTCGGGTGGTAATTTATCCGTTATAGTATCAGGGAGAGTTCGGAACTCTGTTTTAGGTGTTTCTTCAGCAGGCACATTCGGGAAAAAGAAAACTGCCAGTGGACGTTTATAAATTTCATGAGCCAGTCGTTCCAATTGCGAATAAGTGGGAGATGTTTTGCCAACCTCCCAATCCTCTATGTCATGGCTTACTTTTTTGAATTTATGTGCAACTTCATCTACTGACAATCCGATAGAAGTTCTTGCCCAAATCAAAACATCTGGATTTATCGGAAGTTTCTCTTTCATTTACTCACCTTAACTACCTTCATAGTATCATTACCAATAATTTAAATAGCTGTTTAGTATCTATATTTTTAAACAAATCACCTTATGCTGATTATCTCAAAATTTTATTTTTCAATCCATAGCTAATTCGAAAAAGCAGTTCTTCCTCTGTAAGGTTAAACAACCTCATAAGATATTGCAATCTCGATATGTTGATTTCAATGGTGTTCAAGGCAATACAAATTTGATTTTGGGATTAAACGCTGTTGCACAATACTATTTTACTCTATGATTAAATTTATTTATTAATTACTAAAATTCCTATTAAAGGTAACTCAAGTTCTGAGCTATAAAACCGACACGAATTACACTAACTTTCACTAACTCATTTTTCGTGTTCATTCTCCGCTATGCGGGGTGGGCTGTGCAATTCGTGTCTGTTTCTGCTTCTCCTTCCTTACCTTATTTCGGTTGTTCCGGCGGTGCCGGTGGTACTTCGGGATTTTCTCCGCCGCCTCTGCTGCCGCCTAAATCTTTAACTACCCTTGCGGCAAAATATTGGTTGTAAAAATCAAGCTTCGTTTTTTTCAATACTTCAACAATTGCATCAGCTTCTTCATTAAGCAGATCATCCGCACTGTCAAACAATCCGTACAGCGCCGCTCTAAGCGCTACGTGATCCGTAAAACCGGTATCCTTCTTTTCAACCGCATTTTTTAAACTCCCCAATTTTTCATCAACAAGATCAAGGTTGGTTTGCGTCATTCCGTAATTAGCTAAATCAGCAATAACTCCCTGTGCAGCCTCTTTAATGTTTTTAACTTTTATGGGGAGTTCGGCGTGGGATAAACGTTTAAACTGTCTTTCTGAAAAATCGGTCAACGCTTTGAGTTCGATCATTTTCTTACGAACTGCGTAAGCTTTAGCTGCATTGGCAACAGGCACAATGGAAGCGATAAGTTCCTCAATAGCTTGCCGTTTTACGGAAGTTTTTCCTTCCCTGGCTTTTGACAATTCTCTGTTTTTTGCATCGATCTCTCCGATCAATGCCTTCAGATCATTGTGCACTTCACCCAAAGCCGGTACTTCAGCTACAATACTTCCGTTGCTCTTTAAGACAGCCTCCACAGCATTGTACATGTTGGACTTGTTTTCTTCGTTCTGGTTCATGATAACCTCATTTTAGTTAGTATTATGTTATTTTAAGGCAAAACTGCCTTTTTGTCATAAAAACCGTCAATTTTTCGCACGAAAA
>Ga0172370_10007309_pt1 | contig 13580 bp, 10 predicted proteins | sample LakKiv5m_FD_114538 | JGI IMG/M metagenome (GOLD analysis project Ga0172370, IMG submission 114538) | Freshwater microbial communities from Kabuno Bay, South-Kivu, Congo - kab_022012_11.5m | ecosystem: Environmental > Aquatic > Freshwater > Lake | place: Democratic Republic of the Congo...
AGGCCTGGCTCCCGCCAGAGCGAGTTCCGCGGCGTTCTCGGCTACCTCCAGGTCGAGCCGTTTTCCGCGCAGGAGTTCTTCCGCCCCTGTGGCCCGCTGCGGTCCCGGGCCCACTGCTCCCAGGACGACGCGCGCGTCGGTGCAGACGCCGCCACCGAACGTGAAGTTCGCCGCCACGCTCACGACCGCAAAATCCACGGGTTCCCGCACCGTGAACTTGAGGAAGGCCATCTTGGCCGTCTGCGCGGCGACCGCCTCGTCCGCGTCGGCCGTCTGGGCGGGCAGCGGCACCCGCACTTCGGTGACGAACTCCTCCGGCTCGAGGGTCATGCCCAAGGGAGTGTAGAGGTCTTCGACCGCGATCTCGCGCCGCGAGGCGTCCGGGCCGGCGATGGTGATCTTTGCGTCCACCGCAGCCAAAGCCACCGCCATGTCGGAAGGGCAAACAGCGAAGCATCCCCGACCGCCCATGATAGCGTGGTAGCGATTGTCACCTTTCACGGCCAAGCAGGGGCCGTTGCCTTTCCGCAGACAGCCGATGGGTCCACCGAGATGTTGGGGATACCGGTAGTACCAGCACCGCGTCTCTTGACAGAGGTTCCCGCCCAGCGTGCCCTGGTTGCGTATTTGAGGCGTGGCCACCGCCAATGCGGCCCGGGGCAGGATCTCGCACGCGTCCTTCAGCAAGGCCGAGCGGGCGACGGCCGCGAGCGTGGTCAACGCTCCGATGCGTATCTGACCGTCGGCCCGGCTGATATCAGCGAGATCGGGGACGGTCTTGACGTTGATGACGAGTTCGGGTGACTCCGCGTGGATGCGGTCTTTGAGCACTCCCAGCAGGTCGGTGCCGCCTGCATTGACGCGGGCTCGTCCCCCGGATTCGCGCAGGAGCCGGCAGACCTCTTCCACGGTGCGGGCGTCGACGTGCGCGAAGGCCCTCATGCGGCGCCTCTTTCCGGATCCCGCGACTTGACCCGGCCCAGGGCCGCCAGCACCCGCTCGGGAGTGAGGGGATACTCCGTCAGGTGCACCCCGATGGCGTTCGAGACGGCCATCAGTACCGCTGCCGGGCCGGGAGCGGTGGACACCTCACCCACTCCAATGGCGTGAAAACGGTGGCTCTCCACCGGGGTCTCGAGCACCACGTTCTTCATCTCGGGAAGCTGGGCGAACGTGCGCCACTTGTAGTCGGCCATGTTGGCGTTGAGCACTCGACCGGTCGAGCGGTCGATCACGGTCTCCTCGAAGAGGGCGGTATCGATACCCGCCGAGCCAAGGCAACCGTTCAGCTGGTTCTCAAGCCCCGGGGGATCGATGATCTGCCCGGCGTCGGTGGCGTTCACCACTCGCAGCAACTCCGTCTGCCCCGTCTCGGTATCAACACGCACTTCCGCGAAGGTCATCATGCAGTTGGCCAGCGTGAAGTCGGGCTCGAAACGCCCTCGGCCCATGATGGTCCGCTCCGGACCCATGGCCGCCTGCCAGGATATGCCACCCTCAGGCGCATCCTTGCGGAAGATCCGCCCGTCGTAGGTGTCGAGCTCTTCGGGAGGGATGTCCAAAGAGAGGGCCGCCAGCTCAAGCAGTTCCCGCCGCGCATCTTCGGCCGCCCGGATGGAAGCGGAACCCATGGCGTAGGTCCCCCGGGAACCGACCGGGCCCATGTCATACGGGGTCAGCGCCGTATCCGCCTGCGTCACGGAAACCCGCTCCAAAGGCAACTGCAGGACTTCGGCCACCATCTTGCACAGGTTGCTGGGTTGCCCGGTGCCGTGCTCGGAGGCGGGAGAGTAGATCACGGCCCGTCCGTCCGGATCCAGGCGGACGTAGGCTTCCGACACCGACTCGCCGATATCGACGTTGCCGTGCACGCCCACGCCCACCCCGATGCGTCGGGGGCCATCGACGGCCGTAGGTCGCAGCCATCCCTTCCACTTGTCGCGCCAGCCGAAGGCGGTTGCTCCCGCCTCCATGGCGGGTGTGTAATCGTTGCCCCGATAGACATACCGATGGCCGTCACGCCAGACGTAGCTGTCGCCGGGCTTCACGTAGTTCTTCTTCATGAACTCGACCGGATCGATATCGAGCTCGTCCATGGCGAGACTGAGGAGCGGAAGCAGACAGGCTTTGAGTTCTTGGCCGCCGAATCCCCGGACGATCCCCGAAGCGGGACGGTTGGTGCAGACCACTTTGGTGTGGAGATCCCAGTTCGCGCAGCGTAGCGCCACCTGCGCCTCGCCGCAGCCCACCGCCACCTGAGCCTGCGTAGTCAGCGAGTAGCAGCCGGTGTCCACCAGCCAGTCTCCCGAGATGGCGGTAAGCCCTCCATCCCGACGCATACCCACCTTGGCCCGCACCCGAGAGCCGATCCGCAGCCCGAAAGCCGCCAGATGTTCCTCCTTGGTCAGCCGAAGTCTTACGGGGCGGCCGGTGGCCCGGCTGAGGGCAGTCGCCTGCATGGACAATTGGACCGTCATGAACTTCGAACCGTAACTGCCCCCACAGGCCCCACCGACCGTGCGCACGTCGACGGTCCGGCCGAAGGCGGCGAGAAAGATCATCTTCTCCTGGTGAGCGGCCTGAGTCGAGAGGTAGAGGGTCACGCTGTTCGGCTCCTGCCACGACGCCACCACGCCGGGCGACTCCGGCGGGAGCGGGTTGGGAAGGCCTTCATAGCGGGCCTCGCCCTCCACCACCACGTCGGCTTCTGCGAACCCGGCCACCACGTCGCCGAGGTCCAGTCCGGTCAGGCACTCGGGCCCGAACCACCTGGTGCCCGGGCGCAGGACGTTACCCGGCGAGTCGGCGTAGAGTCCGACGGCGCCCGGAGCCAGGGCCTCGTCGACGTCGTAGACAGCAGGAAGCAGCTCGTACTCCACGTCGATGAGGGCAAGCGCCTCGGCGGCCACGGCTTCGCTGACGGCGGCCACCAGGGCCACCGAATCTCCCACGTAGCGCACCGTGGTGTCGAGCACCCGCAGGTGGCGCTGGCTCCCCGCCCGCCAGGCGGGGACATCGGCAGCTGTCAGAACCGCTTTCACTCCGGGGAGCGCCCGGGCTTTCGAAGCATCGACCGCGGTGATGACCGCGTGTGGATGCGGACTGCGCAGCACCCGCGCGTGCAGCATGTTGGGCACCACCAGATCGCCGAAGTAGTGGGCGTCACCAGTGACAATATCGTGGGCGTCTTTGCGGGGCGTCGGCTTGCCTATATACCGGTACTCGGCGCTCATGAGAACCGCCCCGGGGCGGAGGCGCCGCCGGATACGACCTCGGTGACGACCGTCTCGGCGCCGGACGCAACGGCCCCGGCCGTGGCCGCGATCGTGGCCTCCACCGCCTCGAGCACGTGGTAGTGCGCGATGCAGCGGCAGAAGTTACCGGAGAGCGCCTCGCGCACGTCGTCGCCGCTGGGCCGCGGATTGCTCAGGAGTAGGGCCTTGGCGCTCATGAGGATGCCCGGGGTGCAGTACCCACACTGAAAGGCGGTATGGTCGATGAAGCTCTGTTGCAGGGGATCGAGCGCCCCCGTATCGGGGTCGGCAAGACCCTCGACGGTCACGATGTGGCGGCCGTTCAACTCCACCGTGAGCAGCATGCAGGAGAGCATGGCCTCGCCGTCGACGAGCACGGTGCAGCAACCGCAGGCGCCTCGGTCGCAGGAGATCTTCGTGCCGGTCAGGCCGAGCGTCTCCCGGAGCGTGTGCGACAAGGTGTCGGTCACGTCGACCTCCGCCCTCGGTCCGCCCACCGTCAGGACATGGACCTGCCCGTTCACGCAGAGATTCACCGTCGACGCGTCACTCATCGTTCCGTACGCAGGTTTTCGAACACCGCGGCCGCCCCCATGCCCCCGGCTATGCACATGCTGACCATCCCATACCGCCCTTTCCGCCTGATCAACTCATACGCTAGGGTAGCAGTCAATTTGGCCCCGGTGCACCCCATGGGATGGCCCAGCGCGATAGCCCCCCCGTTGACGTTGGTCGTGTTCGGATCAAGGCCGAGATGACGCATGACGTAGACCGCCTGACTGGCGAACGCCTCGTTGAGTTCGATGACGGCGATGTCCTGCAGCCGCAGGCCGGCCAGTCTGAGGGCCTTAGGGATCGCGACCACGGGCCCAATACCCATGACCCCGGGGTCGACCCCGCCCACCGCGAACGACACGAGACGGAGAAGCGGCCGCAGACCCAGAGACGCCGCCTTCTCGGCACTCATGACCACCGCCATGGCCGCTCCGTCGGTGGTTTGCGAGGAGTTACCCGCAGTCACGGTACCGTCGCGCTTGAAGGCCGGTCTGAGTGCCGCCAGTGCCTCCACCGACGTGACCCGCGGGCCCTCGTCCTTGGCCTGCACGAACCGCTCTTCCACGACCGTCCCCTCCGGTCCGGGCGCGTGCCGCACGACCTCCACCGGGACCAACTCTCGATCGAAGCGGCCCTCTGCCTGGGCCGCGAGCGCCCGCTGGTGACTCTCCACCGCGAATGCGTCCTGCTGCTCGCGGCTGACGTCGTAGCGCGCGGCCACCTTCTCAGCGGTCAGGCCCATGTTGAGATAGAGGTCGGGACACGACGTCATCAGCCCGATGTCGGCCATGGGGAGGTTCCCGCCTCCCGGCACCCGGGACATCGACTCGACGCCGCCGGCCAGCACCACCTCAGCCATTCCGGCGGCCACCTGCTGAGACGCATAGACGATGGCCTGCAGACCCGAGGAGCAGAATCGGTTGAGGGTCACCCCGGGCACCGACTCCGGCAGGCCTGAACTCAACACCACCTGGCGTCCCAGGTTGAGGCCCTGCTCGGCCTCCGGGAACGCGCACCCCAGGATGAGGTCGTCGATCTCGGCCGGATCCAGACCGGGGGTGCGCTCGAGGGCACCCAGCACGGCTGCGGCGGCCAGGTCCTCGGGTCTGACCGAGCGATATGCACCCTTGACGGCCCTGCCCCCGGGAGTGCGGACGGCGGTGACCACCACTGCTTCTGTCATCGCTCTTCCTTCCCGTCGTTAGTTGCGGAGTGGTGTGCCGGTCTGCAGCACGTGCGCCATACGGTCTTGCGTGAGCGGCTCGTGGCATAGGCGGACGAAGGCGGCGCGCTCGATGTCCAGCAGGTAGGCCTCATCGATTATCGTGCCCGCGTCGATATCGCCACCGCAGAGTACCCAGGCCACCCTATCGCCGATCAGGAGGTCGTGGTCGGAGATGTGGTCACCCTGTCGCATGTTGTGCAGGATCATGCGCAGGTTTCCCAGTCCGTCGCGACCGGCGGCGGCGAACCTCGCGGGAGCCAGGGGCTGCCAACCGCACGCAAGCAGCGCCAAGGCCGACTGCTTGGCCGCCTGCAGCAGCCCGTCGCGATTCATGGTCACGCCGTCGCCCGGCCGCAGAAAGAGCAGGTCGAAGGCCTCCCACGCCGAACCGCCGGTCTTAGCCATGGCGATGATGTCGAACGCCCGACGCAACACCGGCAGGTCGGCCTGGCGTACCCCCGCCGCCGCCATGGCACGCAACAGGACCTCCTTGTTACCGCCCGCCCCGGGTATGACGCCGACAGATGTCTCCACCAGCCCCATATTGGTCTCGTGGGCGGCCTGCATGCGATGCGTGTGCAGGCACACCTCCAATCCACCGCCCAGCACCTTCCCGAAGGGAGCGGCGACGATGGGGATGGGCGCATATTTCAGTGCCATCATCGCGCGCTGCGCGCGGCTGAGCGTGCTGTCGATCGCCGCCCAGTCCTGCCGTCTGGCCCGGTCGAGCATGGCCGCGAGATCGGCTCCGGCGGAGAACATCGTGCCCTGATTGCCGATTACGAGAGCATCGTAGTCCGAACCGGCGCGTTCGAGCGTCGTCTCCAGGAAATCCAGCACTCCCTCGCTGACGACGTTGGCCTTGGTATGGAACTCGAGGCAGGCGACGCGGTCGCACAGATCGATCAGGGAAGCGTCCTCGCATTCGCGGATGGTCCGACCCGATCGCCTCGCCTCGGCAAGGGAGATGGCCCACGTCCGGACTGCACGCGGTACATGGCGACCTTCGCGCACATCCCAGACGAGCGTCTGCCCGCCGTCGCGCACGTAGAACGAGGGGGTCGGTCCGGCCGCCAGATCGCGCACCCAGTGCGGAACACCGCGACCCTCCGCCATCATGCGCTCTACCGAAGTCGGCAGGCCGAGGGCATCCCAGAGTTCGAAGGGACCGAGTTCCCAGCCCATGCCCCAGCGAAGGGCGTTATCGATCGAGGGCAAATCGTCGGCTATCTCGCCGACACGCCGGGCCGCGTAGATGAGTGTGGTCGCGGTGACATCCCACGCGAACCCGCCCGCCGGGTCGTCGGCCGCTACCAGGGCAGCTACGCGTGCCCCCGGGTCGGCCATCTTCGCGGCGGCGGCGAGGCTTGCGAACGACGCCTCGCGCCGCGGCCGGTACTCGAGCGTCTGCGGGTCGATCACCAGGGCGCGTTTGTCCTTGTAGAAGCCGGCACCGGCCTTTCGCCCCACCGTGCCCCGCTCGACCATGGCGAGGATCCATGGCGGCAGCTGCATGAAGTCGCGGCACTCGTCCTCGGGTGCTCCCTCGTAGTGGGTGCGCACGGCGTGGGCAAGCACGTCCACTCCGGCGAGATCCGAGGTGCCGAAGGTGGCGGTGGCCGCGCGCGCGAGCGCCTTCCCCGTGACGGCATCGACGTCCTCTACACCCAGACCGTGGCGCTCCATGGCGTGGGCGGCGTAGACCGTCGAGAAGACGAAAACGCGGTTGGCGACGAAGTTGGGGGTGTCCTTGCCCCGCACAACACCCTTGCCGAGACGCTGCTCGGCGAACTGTTGGAAGCCGAGGAGAACGGCTTCGTCGGTGTCGCCGCCGGGAACCAGTTCGAGCAGGTACATGTAGCGGGGGGGATTGAAGAAATGGGTGCCGAAGAAACGGGAGCGTACGTCCGCGGGTAGGCCCGCCGCGATCGCATCGATGGAGAGCCCCGAGGTGTTCGTGGTCAGGATGGCCTTCGGAGCCAGGTGTGCAGCCACCCGCTGCAGCAGATCGACCTTGATCTCCAAGCGTTCCACCACCGCCTCCACGACCCAGTCGACCTCGGCCATTCGGCCGAGGTCGTCCTCGAAGTTGCCCGCGATGACCAAGTCGACCCGAGAAGGATGCCCAAATGCCGGCAGGCGGCTCTTGGCTGCGTTCTGGATGCCCCGCAGCGCCGGGCGGTTCCGCACCGAGCGATGTGAAAGGTCAAGCCCGGCAGCGCGCTCCTGGTCGGTGAGTTCCCGGGGCACGACGTCCAACAGCAGTGTAGGGACGCCGGCGTTGGCCAGATGCGCGGCGATGGCGCTCCCCATCGACCCGGCGCCCAGCACCGCAGCTCTACGGATGATCGACACCTTCGTTCCTCCCTTGAGCGGAGAGCCGGGGCTCCCGCGTTTCAGACTAACCGGTCTTGCTGCCGCACGAGCGCCGCGGCTATCGTCTCCCGCAGGGATATGGTATCCGCAGGCGTGCGCAGTGCCAGACGGGTCAGCCGCCCACACAGGTGCTCTCCCGTTCCGGGGCCGCTCATCGAGGCGAGGATCTCCCGAGCGGCGCCCTCACACCGTCCCAGCGCTTCTTCGCAGGCGACCCGTGCGGACGCGAGGGGCACTCCTACCTGGTCTACTCCTCGACGCTGCGCGTCCTTTCTCGCCCGCAGCAGAACCGACTCCGCCACGTAGGTCTGCGTAGCGAGATCGGCGATGCGGATCAGCAGGGGCTGGAAGTCGTCTCCATCCCTATCCCGCCTCTGCAGCACCGCCTCCAGCGCCGATAGGCACAGCGTCTTGAGCTCGGCGACGAGGCTCAACTCAGGAGCGAGTGGGCCATCCGTTTCGGCGCTCATGATCGCGCCGTCCAGGCCCGGGGCACGTCCGAGGGCGCCGGCCACGCGCACCAGAGTCGACGCAGCGAAGATACGGTTGATCTCATTGGCTCCTTCGTAGATGCGGTTGATGCGACTGTCTCGATAGACGCGCTCGATGGGATACTCGGCGCTGAAGCCATACCCGCCGAAGCACTGCAGCGCTTCGTCTACGATGAGATCCAGGTTCTCGCTCCCCAGCACCTTCACCAGCGCGCACTCCACCCGGTAGGCTTCGCCCGCCGCCAAGGACGCCGCGTCTCCGGTCTCGGGGTGAGCCGAGATGAAGGCGTCCAGTTGCCCCAGCAGGCGGTACGTCGCGGCCTCGGTCGCGTAGACGCGCACGTGCATGTCGGCGAGCTTCTCACGGATGGCTCCGAACTCGCAGATGGGCCTGCCGAACTGCACGCGCTCCCGGCAATACGCGAGGGCGAGATCCAGTGTCCTCTTGCCGTTACCGACCGCGTGCACCCCGAGCTTTACCCGCCCCAGGTTGAGGATGTTGAACGCGATCTTGTGTCCCTGCCCCACCTCTCCCAGCACATTCTCGACGGGCACCATCGCGTCTTCGAGAATGACTGCCGTCGTCGACGAGCCACGCAGGCCCATCTTGTGCTCTTCGCGACCCACTGACAGCCCCGGGGTGCCGCGCTCGAGGAGGAAGGCGGTGACCCGGTCACCGCCTACTTTGGCAAAGACGGTGAAGACGTCGGCGATGCCTCCGTTGGTGATGAACTGCTTGGTGCCGTTTAGGAGGTAGTGTCGTCGGTCGGGAGTAAGGGCGGCCGTGGTGCGCATGGCGAGCGCATCCGAGCCCGAGGTCGGCTCGGTAAGGCAGTAGCAGCCGACCAACTCACCCCTCGCCAGGCCGGGCAGCCACCTTTGCTTCTGCTCGGGCGTACCGTAGAAGACAAGAGGGAGCGAACCGATGCTCGAGGTGACGCCGCAGAGCGTCTGAAACGACGCCTGTCCGGCCAGGTTCTCGTAGATGAGGGCGGCGGCGGTCTTGTCAAGCTCCAGACCGCCGAACTCCTCGGGCACCTCGGTCATCAGCAGCCCCAACTCCCCCGCCCACAGGAGCAGACGCCTAAGGAGTTCGAAATCTTGTGCCTCGATCTGCCCCGAGAGGGGCAGCACCTCGCGTGCGACGAACTCGCGCACAGTCCGAGCGGTCATCCGCTGCTCCGGAGAGAAGTCCTCGGGAGTGAAGACGTCGGCGGCTGAGGGACGCTCAGTCAAGAACGTTCCTCCCCGCGACGCGCCCTCAGATTCCCCCTGACCTGCGCTCACGGACACAGCACCACCTTGATCGCTCTTTCGAGCTTCTGTCCGAAGATCTCGTAGCCTCGGGCGCCCTCGTCGAGGGACAGACGGTGCGTGATGAGCGGCGTCAGGTCCAGCCGTCCGTCCTCGATCAAGCTCAACAGCAGCGGCATCTGACCGAGATCACCCAGCCCCATGCGCAGGGTCACGTCGCGCTGTGTCAGACGAGGCACGGGAACCGGCACCGCCTCCTGGAACAGACCCACGACGGACACGACACCGCCCGGAGCGACTGCTGCCATCGCCGTGGCCAGCGTCTCTGGACGGCCCACCGCCTCCACCACCAGGTCGGCGCCCCAGCCACCGGTGAGGTCTCGGATGGCCGTCTTGGCATCCTCTCGAGCGGGATTCACCACCCTATCCGCTCCCAGCCGCGTCGCCGTCTCCAACCGGTAGTCCTCGAGATCGACGGCGACCACGTGCGAAGGCCCGAACAACCGCGCCGCCGCCACCGCACACAAACCCACCGGGCCGGCGCCGAAGACGGCCACCGTATCCCCCGTGTCGATGCGGTGCGCGCCGGGCGTCATACCGACGACCGCGGAATAGCCGGTGGCCAGGATGTCACCAACGAAGATGACCTGCTCGTCGCTCAACCCAGGGGAGATCACCTGCAACGCGCCGTCCGCGAAGGGAATGCGCACGAACTCCGCCTGAGCCCCGGGCAGATCGCCGTAGAGACTGCCGCAACCGAAGATGCCTCGGTTCTCGCAGAGCGCGCGCAGCCCCTTGAGACACGGTCGGCACCGCCCGCACCACACGGCTGCCGGGCCCGCCACGCGGTCGCCCGGCGCGGGCCCCGCGACCGCAGACCCTACCTGCTCGACCACACCGACGAACTCGTGTCCGACGATGGTGCCCGGCATCATGCCCGGCATGTGGCCCCGCAGGATGTGCACGTCGCTGCCGCAGATACTCGCGGCCGTCACCCGCACGATCGCGTCGTCGGGAAGTCGGATCTCCGGCTTGGGCACCTGCTCGAGCCGGATCTCACCCGGACCGCGGTAGACCAGCGCCTTCATCATCGCCGCATCCGTACCCAGCACCCCGAGGCTGCTCTACCCGGCGATGGTGGGCGGGAACGCCGGCAACTCGCTGTAGATCGAGTCATACGTGCCGTCATCGATGTTGGCCGCCCGCTTGACGGCCGCCTTGTAGCGACCGAAGTCCGCCAGTTCGAGAATAGAGAGGCGCTGCGCCGCCAGGGAACCCTCGGCGTGCAGCGTGATGATGTCCTCATACGACGAGCCGATGTCGCGGATCAGCTTGATCAAGCGCAGCCGGTGCTCGGTGGGCACGCCGTACTTGCCGCCTAGATACTTCTCGATGAGCGGCCGCAACTCGGGGTTGTCCCAGTCGGCCGACGAGGGCGCCGTCGCCACGATGCCGCCGGCGATATCCTGCACGTACTTGATCGCCTGTGACCACTGCTCGGCGAAGAAGTACTTGGCGATGTTGGCGTTCATGGGGTTGGGGAAGGCGAGGCCCGAGTCGGGGTCCGACACGCTGTGCTCGCAGGCCGAGCGACCCAGAACCTCGACCGCCTCAGCGTAGTAGGTCAGCCAGGTCAACTTGTCTTTGACGTGGCTCGCCCCGTCTACCCCGTTGTACTCGGCGATGAGCGCCGCCGCACCCGCCACCAGCTCGAGTTCGGCGGCCTTGTACGTCTCGGCGCTCAGGCGGTGGAAGTTGCCGAACATGTGGGCGATATGCCCGGCGAACTCCCATTCTCCCTTGAGGAAGATGCGCTCGTTGGGGATGAAGACGTCGTCGAAGATGAGCATGGCGTCGTTGATGTACAAAGCCGAGCTGATGGGATAGTCGAAGAAGTTGCCCGCCTCCTTGACCTCGGGCTCAGCTGAGATCATGGTCAGACCGGGGGCGTTCGCCGGCACGCCGAAGGAGACGGCGTAGGCCTTGTCGTCCTCGCGCATGGCTCGGCACGGGACGACGATGATCTCGTTCGAAAGCGGCGCCTCGCTTATGTGGGCCTTCGCCCCGCGCACGACGATGCCGTCGGGCCGCTCCTCCACGATATGCACGTAGTAGTCCTGGTGGAGCTTCTGCTGCGACGGGCGCAAGGAGCGGTCTCCCTTGACGTCGGTCATGGCCAGGGCAAGGCTGGAGTCGTTGTTCTGCAGGTACTTCCGATAGCTGTCCACATTGGCGGCATAGTTCGTGCCCAGGGCCTTATCGACCCGAGGAGCAACCACGGTGACGGCGTTCAGACCGTCCTTGCCCACGAACTTGGCGCCCGAAGGCTTACCGAAGCACACCCGCGCCCACAGCTTCACGATCTCGCGCAGGCGCATCAGATCCTCGCGGGTCTTCTGTGCCTCGAAGACGAAGCTCACCCGCTCGCCGGCCTCGTTGGTCGTAGTGACGAGATCCTGGTACTTCGGGTCGAGTTGCATGACGTAGTCCATGGCCATCCACTTCATGCAGATCTGCAGGATCGGATGGGTCGTGACGTCGTCGATCTTCTCCCCCATGAAGTAGACCACCCGGCCGTCCTTTAGGCTGTCGATGTATTGCTGAGCCGTGCGAAGTGCCACGTCGGTTCCTCCTCGGTAATGGTCGTTGAGTTTAGATAGAGCGCTCGCTCTACGCTATAGTTCCAGGTGACCTCGCCCGTGTCAAGGCTCCTGCCTCGCCGGACCCGGACCAGGCGCACCTGAGAGTGAGTCCGTGCCGCCATGGCTCAGCCCCCCAGGTAGCATTCTTTGACCCGCGGATCGCCGGCCAGCTCGTGTGCATTTCCCTCCAGGGTGATCCGGCCGACTTCGAGGATGTAGGCGCGGGAGGCCAATCGCAAGGCCAGACCCGCATTCTGCTCGACCAGCACGACGCTCGTCCCCGCCTCATGGATAGTCGCGACGATGCGCCCCACCTCCTCCACCAGAAGCGGCGAAAGACCCATGCTGGGCTCGTCCATCAGGATCAGCTGAGGGCGCGCCATCAAAGCCCGCGCCACCGCCAACATCTGTTGCTAACCACCGCTGAGCGTGCCCGCAGCCTGCGTGCGCTTCTCGCGCAGCACGGGAAAGAGCCCGAACATGCGTTCCATATCCCGCGAGGTCGCCCCGCGCTCCCGCTGCATGTGCCCTCCTACCCGGAGGTTATCTTCCACCGACATGGGTGCGAACACCTGCCTGCCCTCGGGCACATGGATGACCCCGAGCCGCGCGATCCGGTTGGGAGCCAAGTGATCGATGGCGTGACCGCGATATCGGATGGAGCCCGCGGTCGGCTTCTTGAGCCCCGAGACTGTGCGCAGCAGCGTGGTCTTTCCGGCTCCGTTGGCGCCCACGATGGCCACGATAGAGCCCTCCTCCACGTCCAGCGAGACGCCCTTGAGGATCTCGGCTTTGCCGTAGTAGACCCGCAGATCGCGTACCTGGAGCAGCGGCTCAGACGACACCGGCGGACCCTCCCAGATACGCTTCGATCACGAGAGGATCTTGCTGCACCTCGCGGGGCGTCCCCTCCACGATCTTCTCCCCATAGTTGAGCACGGCCACCCGGTCGCACAGGCCCATGACGGTCCTCATGTCGTGCTCCACCAAGATGATGGCCATGCCACGCTCCCGCATCGCGCGGATAAGCTGCGCCATCGACTGCGACTCAGTGGCGTTCATCCCGGCAACAGGTTCGTCCAACAGTAACAACTGCGCGTCGGTCGCCAGCGCAAGGCAGATGCTCAGTACCCGTTGATGGCCGTGCGAGAGATTGCGGGCCAGATCGTCTTTCACCCCTCCCAGGCCCATCGACTCGAGGATGCGATCGGACTTATCACGCAGGACGGCCTCTTCGCGTAGCGCGGCCCGCGTCCGCAAGAAGCGCTGCCAGGCGGGCACTCGGTAGCTCATGTGGCAACCGACCAGTACGTTGTCGCGGGCGCTCAATCCGCCGAACAGTGTGGAGGCCTGGAAGATGCGGCCGATGCCGAGCGCAGCGACCGCGTGGTCGGGAGCGTGAGTGATGTCCCGACCCTGGAACACGATCGAGCCGCTCGTGGGAGGATACGTGCCGCTGATGACACTCAGAAGGGTACTCTTGCCGGCGCCGTTCGGACCGATCACCCCCACGATCTCACCGTCGCCGACGGTCAGGTCGACATCATGAAGCGCGACGAGCCCGCCGAATCGCTTGCCGACACCACGCACTTCGAGCATCAGCCCTCCCCGCCCCCGCGGGGCGCCGCCCGACGCAGCCCCCCGACCAACCGAGGGAGCCACCTGACGAGCGCCCGCTCGCCCTGCTGCGGCCACACCAAGCTGAGCAGACCATCGGGCAACAGGAGGATCGCCAAGATATACAGCACGCCGAGCACGATCGGCATCGCGCTGGGGGCCCAGC
>Ga0172370_10007317_pt1 | contig 13571 bp, 15 predicted proteins | sample LakKiv5m_FD_114538 | JGI IMG/M metagenome (GOLD analysis project Ga0172370, IMG submission 114538) | Freshwater microbial communities from Kabuno Bay, South-Kivu, Congo - kab_022012_11.5m | ecosystem: Environmental > Aquatic > Freshwater > Lake | place: Democratic Republic of the Congo...
AGAGGCTTTGACTAATTCATAGTCCTCAATTATCTTTTTCCAATTTTTAACTAGATTATTTTGAATAGTATTTAACATATGGCAACGATACCAGAATCGTTACCGAAATTCTTAGCAGATACACCCCGCAACCAACCCAGTAACCAACAACGCTAAGTAACCCAGAAACTTAGCGTGCCGTTCCAAGGGCAGAAGAAATCCCCATAAAGGAAATCTTCTGCCCTGCTTTTGTCTAAACGTGATAGTTGCACTACCTCCTCTCATAACCTAAAATGCACGTATGCCGGTAGTACCTATAGAAACAATTCCAAACCCAATACTTAAACAAAAAGCCTCCAAGGTGAAAATCATCAACGATGAGGTTAAAACAGATATACGTAATTTGTTAGACACACTTCAGGTGGCCAAAGATCCCGAAGGTGCCGGCCTTGCAGCTCCGCAGCTTGGCATTAGCAAACAAATATGTGTTGTGCGAAACTTTTTTGCCGACCCGACAGATCCTGACAAATTCACCCACCAGGATTTTGTTCTGATTAACCCAAAAATAATTAGTACAGCTAAAGAAACGGAAGTTGACTGGGAGGGGTGTTTAAGCATCCCAAACACCTACGGCAAAGTGGAACGGTTTACAAAGATAAAACTTATTGCAATGGATGAAAAGGGCGAAAGCTTTAAACTAAGAGCAGATGGCTTCTTTGCCAGAACGATCCAGCACGAGATGGATCACCTAAACGGTATTTTATTTACAGACCGCGTTGTCGGCAAAATTATTTCTGAACAAGAGCTTGATGAGATTATTGAGAAAGAAAATTAACCCATGAATTTTACTAAATCAGGTACTAACATAGCTTTTTTTGGTACTTCTGATAGATCAGTGCCTATACTTGAATCCTTAAAGAATAACTTTAATCTGGTCCTATGCGTTACCAAAAAAGATTCGCTGGTTGGTAGAAAGCAGGAAGTAAGGCAAACGGCAGTTAAGAAATGGGCCATCGAAAATAAGATAGCCTTTGTGGAAGTTGATACTCTTAAAGGCGAAGAATGTAATTTAGTTTTGAAGGCTTTGAAAGAAAAACATGTAGGCTATGGGGTTGTTGCAGATTTCAGTCTGATGATACCCTCTAGTATTATCTCGACTTATAAAAATAAACTGATAAACATTCACTTTTCAATTCTTCCCAAGTACCGGGGAGCGAGTCCCGTGCAGTTTGCCCTCCTAAACGGAGATAAAATCACAGGAATCACTTATCTTCTTGTAGACAATGGATTAGATAACGGTGCAATAATCGACATTGTTGAGTATAAAATTAACACAAAACCAACTGCCGGCGAACTTTACGAACTATTATTTCAGATTGCAGCCGAAAAACTTCCGGATATTCTAAATAAGTATTTTGCCGGTGAAATTAAGCCGAAACTACAGGATGAATCTATGGCTAGCTATACTTACTCTAGGTTTCAGCCAAAAAGAACGTTTATTTTTAAAGAAGATTCCCAGATTGACTGGACAAAAAGTGCGGAGGAAATTGAACGGGCTGTTCTAGCATTTAATCCTTGGCCCATTGCATGGACTACCCTAGCGCAGCTTGAACTTGCCCCCAACCTGCACGCAGGAAGGTTTGTACTTAAACCCGAACTAAATAGAGATCTAAAAGTAAAAATATATAACAGTAAGGTAACGGGAGATAAACTAGAAATACTTACACTACAAATTGAGGGAAAAAGTAAATGTACCTGGAACGACTTTAAAAACGGTTATTATGCGGCTGACTGAACAGCTACTGACGCGGAAACCTTAGCATCAGTTGCATCTTTCTTAACTCGCTTTAAGCACGAAGCACAAAGCTGGATTCTTATCATATTGCCATTTATCTCAAATCTCTTTGATCTTAGATTAATCTTGCGTCTGCAGATAGTTCTTTTGGTGACACGGTTACCTATACCTCTTGGTACAAGGTTGTTCTTTTGCGATATTTTTCCACATATTTGGCATATTCGTGACATAGCAGAGGGTATTAAAGCACGGAACTGGGGGTTGTGGCAAGAGGTAGAGGTCTTGCGCGCCGGGGTCCACTAGCATGTCATTGTCATTGACTACCAGTAAAATTTATTTTGACCCCGGCGCAAGTAGGTTGATGCGAATACCATTCGGTTTCATGCAAGGCACTCCTTTCTAGCGGTGAACGGTGGACCCCGGCTGAGCGGCATGCTCACAAGAAGTCGGAGAGACACAAAGGTTTAGAAGAATCTTACCGATACAGTTCCCGCAACAGTGAGGGTGCCCCTCTTCTCCATTCGCACGCGACAGGGACAGTGTCCTGGTTCTCAGAACGTCTTCTTCCGACGTGGAAAGAGCATGCTTGCCAGGATTACGTGCGAGACGCAACTCCCAAAGCCGCTGCAACGCTACTGGGACTATCGGAACAGGATCTTCCTCATGGGTTCCTCTTCGACCGTTACCATTCTTTTTCTTAGTTGCCATTTAGTACTCTCCATTCTTCAGAATTCTACATCCACTAAGTGGCTGCAGTTGAGGAAATTTTAACACGATTAACAAATTTATTGTCAATAGGTTTAGGAATAATGAAAGAGTTAATGGTGCCGAGGAAGGGATTCGAACCCCTGTAGGCATAAGCCAGCTGATTTACAGTCAGCTCCAGTTGACCACTTTGGTACCTCGGCACGAAGTGTATAAAGTAGCGATAATGATGGTATCATCTGTAATACCTTTTCTCAATAGAATTGGGTATGGGACACGGACAATCTCTATGATAGAATTTTGTTCGTCGACTAGGTTTGTGATACCTGCCTGAGTAGCTCAGTTGGTTAGAGCAGCTGTTTTGTAAACAGCAGGTCGGGAGTTCGAATCTCCCCTCAGGCTCCATTGTTATTAAAAACCGCGTGGCGCGGTGGCGAAGTGGAAACGCTGCGGTCTGCAAAACCGCGATGCAGGGGTTCGATTCCCCTCCGCGCCTCCATCACATAAAGATATTTGCCGTCGTAGCTCAGTCGGTAGAGCAACTCCATGGTAAGGAGTAGGTCCCCGGTTCGATTCCGGGCGACGGCTCCAGTATTCACAAAAGACTACATCCCCCACCCTCTCCTACTCGTTTCATCTTTTTTGCCTTTGTCCAAATAAAATTAAAAATCTGCCTCTGCATATCCGCTAAATGTTGGTTGTGAATTTCAACACAAAACGGGTTCTTCAAATTAGTATGATACATTGTGACAATGTCGTTGTAGATTAGGGTTTCCACTTCTATTTTTAAAAGTTTTGGTGGAATGTAGCGCGCCTCCCAGAAGTGGGCAGCATATTCATGTATTTTAGTGAAAGCCGGAAATTTTGAAAGGTTTGTTAATTGACGAGTAGATTCACGATTTTTGATCAACTCTTCCCTCACCTTTTCAGCAAAACCTTCTGAAACACCCGGCAGTACGTTCATCGACGCTGCCTGCTCATATAAAAGTAGCTCGCCTTTTGCTTTTGTAGAGTTCCAGGTAACTTGTTTCACGCCTTCGGCGCCCTCAAAATACAACACTTTGTATTCTCTATTTTTTGACGCTTGGGCTAGATACTTTGACTCAAGATCTTTGACTATGTTGGGCAGTGAAATCTTCAATTTTTCCAATTCGGATTCTTTTTCTATGACAATCTTACTTAGATTTTCCAATGGCTGTGGAATAAAGGAAGATCCCCTGTACCCCACACTTTGGTCAATAAAACCTTTCTTATATAAACTGTCCAAAATTCTGTACACTTTTGTCCTCGCTACACCCAATTCTTTACTCAGTTTTAACGCGGTAGATTGCCTTTTTTCCAGTAAACATAGATAAACTGTCACTTCCCCCTCGTTCAAACCGAGAAGCTCTAGTGTCTTGCCAACACTGTCTGTTTTTTTGGACATCATGTTGTAATTTTAGCCTACCAAAAATAAAATACAACCAAATATACTACAGGTCTGACAAAAGCGCGGAGAGGAGATGGAGATGCCCACCATAGTTGTAATGGCTAATCCCAGAGGACTAAAAGCCTTGGGAGGGATTGTTCGGATTTTCCTTGGCAACTTTGTGCCAATGCTAACGTCCGAAACTCTAGACAACATAGCGAAGATATCAATAAAAGCTGTCGAGCGGGAATTTGGTCTTCAAGGTCGGCACGATGTAGCCTTTACCTGCTTACCCGTACTATTTACTCGAGAAGACGCGGACATCCAAATGGAAGTTCGGTTTTCCGTAGGGAGTGAGGAGTACGGCGGCAAAGGGTTTAACCCAAATCGCGTCCAACAACTGGCTTTGAAAGATGAGTTACTTAGAATCTTGAAGTTGAACCTACCAAGGAATATCTCACGAAGTGTGTGGATTATTCCGTTGAGGGATACTGTTTTTGACTTCGTCGTTGAAGCATAGTTTTGCAAACTAACATTGGGCAGTTGCCACAATCCAACTGCCCTACTTTATTATTTTTTTAATATCCTCAACGCACAACCACGCACAAGCCGAGCCAAAGCCCTTTTTATTTATCTCAAACGGCCTAACAGACTTTACACCTTCAAGAAAAATCAAAATACAATAATGTTTGTTGTTTTCACCCACCCACTTTACAAACGCGTCTTCGTCCAACTCTAAACACAATCGTTTTGCAAAACCTTTATAGATTTTTCTTACCGACGCTTCGTCCAAATTGTCATACTGCATCACTTTTGTGACATCGGCTTGCACCGAAACAGGCTCGCCGGAATTCTTAAAAAACACGCGGTCCCTAGGTTTAATCCTATTCCATGGAGAAATTTTATTTTTATACCATCTACTCTCGATAGTTTTTTCACCTCTCATGATCTTTTCTAACAGTTTTCTTTTCTTATCCATGATTGCTACGTGGTCCATGTGTAAAATTTACATTAAAACAAGGTCAATAGAAACTACTGTATTGAAAAATCATTCGACGAGAACTATCATGCAAAGATGTCGTTCAGGAAGATAGACCCCGCCCTTAAACCTGTAGCCGAAAAAGAGCGTAATAGTGGAAAATTCGTTGACGAAATTGCTTCGGAGTTACAGATCTCACAGGCAACGGTTTCGATATGGCTTAGAGGACACGTTCCAGACAAATCTGTAGCAAAGATCCTGGCCAAAAGATTGGCTAGAAAACGCGAGTCCTACAACAGAGCTAAACGCAGAGAACTACAAATCAGAACCGCAAAGTCAACGAAATTGCTAGCCACCACTCTGTCGAAACTCAATTTTTCAGCTTTACATGATAAACTTTTATGTTCTTTCTTGTACTGGGCTGAAGGAGGAAAAACTGAGTCAAGTGTAAACTTTACAAATTCTGATCCGAAAATGATACGTGTATTTCTGAAACTCCTTAGAAAAAACTGGCGCCTAGAAGAAACTAAATTCAGATTAACGTTACACGCTCATAAATACCATGACGTAACTAAGTTGAGTAACTATTGGCTGAAACAGACAAAGATACCACTTAACCAATTTACAAAGATCTATGTAAAACCTAACGGCGCTAGGAATATCCGAAATGGGTACAAGGGTACTATCAGAATCAGATACTATGATGTTAAAATTGCTCGAGAGATTAAAGAAATCTATAATGCCTACAGTGTATTCGCTATGGGGATGTAGTGTAGAGGTAGCACAGCTCTCTCCAAAAGAGCTAGCGGGGGTTCGATTCCCTCCATCCCTGCCAGATTTTTTCATTGTAAAAACAACAACAATTTGCCAAAGGGTTAAGATAGATCGAACTTCAAAAAAAAGAAAAAGGTTAGCTGGAAAAAGCTAACCTTTTGTATGTGACTAAATACTTTTTAGTTGTGCGTTACAAAGTAGTGAGGAGCACGAGCAATCTTACAAGCACCTTCCAATGACTCAATGGCTCTCATCACTTGTTCGGGTGTAACATGCACGCACTTACAATAAAGCACTGCATGTATTGCAGCAGGATTGGGATAGGGATTCTTGCTTGCGAAAGAAGCACTAATCACAGCCAAAATCAAATTTTCGAGAGTACTCTCATCCATAAAATCATCTCCTTTGATATTATTTGGAATTGTTACAGTATTATACCTCAATACAGCAACAGTAGTTGATTAAATATTCCGCCAGTGCCTGCTACCACTATCCTGTATTTTACAATCCCCAACCCCTACTATACAATCTTCCCAACAATACACAAGAAAAGGAGACACATTGTGAGAGCTAAAATCTGCTGGACAAACCAGACCCAAGGGCTCACCGAACTTCGCAAGAAGGACCCATCTTTGAGTGTAAGACCACTTGATAACGATCTTATCTCGAAACGCGCAAGAGACTTGATTCGATACTTCAGCAAATGAAATGGATCTAAAAGAGCTGAGAAAGCACCACTTACTAGATTGTTACGAAATCATATGGAAGCACTAAGGAACAGGTTGGGTTCAGTGATACACCTTTTATTTTTGTAGAAGGTGTATTTTTATACCTCTGCGTACCTTTGTTCCAACTAGATCGTTGAGCACACCACCAAAAAGATCCAGCTTTCTGACATCATCGGGGTTAAACAAGTAAGGCGCTAATTTAGTTTTAAAACCCCCGGAAATTCCCTCTTGTGTAAACTTATTCCTCGCCAACTGCACAACATCGGCAACACCGTTTAATTCCGCAAAGCCCCGATCAACGACCGCACCTTGTGAAAAAAGCCATACTATGTCATAAATATCTCTGGGTTGCGTAATTTTTCTCTGAACGTATGCTGTAAGCTTTTGAACCAGCATCTGATTCAATGTATTTACCAATATATTTTCGATAAAACCGTACTTGTTAAACAAAACAACCTCGGGAGTCTGCGCTTTCCAAAGATCAGAATAGTCAAACTTGATCATCAATTTTTCTCTGGGGTTTGTTGATATTCTGAGTTCTTTTAGCAAATAGGGAAACCTTAAGTCATAGTATGTCTTACATTCCTTGATCTGCGCCCGCAGTTCAATATCGAAACCCTCAACTTGAAAACGGTTAACCACATCTGTAATTAACTTCTTAACTTGGGTATTGGATAACCCCAGGTTATCAAAATCCAAATCCTCGGAAAAGCGATTCAAACCTCTAAGAAGCCGGAGACCTGTTCCCCCAACAAATGTCATTTTATTTGAGTCAGGAAACAAATAGAAATAGGCTATAAACTTGGATTGAAGATACTCTCTTAACACACCGCGCTTTTTCTCAAGGGGTACCTGCATTTTTCTTGCAAAATCCATTATTTGTTCAAAGTTTGAGACAATATTAAGCACTTGCTAACACCTTTCTTACCCACACGGGAAAATGTGTGGAATAATTTACTAAAACTTCTCTATCCAAGACAGCTATATCCACTCTACTTGCTATTAAACTACGTATTCTTCTAATGTAGATGAAATCCAGTAAAGCTTTTTCTGGGTTTGCGATATTGTAATATTCGCCGCTTTGCTGATCTAATACACTTGTATAGCCAAAAAACAAACCTCTATTGATTTTGCTATACATATAAGTTCCAAGAGGGGTTTTCAGGTTTTTGGAAGTAATTGTGGTTACACTGGTGACGGCGGAGACAATATCAGGAACTACCCCGGCAGTGTTTAGTACTGACTCCAAGCTTACATACGACGGTGTGTACAGTTTGTTAGCTATTACATACTCGTCTATTTCGGAGTTAGGAAATGTATAAAACCCCCTTTTGATACCAATCAGGTCCTTGCGCTTTGTTAATCTGTAAAGTTGGGTGTTAATGTGGTTTCTGGGCTCGGCGGGAAATAACTTGATAACGTCATTTCTGGAAAAAACTGCTGTTTTGATCTTTGTTTTTAATTCCTTGGAAGTCATTAACACTTAATATACATTAATGTATATTATCTGTCAACAATATATGGGTGCAGAACAATCTAAAACTCTTTCAACAAAGGGATTTCTTTATTAAGGTTAGCAGTTTTTAATTGGTGGGGCGCCCAGAAGGGACCGGAAACTGGGGTAACGGCAAAGTCGTCGTGTACGATGCAAATCTGGTCACCAAAAGCAATGAGAACCTGACCGCCTAAGCTGGAAAGACCGTCCTTTTCAAACAGGAATCCTCCTTTTTTGCCAAGTTCTTAAACCCCGGGATCAGCACCTCTAGCAGCGTATCTTCAAGGTTAAAATCTTTGGTAGGTCCTCCAGCAAATCTAATTTCCAGGTGAGAGGTGAGATTTCTAATCTTTCCTGCACCAGTGTGCCCTATGACAAAACCGGTAAATTCAAAAACTTTGCATGCTTCGACAGGAAGCTGGGTTGATAAGCCTCCGTTCATGCTACGCCTCGAATCACCACCCAAAAACACAGTACGCGTTTCAGGATCCTTTAAAGCTACAATACACGTCATACCATCCTCCGATCAAAAGTATTGTTGGTAAAAAAGTTGGGATTATCTTCTGCCTAGTATATCATTCTATAGGTTAAAAGAAAAGGCTAGCTGGGAGAGGCTAACCTTTTATCGTGTTCGTAAGAGAAATTTAATCCGGATCGAAAGCATGCACGAACAGGTCGGCTATGAAAGCAACCTACGTACGCTTGGTCAAGTACTTTGGCGGAACAACCTCAATCAGCCGGCCCGTTTTACAAAGCCTATTGATCGCCCTGACCACCTTTTCAAGAGTAAGGTCATCCCAACCACCCTTTGCACAAAGAAGCCGATAGATCAACTTGGCATCCGCGGGGCTGTATCGCACTGCCATGATTTCCAATATCTCCTCGGTCAATCTCTTTCTCTTTTTCACAGTTGCTCCTCCTTCCTTTGATCAAACGTCTTGAACGGATTATAGCACTTAACTAAAAGGTATAAAAAAAGGCGCCTCTCCGGAAAAAATTCCAAAGAAACGCCTTGTAACAAACTACACGTTCTGCACGCCTACCATTTGTGCATACAAACCCGATGCTTCTTGAACAAGTTCGTCGTGTGACCCGATCTGTACTAACCTACCCTCGTTTAAGACCACAATCATGTCTGCATCGCGGATAGTGCTAAGTCGATGAGCTATGACAAAGATTGTCGTTTTGCCTGCTTTTTGAAGGTCACGAATCGCACGTTGTATAGCGCGCTCACTCTGTGTATCTAAGCTGCTTGTAGCCTCGTCCAAAACCAGAATTACTGGTTTACGGATAAGTGCCGCAGCTATTGCTACACGCTGTCTCTGTCCTCCGGATAGTCGCACTCCCCTTTCCCCTATCATGGTGCTTAATTCCTGGTCGCCCGGCAGTGCTTTAACAAAATCCACAGCGTGCGCCTGGGTCAGAGCGTTCCAGATTTCACCCTCCACTTGAGCGTAATCGGTTACATCCAACCCACCGGCCACATTTTCTCCCAACGTTCTGTCAAACAAAAGCGCGTCCTGTAAAACCGCGGACAGGTGCCTGCGATACGAATCTTGAGTTAGACGTTTGATATCATAACCCCCAACTTTAATTACTCCGGACGTAGGGTCCATGAACCTAAGCAAAAGACTTACCAGAGTGGTCTTACCACTTCCAGATGGCCCAACAATTGCCACAGTCTTGCCTGCCGGTACCGTCAAGTTAACATCTACCAAACAGGCTTCTGCATCCTCGCCGGACTCGTCCTTATCAGCGCGATTGGCATACCCGTTACATTTGGAATACGCAAAGCTTACGTGGTCAAACACGACATCTCCTGCCAAACGATCTACTTCTACAGCGGTGTTCTCATCAACAACGTCAGACGTCTCCCGAAGAAAGTCAACAACCCGGGAAATTGCCTCGTAGTTGTCCATGAAGCGAATAAAAATCCGTGTCAGCCGAAACAACGATAACGAAGCTGCAGTGGCTAAACCCATGGCACCGACGATACTTCCAACTTTTATGGACCCTGCCTGGACTGCCAAGACACCAAGGCAGAAGATGCCGGCCAACGTCAGAGAAACTAACGAGCCCCTAAGTATGTTGAAACCTACTTCGTACTGAAACTCTTTGAGGGCAATGGCGCGTATCTCGCTTGACACCTCGTCAAAGTGTCTTGTTTCTGCTTTTTCCCGTGCAAACACTTTTACTATGGCAATGTTTTGCATAATTTGGAATAGCAAGTGGCTACAAACTTCGTACAAATCAAACCTGCGCCTGCGGGGTTCTCTTTTGAGCCGGTCCAGCTGGAAAGTAAGTGCGATAAAAATTGCAGCAGTAACTGCAAGCATAGCTCCCCACTGCCACAAAATCGCAGTAAGATAAATCGAGGTAACTGCAAACTGCGCAAGCGAGCTTACAACCTCCCAACAAAACGACTCAACAAGCCTGGTCAACCCATTGGAACCTTGTTCAATTCGTTTTGCCACTTTTCCGGTACCTGCGTCGCTAAAAAAGCGCATAGACAGCGTGACAAGATGCCGCAAAGCTCGCATTGGAACTAGGTAGTCTACGTCAACCAACAGTTTGACTATGAAATAATCTGCCCCACCGTCAAACCACCAGTTGACAAGCGCAACACACAGCCACCCGGCCATCAGCGTCCACGGTATCTGCGAAGTCGCAACTACAGTATCGATCATGCGTACAAAGAATTCATTGCCAACAACCCGCATTACCTCAAAAGCCAAAATAATCAGGATTACCCTAACCAGATGTTTTTTGGCGTCCCCTATCAGGAACATAATATCCATAAGCATCTTCATTTTTCTCTCCTTTTTGGATTATTTAAGTGTTAAAGAGCATCAAAAAACCGACCCTGAAGGTCGGCTAAGATGCCAAGTGAGATTACACTTTTGGTACATTAATCAAAGCCGAACCTCCAATCTTTGAGGTTTTTATAAATACGACCAAGAACTCCGTTAGCTGGAGTTTTTGTCATAATTAGTATTAAATTGTTGTATATGTTATTAAACATAGTTTTGTTCGGGCAGAACATTGGGCAAGGTGCATAAATTAGCACTGTAGCGGTCAAAAGTCAATGGCTAATTTGAACTAAAGTGCCAAGATTTTGCCAAATACACAAGTTGTTCTTTCAATGTTTTTTTACAGGCTTGGATAGTGATGGAGTGATCCAGGCTAAAGGCTTACTACCCGAAATTTTTTATCTTCTTTCTTAGTTTTGTGGTAATTAAATACCCAAATGGTTAAAAATTAAAAACCTCACCACTAACGGACCTGCTCCTCCCGGCGAAAGGGATACTATGCCAAGGTGTTCCATATTACCCGTTGAGTCTAAATCGCCAAAAGTCTTACTATTTATCACTGTCGATCCATAATCGATAATACATGCTCCTTTACTTATATCAGCAGGTTTTACCAAATTTGGCACGCCGGCCGCCAGCACTATCAGATCTCCGTCAATTGGCGTGCCCTTCTTGTAATTGTCCAATACCTCAACCTGGGCACCCCGCAATCTGCAATAAAATGCAACGGGCTTACCTACCAAATCCCCATCGCCGATCACTACAACTTTTTTGCCCTTTACTATGCCAAGCGAGTGTTCAATAAAATACTGTAGCGCCCGCATTACAGGGGAAAGTCTTGAAAAATCTTTGAGATAAAACCTTTTCTTACTATGTTCACACAATAAATCCACATCTTTTGCCTGCGGGATTATATTTAGTATTTGTTTTGAAACGCCATTTGGAAGCGGAAGTTGAATGATAACGCTACCTACCGATTCCCTGCCTACGATATCAGTTATTTTTTCCGTCAAACCGGATTCAAGCAAATTTGCCGGAAAGTAGCAAACTTCTACGGGTACTCCAAGTTCATGGCATTTTCTTTCTTTTAAACTTACGTACTTTGCAGAAGCAGGATCGTCGCCTAATTGAATGATAACTAAAGTTTTAATATCCGTGTGGGTGGCAATGTAGCTACGAATCCCATCATCCAATTTTTCACCGTGTCTTTTACCGTCAAATATCTGCATTATGGGATTATAGTAGTTATTGAAGAAACTGCCAACGATGTCGGGTACGCGGACAGTTAGTAAAGACAGTTAGAAAAATATTAGCAGACAAAAGAAAATCCCGCGTCAGCGGGAATAATTCCTTCCCAACGTGCAGCGCCGCTAAGAAAAGAACCCCCTTATTAATGTGGACTTGAGGAACCCGCCCTGGGGCGAAATTCACATTTTAGTCCATAAGGTGTCAATTGCTGAGGTGTCTAACTCCTTAGCATAAACTGGCACATCAGGAAATGTGCAACACATTTTGTTCATGTGTTACTAGAATTTTAGCAAAAAGGTTAAATAAAATCAAGATGAAATGGTAAAACTAAATCTGAAAATGTGAAACAACGTTATTGCACTAACAACAAATACCTGCTTAACCCAATCCTAATAATTTAAGTGAGATGCTTATTAACGGCCCTGTTAAAACTTGAACGGAATTGGTCACAACTAACGCAATTAAGATAAAAGTTCCGTACTGTTGAACCTGCATCCACTGCCCCAGCAAGTTGTAAGGTAAAAAACCTGCTACAACTTTTTCGCCGTCTAACGGAAACACCGGAAGTAAATTAAAAAAACACAAACTCAAGTTAATAATAATCATATATTTGAAAAACGGTATTAGAAAATAGAAATTTGTAGCATGCAGCAAAAAAGCAAAAATAGCAGCCAAAAGAAAATTTGACAAAGGACCTGCCCCGGAAATCAACGCACTCCCAACTTTTGGATTTCTCAGATTGTTGGGATTGAAAGGTACGGGTCTTCCCCAGCCAAAACCTGCTATTAAAAGAACAAGTGTGCCAATTGGGTCCAAATGCCTTAAAGGATTAAGCGAAACACGACCCAGATAGCGTGCCGTGGGGTCCCCAAGTTTATCTGCAATAAACGCATGCGCAAATTCGTGGACTGTCAGTGACACAATGATAGACACTAGAAATAACACAAATACTACAGGACTTGTTAAAAGCATTTGAATAGGCATATATGTCTTGCAATTATATATCCAAGTTAACAACTTATACAACTTTCAGGTTCTTCCGGGTCAGACCCCGATCGGGGTCTGACCCGGACACAAAAGTGTTGACAGGCATATCGTTTTTTTATTATCATGATAATGATTTTACATGCTACGCCTGCCAACTGCCTAGACACAAATAAAACGTATACGATCTCAGAAGTTGCGCTTATTATCCACGTATCTCCTCATGTGTTAAGAAGGTGGGAAAGTGAAGGTTATGTGATTCCTAGTATTCGCACAGAGTTTGGACACAGAAGATATACCGAAGAAGACATCCAGAAGTTAATAAAACACAAGGAAGTTGTTAACAACATAGAATATGTATCTAATAGAGAACTAGAAACTAAAGGACCGCTGCTTATAGCTACAGAGACAGCAAAAATACGTAAACTAAATACAAAGTTTGCCTTGGGAACTTTAGGACTTGTTTTTTTCCTTATAGCTTCCTTTTTCACCATAAAGATACGTTCAGGAATTCAAAGTATTTATAAAGGACTTACAGTTGGAAATTTGACCTCACATCCCGCCGTGGCAAGTAATGTGTTAGCAGCAGGCGCAAGTATAGCCGATTATATCTTTACAGTTAACTCTTCAACTATATTTGCCAGAGACGTAAAAGTAAACGATAAA
>Ga0172370_10007318_pt1 | contig 13568 bp, 13 predicted proteins | sample LakKiv5m_FD_114538 | JGI IMG/M metagenome (GOLD analysis project Ga0172370, IMG submission 114538) | Freshwater microbial communities from Kabuno Bay, South-Kivu, Congo - kab_022012_11.5m | ecosystem: Environmental > Aquatic > Freshwater > Lake | place: Democratic Republic of the Congo...
GGATTGTACTCTCGGAAACGTTGCGCGCCCATATCAGTTAGACGCGCAAAGCATCAGTCCGTTCTAGAGAATCTGGGTTCTCCGACAGGCTCCTAGGTAGCCGAGCTGGATGGCCTCGGCCCAGCAGTCGCCCGACTCGCGGGCTATGGTCAGCGCCTGTTCCAGCAGGCCGAGTGCGCGGTCAAGGTCTCCGCTGTCGTGCCAGATGAGCCCGATGTTGCCGATGGCTCGCGACTTGCCGGACGGGTCGTCGAATTCTTCTCCCAGTCGGGCCGATTCCTGGAAATCCCGGAGCGCATCCTCGGGACGGCCTTTGGTGTAGTGGCAGACGCCGATGAGGTTCAGGAGCGCGACGACCCCCGCACCCTTGGTATGCATCACTGCCTTGCGGAAGTGCTCAATCGCCTCGTCCCAGTTGCAGGCGTTCATCGCGGCAAAGCCGAGCTCGAACGACTCCCTGACCGCAGGCTCTGATTCAAACAGCCCGCCGAGGTACTGGGCCATTCTGCCCGTACGCCGCCGCACTACTCCCGGCCGCCTATTCGCCACTTCTGCCTGCCTCTGTATTATGGAGTATGCGAGCGTAAACGGCTGCCGCGCCCGTCAGGCTCGGCAGCGGGAGGGGCTCAACCGACGCGCCGACTATGCGGCCCAAGGGATGAACCAAGCACGAAAGTCTAGCCCCCCCGGGCTGTGTGTCAACCGTTCGGAGTTGTCAGACTGGATGTCCGGGTCGAGAGCTCTCCGGTAACCAGTGCTGAGGCCATGAAGGACATTGGTGGAGGTGTCTGAGAATCGAGGACCGCAGTCCGGGCACTCGCCCCTCGACTGCCGGAGTCGTCCAATCCGGTTTCGCGACCATCACCCGTTTCGGATTCGGGAGCGTGTCTCATTTGACTCTCTGTTGACTTCCCTTAGAATACCTTTCCATGTCTAGGCGAATCGAACGGTTGCGCGGGCTGCTCCGGCGCGAGAAGCTGGATGGGTTCGTGGTCGTGAACCTGCCGAACATACGTTACTTGTGCGGCTATACGGGCTCAAACGGGCTGATGCTTGTGACCCGGCGCGATGCCTGGTTCTATACCGACTTCCGCTACCAGGAGCAGGTTCGGACCGAGGTGAAGGGCTGCCGCAAACGCGTCCTTACCCGCGACCTTGTCTCCCACCCACCCCCGGAGTGGCTGCGGCCCTACGGCCGCCTCGGGGTCGAAGAAAACCACGTTACCCTCAGCCGTTTCGCCCAGTTCCGAAAGCGCTTCCGGCGGGCCCGGCTGGTCAAGACGAAGGACCTCGTGCTGGAGCTCCGCCGGACAAAGGAGCCGGTCGAGGTCGAGACGATTGCCGCGGCCCAGCTCATCACCGACCGCGTGTTCAAGGACGTACTCAAAATGGTGAAACCGGGCGTGCGCGAGCGCGACCTTGCCCTCGAAATCGAATTCCAGTTCCGCAAGGAGGGCGAGGTGGCATTCGATTCCATCGTCGCATCGGGCGAGAACGCGGCCAAGCCTCACGCCGGATTCAGCGACCGCAGACTCAGGAAAGGTGACGCGCTCACTTTCGATGTCGGCTGCCGCGTCCGCGGGTACTGCTCGGACATGACCCGGACGGTATTCGTCGGCAGGGCACCGGCCGAGCTGCGCAAGGTCTACGACATTGTCTTCGAGGCCCAGCGCCGCGCGCTCGACATCATCAAGCCGGGAATCGCCGCGAAGGCGGCCGACGCGGCGGCACGCGACTACATAACCGACAAAGGCTTCGGCAGGCAGTTCGGCCACAGCCTGGGCCACGGCGTGGGCATCGAGGTTCACGAAATGCCGACCCTGGCCTCTACCAGCAAGGAGACGCTCGCGCCGGGTGACGTGGTTACCGTCGAGCCCGGCATATACCTGCCCGGAACCGGCGGCGTCCGCATCGAAGATATGGTGCACGTCACCAGGACCGGATACACGAACCTGACCCGCAGTCCGAAGCGGCTCGTCGAGCTATAGCCGGACCGGGTTCATTTGAGGAAGAGGACATAGAATGATTACCCCCAATGAATTCAAGTCCGGAGTGCTCATCAAGTTCAAGGACGGCATTTACCAGGTCCTGTCCTACTCGCGCAGCCGAACCGCGCAGCGCCGCGCCCGGGTCGTGGCTAAGCTCCGCAACATCAAGACCGGCGTCCAGATTGAAGAGAGCTTCGAGTCCGAGGCGAAGTTCGAAGAGGTCGAGATGGAACGGAAGAAGGCGCAGTACCTCTACCACGACCACGTCGGCTACCATTTCATGGATACGTCCAGCTACGAGCAGTTCGCCCTGAGCGAGGAACAGCTCGGCGACAGCGCGCTCTACTTAAGCGACGGCTTGGAAATCGACGTCTCCTACATGGAAGGCCAGCCGGTCAGCGTCGAACCGCCGATGTTCATCGTGCTCGAAGTTGCCGAGACCGAGCCGAACTTCCGCGGCGACACCGCCGCCGGCGGCGGCAAGCCGGCCAAGCTTACCACCGGCCTGGTTGTGACCGTTCCCTTTTTCGTCAAGACCGGCGACAAGGTGAGGGTCGACACGCGGACGAACACGTACGTGGAACGGGCATGAGCAGAGCTCATGCCCGAATGTCCGGGTCCGAAGTGGAAATGACGAATCGAGCTCGAATGACCCGATGCCCGCTTCGGCATTCTGCTCATTGGTCATTGATTGAGAATTGGCGAATGGCAGTTCGTCATTCCTCCTAGCAATGTCTCTGCCATTCAAGAAAGTCCTCATCGCCAACCGCGGCGAGGTGGCCCTGCGGATCATTCGCGCCTGCCGCGAGCTGGGCGTGCCTTCGACGCTCGTCTACTCCGAAGCCGACCGCGATTCCCTGCCCGTGCTTATTGCCGACGAGGCAGTCTGCATCGGCCCGTCACCGGCCGCGGACAGCTATCTCAACGTCTCCCGCATTCTGTCGGCCGCGGAGATCACCCGGGCCGACGCACTCCACCCGGGCTACGGCTTTCTCTCCGAATCACCGGAGTTCGTCGAGGCGACCGAATCGTGCAAGCTGACGTTCATCGGTCCGACGGTAGAGACACTGCGGCTGGCCCGGGACAAGATCCGCATGCGGCAGATCGCGCGCGAGGCGGGCCTGTCGGTCGTACCCGGCTCGGAAGGCGAAGCCGCGACCGCGGCCGATGCCGCGAAGCTCGCCGGCGAGCTCGGCTACCCGGTCCTTGTCAAGGCAGCCGCCGGTCGCGGCGGCAGCGGCATGCGACTGGTGAAGCGCGATAAGGACATCGAAACCGGATTTCGTATGTGCCAGGCCGAGGCGAAGGCGGCTTTCGGCGACGGCCGGGTCTACATCGAGAAACACCTGGCCAGCGCCCGCCACGTCGAGATCCAGTTGCTGGCCGACCGCAAGGGCAAAGTCGCGTTCCTGCCCGAACGCGACTGCTCCGTCCAGTTCCGATATCGCAAGCTGCTCGAAGAAAGCCCGTCGCCGGCGGTCAGCGATGGACTCCGCCGCACGCTCGGCAGCCAGGCAGCGGCAATCGGCCGGGCGGTGGGCATGACCAATTGCGGTACCGTCGAGTTCCTGATGGACGACAAGGACAACTGCTTCTTTCTGGAAATCAACTGCCGGCTCCCGATTGAACACGCGGTCACCGAAGCGGTCACCGGTATCGACATTGTCCGGCACCAACTCCTCGCCGCTGCCGGCGAGCAGCTTGACCTGCCGGCCGAGCCGCCGCTGGCCCGGGGCCACGCGGTCGAGTGCCGCATCACTGCCGAAGACCCGGCCGCCGGTTTCGAGCTGAGTCCCGGCCTCGTGACCGACGTGCGGATGCCGGGCGGACCCGGTATCAGGGTGGATTCGTACCTCGCCCCCGGCTACGTCGTACCATCGCTGTACGAACCGCTGGTGGCCAAGGTTATCGCCTGGGCGCCGGACCGGCCCCAGGCAATCGCGCGGATGGCCCGGGCCCTGAGCGAAACGGCCGTCACCGGCGTGACCACAACGGTTCAGCTCCACCGCCGGCTGATGGCGAGCGGGCGGTTCCGGCGCGGCAAACTCGGCATCGGAATGCTCGACGAGGAGCTGGCCGCGTGAGAATCAGCGTTGCACCCGTTCCCGGTGAATTCGCGGGCGCCGAGCCCGGCGGGGCAGTGGTAGTGGTCGATGTGTTTCGCGCCTCGACTACGATCACCGCCGCCCTGGCCGGCGGCGGCCGGTTCGTTCTGCCGGTCGCTGACGTCGAGCAGGCAGTGAAACTGGCCGAACCCTATGCCGAAAACGAGGTCCTGCTCGGCGGTGAACGCGAATGCCAGCGCATCGAGGGGTTCCAGCTCGGCAACTCCCCACGGGAGTACACCAGGGAGGTCGTGACCGGGAAGGTCATCATTTTCACAACCACGAATGGCACCCGGGCTCTCGCCGCTGCCCGGGACGCAAGCGACGTTCTCGTCGGCAGCTTCGTCAACTTCGGCGCCGTAGCTGACGCGCTCGCCGGGCACGAAGCCGTCACCGTCATGTGTGCGGGCAACGACGGCCGCCTCAGCCTCGAGGATTTTGCCTGCGCCGGCGGGTTGGTGGACCAGCTTGCCAAAGGGAAGTTTCAGCTTGACGACGCCGCGCTGGCCGCGCGGGCAACTTACCGGAACCTGGGGACCGGCCTTGCCCGGGTTCTCACCTCGACCGAACACGCCCTGCGGCTCACGGGCCTCGGGTTCCGCGCCGACCTCGAATTCGCGCTCAAGATCGATTCCCTGCCGGTCGTACCCCGCCTGAGCGAAGGCAGAATCGTGGTACTGCCATCTTGACTTGCCGCCGATGCATCCTAGGATTATTCGTTGCGTGGCCCGGTTGGTTTGCCCTGCCAGAAGGCCGCGTCGTGCGTTCAAGCCAGACGCCGTCGCGGGGCAAGACTGCTTGAAAGTGGAAGCAGGACGTGACCGGCTGTCGACCTGGCCTCGTCGCCGGCCGTGGGAGGAGTAGGTGCCGGCCCTGCTGACCCGCATCCTGCGGCGGACTGACTCCGAGCCGGCAACCGGCCTTGTTCCGTTCGGCCCTGACTACGTCCTGGCCGGCGACCGCCTGAGCATCAGGTCGGGTCCGCTCGCCGGCACGGTCCTGCGCGTCGTGCGCAGCGTTTCGGACACCAAGGCGGACTTCTCCTTCTTCCAGACATTCGGCGTCGACTCGCCCATGTCCACGCCGCGGCCGCCGGCAGTCGCGCACCAGGTCGCCCACTGCCACTTCGACCGCAACCCTGTTACCGGAACCGAGACGCTGTGGAGCATTTTCATCCGATTCGATTTCCGGCATCGAGGACTGACCACGCTCTTGACCCGCGTCACATTCCGCGAGTTGCTGGCGACCGGCCGGCGCCACTGGTTTGAGATCCGCAAGCTGATGCAGGTGGACACCGAGGGTCGCAGCCAGGCCCAGCCTCCGGGAACCCCGAAGCCTGATAACCCCCAACTCCCACAGATTTCGCTCCACAACATCGGGCTGGGACTCGTGGCGCTGCGGCTCGGGTTCAGACCGGGACCGGAACTCGAACGCCTGCTTGCCCCGGGCAACGTCAAAGCGGTACAGGTCATCCCTCCTGACCCGCCGAGCCCGCCCGGCCTGCTCATCCGCCTTGAAAGCCTGCCCGGTCTACTGGTTGCGGCACAGGTCGACCCCGCAACCGGCAGACCCTTGACCGACGGCGGGGAGCAAGAACGATTCTTCAGCCCAAAGCAGTTGCTTCGTCAGACGCGGGCCGGACAGGCAATCGTCGGCAACATCGACTATTCACTGTCGCGTACCGCGGTTGAGCAGTTGGCATCGCGACTGGCGAACAACCACGCCGAGTTTCGGCATTTCACCGCCGCGCTACGCCGCGGTGCCCAGCACTGATGCCGGCCAAGCTGAGGCTCGAAGCGCACCGGTCCCTGGAAATCTCCATCGCCGCGCTCAGTCCCGCGTTCGGCTGCGGCCTGATGCTGCGCGGCCTGCCGCGATTCAACGCCTCGGACCCCATGCATAACTCCATGGCCAATTACGGCTACGAAAACCTGTTCGCCGACAAGGCAGCGCAGAAGATAATCGAGAACTCGGGCCTCCTGAAGCAGTTCTACGACGCCGCGTTTGCCAACAAGACTCCGCTGCGGCAGAACTTCAGGAACGTCTACGGGCACCTTGAGGTGTTTATGGCGATTGACGCAACTGCCAAGAGCGCCTGGTTCCTCGCCGACCCGAGCAACCGTATGGCACTCGTGAACTACCACCGCGACGCTTTGGGACAGAGCCTCAAGCCGCTGGGCGTTCTATTGGTCGGCTCCATCGTCCGGCTCACTCCGAACGGCTGGCAGAACCTGTTCGACCTGCTCAGCGACAAGTTTTTCACTTCTCACCCGGGCATCCAGCGAGTCGAAATCCTGGCCGTCGAAAGCGGGGCCCGCTATCGTACCGGCACGCTCGGAATCGGCGCCAGCCTGCTGAACCTCCGGGAATTCCCGGAAGTAACGTCCGCAGTCGGGGCAGCTTTTCGCAGCGTTTCCTAGCCCCGCGCGCCGATGGCCGACGAACCCCACAGCTTCATCACCGGCAATCTTTGGTTGAAACTCAAGGAGGACGTTCGGGAGTTCCGGATATTCAATGCCGAAGACCTCGTTTGCGCCGCCTACTACCACATCCGCCGGGTATTGCTCGCCCAGCCCGGCTGGTCGTGCCGCGCCAATCCGCCGCTCTCCGATGAAAACCAGCCGCCGCTGCCGGCTCCGGACCTGGCCGTGCTCTCGAACGGAAAGCTGAGCGCTCTCTTCCAGCTCGAATTCCATCTCACGCCCGGCATGCCGGGCGGCTTCCCGACCGCGGTGATGAACGAGCGGATGGCATCCCTGCGCCGGGCCGTGGATGAAGCCGACCGGCCGCGCGCGGTTGACTCCGGCCGAGTCGGCCGCGGGTACCTGATTGCCGTCTACGATACTCAGGAGGAATGGTTCTACCCTGACCAGGCGGCCTGGGACCGGCAGTCCTGTTTCTGGCTGCCGGTCAACTGCCGCATGTTTGCCGATTACTCCGAGTGGCGCCAGAAGTGGGACCGGATTGCCCGGATTTCGACTCACTGACTCGCTGACAACGGCGGCCGTCAAAAAGGCGGGACGCGCCCGCTTCGCAGTTGTTTTCCTCGCCTCCTGTATCGCCTGCGCTTTGGCAAGCATCCCGATAATGACCGTTGACCAGCTCAAACCGGGCATGAAGGGCACCGGACTCTCGGTCTTCTACGGCACCGATATCAAGGAGTTCGGAGTCGAGGTCGTCGACATCATGCGCAACGTCTCCCCGCGCGGCGACCTGATACTCTGCCGGCTGTCGGGACAGGGCCTCGAGCAATCGGGCATCGTCGCGGGCATGTCGGGCAGCCCGGTCTACATCGACGGCAAGCTCATCGGTGCAGTCGCCCTGGGATGGAGCTTTGCCAGAGAGCCGCTCGCCGGCATCACCCCCGCGGCCGAGATGCTCAGGATATGGAACGAACCCGAACGCTCACCGGACATAGGTCGTCCACGCTCCGGCCGCATGCCGGGCGGCACTGAGCCCGCCGGTTTCTCGACGCTGCCGCTGCCGGTCGCCCTCTCCGGATACACTCCCGCACTGGCAGAGCTTCTGGGACCGGAACTGAAGAAGCTCAGCTTCGCGCCCATCGCCGCTGCCGGCAGCGCCGTCGGCGCTATCGACACCGCCGCCCTGGTCCCGGGCGCGGCGGTCGGCGTCGCCCTGATTGACGGTGACGTACGTCTCTCCGGCATCGGCACGTTGACCTGTCGCGACGGCGACCGGATACTCGCGTTCGGCCACCCGATGCTACAGGCCGGCAGTGTCCGGATGCCGATGGTCGGCGGTGTAATCCACTCAGTCGTATCCTCGGTCGCCACTTCCTTCAAGCTCTTCTCGCCGACCGCCCCGCTCGGCACCATCAACCAGGACCGGCTGAACGGCGTCGCGGGCAGGATCGGCCCTGTGCCGGACATGCTGCCGGTGACGACAATCCTGTCATCCCCCTCCGGTGTCGACACCTACCGTTTCCGCGTCATCGAGCAGGAGGACATGGACCCGATGCTTGTTGCCACCGGCCTCGCCGATGTTGTCTATCAAACCGAGGGGAATCTCGAGGAGATGACCCTGACCTCCCGCATGACCGTCCACTTCTCCGATTCTGAGACCCCGACCCCAGCCGCTCGGCCCGCGTTCTCTCCTTTGGTCATCGAGCACCGCTTCAGCGGGGTCGACCCTGCAACCGGGCTTTTCCGTGCGGCGGGCAACGAACTCGATGCCCTGTTCGGCAATCAGTTCCTCCCCGCGCCGATTGCGGCGGTCGAATTCGACATCCGCTTCACCCCGGGCCGCGACCTCGCCTATCTGCTCTCGGCCCGGCCTCAACTTGCCTCGGTGCGTCCGGGCGATTCGGTCCGCGTCACGCTCAGACTGCGGGACTACCGCGGCGATGATTCCGAGGACGAGATTACCATTCGCATTCCCGAACCGACTCCGGAAGGCAGGCTTCGAATCGTCATCGCGCCGCCCGACTCACTGCTGGCACTCGAAGCGATGCGCGCACCCGCGACGCTGCAACCCGGATCATTTACGGAACTCGTCGAACTCCTGTCCCGGACCGGCCGGGAGAACGAACTGGTGGCGGCCGGATTCACTTCCCGGCCCGGCCTGACTCTCGCCGGCAAAGAACTCCCCTCTCCACCGCCCTCGCTGCGCTCGGTCCTGCTCAATCCCCGGTCCGACGAGCAGGTTGTCCCGACGAGCGACAGCCCGGTCTTCCGCCAGACATTCAACCTTGGCCGCGTCATCTCCGGAGTAGCGCGGCTCGACGTGGAGGTAAGAAGATGAAAGGACAAAGTAGTAAGGACAAAGGACAAAACGAATACGGGAGAGGACAAGTCCGAATCGGACTTTGTGCTTACCGGCTTTCCCCTTGCTTTGCCCTTTGTACTCTGTCATTCGCACTTAGTCTCTGCTTCGGTTCAGTTTGGACCACCGATGGTACCGACAGCCTGCTGCAGCAACTCGACCGCGTCGAGTTTGAAAACGTCTCGATTCACCGCCAAGGGACGGTCACGCTGGCCCCGGCTCTCACGCCCAGGACACTCGACGACGCGGCCGCGGTCTGGCAGACGACTAGCGACCGAAGCGGAAACGTCTACGTGGCGACCGGCAATCAGGGCCGGCTCTACCGTCTGCGTTCATCGTCCATCGTTCATCGTTCATCGTTGCCCGAGGTGGCGTTCGACTCCGGAACCGGAGAAATCCTTGCCCTGACCTCCGATGCGTCCGGCGCGGTCTACTTCGGAACGACCCCGGACGCGAAGGTCTATCGGATACGCCCCGGCGCCAAACCTGCACTTGTCTGTTCCACTGGTGAAAGCTACGTCCACAGTCTCATCGCTGTCTCCCCGTCGCCGGCACCCGGCTTCATCCTCGCTGCCACCGGCGAGCGCGGCCGACTCCTGCGCATCTCCCCCTCAGGCAAGGCGACCGAGGTCTTCACCGCTCCGCAGGCGCACCTGACCGTACTAACCTGGCTGGTCCCGGGCAAGGAACTCCTGGTCGGAACGTCGCCGGACGGTATCGTGTATCGCCTCAGCTTCACCGCCGGCGAAGAACGGCCCCGGGTTTCAGTCCTCTACGACACTCCATTGAATGAGGTGCGCGCGATAAGTGCCGACGCGTCCGGCCGCGTCTACATCGCTGCGAACGCGGGCGACGACACCGACTCGGACTCATCCCGGGCCGTGGTGTACTTCATCGACCGGTCCGGCGTGCGCCGCTGGCAATGGTCTGCGCCCGACTCCATGGTCTTCAGCCTCGCCCTCGTTCCGCCCTCAAACTCCGTCCTCGTCGCGACCGGCGGCAAGGCCATGGTGTACGAACTGGACACGCTCGGACGCATGTCGGTGCGCTACCGGCTCAAGGAAACCCAGGCGCTCTGCCTCACCCCGCTCGCGAGCGGGCTCCGGCTTGGAACTGGCAACCCTGGAAAACTCTACGAGGCCGGCTCGAGCTACGCCGATTCGGGCTTCGTGACTTCGGCGCCGTACGACTGCACCAGCCCGGCGCTGTTCGGAACGCTCTCATTCCGCGCGACCGAGCCGGCCGGGACCGGGCTTGAGTTCGCGACCCGCTCCGGCAACTCAGAGAAACCGGACTCAACCTGGAGCCAATGGGCCTCCGCGGCTCCACGGATCGCGTCCCCGTCCCGCCGGTACATCCAATGGCGGTGCCGCATGCGCACGTCGTTTCCCAATCTCACGCCCGAACTGCGTCGCGTCGATGTCTACTATCGCTCGGCCAACCTCGCACCGGTAATCAAGAAGCTCGATGTTGCCCAGCCGTCGCTCGATGACGCCGCCAAGGGCGTGAACAAACCCTCACGCCAGGTTACCTGGGATGCGACCGACCCGGATTCCGACTCGCTCGCCTTCGAGCTTTTCTTCCGCGAAGAGTCAGAAACCTCATGGCAGAAGGTAGCACGCGATATCACCGACAGCCGGCTCGACCTCGACAGCCGCTCCCTGCCGGACGGCTGGTACGAACTGAAGCTCGTCGCGAGCGACGAGCCGACCGAGGCGTCCGGCGATGCGCTCACTGCCGAACGTGTAACCCGGCCGTTCGTAATTGACAACACCGCACCTGCCATCACCAGCCTTACCTCCTCGCTCCTTTCTCCTCCCGCTTCCCTCCGCTGCCGAATCAACTTCTCGGCCCACGACGCCCTCTCGCCGATCGCAGCGGCCCGGGTATCGGTCAACGCCGGCGACTGGGTGACGCTCGAACCGCAGGACCACATCTTCGACTCGGTCACCGAGAACTTCTCCGCCGACGTCCGTCTTCCGTCCCGAGTCCCCGGTCGTTCGTCCTCAGTAGTCAGCGTCTGGGTTGCCGATGCGCAAGGTAACGTCGGCGCGGCCCGCACAACCGTACAGACTAAGGACTAAGTATCAAGGACGAAGGACTAATCAAAATGGAAAGTAGTAAGCCAGAATGTCGGACCTTATCCCTTAGTGCTTCCCCCCCCCCCCTGCTTTGTCCTTAGTCCTTTGTCCTTAGTACTTCCGCCATGACCGTTGCCTACCGCCTCCTCGACCACACCTCCGACATCAAGGTCGAAATCTACGGCACTGACTTGAAGGAGCTATTCACCAATGCGGCGACCTGTCTGTTCGACCTGACTCTGGACCTGAAGAAAGTGCGGGAAACCCAGTCTGTACCCGTATCTCTGGCGTCGGCCGACCTGTCCGAGCTTTTCCTCGACTGGCTGCGCGAACTCCTCTTTCTATTCTCCACCCGTTCGCTCGCGATTCGTCGGGTCGAGATTCACTCAATCGAGCCGACCCAGATCAAAGCGACTGTCTTTGGTGAGGAGTTCAATCAGGAACGGCACGGACTCAAAGTCGAAGTCAAGACCCCAACCTATCACCAGTACCGCATCGACCGGACCCCCGAAGGCTTTCGCGCCACCGTCGTCCTCGACGTCTAGTCCCCGATTAAAAGGGGACGCGCTACCCATTATTCCCGCTCGCTTTCAGGCAAGACCACTTCCACTGTCCTCAAACAGGGATGAATGCGAACGGTTCTGTTCCGTCAGCCGCGAACGCTACGTGGTCGGATGTCAGGCAGGCGCCGGGTCAGGTCCGCCGCTTCCAGATGGGCGAAATGGAACGGAGCCGGGTCACGACCTTCTCGAGCACTTCGATTGCGTAGTCTATCTCGTTCTCGGTATTACCCGGCCCGAGTGACATCCGCACCGGCGAGTTGGCAAATAGCGGCGGCACTCCGATGGCTTTGATTGTCGCCGACGGCTCGCCGCTGCCGGTCGAGCACGCTGAGCCGGACGCTACGGCCACGCCCTCCATGTCGAGGTTCACGAGCAGGGCCTCACCTTCGACATAGCCCACGCATACGTGGCAGACGTTCGGCACGCGCCGGGTCGGATGGCCGTCAACGAGGATCTCCGGCACGCGCGCGACAATCGCCTGTTCCAGCCTGTCGCGCAGCATCTTCTCATGCCTGGCGTTCCGTTCCCACTCGACGGCCAGTATCTCACAGGCCTTGGCCAGCCCCGCGATGCCGATGATATTCTCGGTTCCGCCGCGCAGCCCCTTCTCCTGATGGCCGCCATGCACCAGCGGGAATATCCTCGTGCCCTCGCGGATGTAGAGCGCACCCACACCCTTCGGCCCCTGCAGCTTGTGTGCGGAAATTGTCAGCAGGTCAACCCCGAGCTCGTTGACGTCGACTCGCATCTTGCCCGCTGCCGCAACCGCGTCGGTGTGAATGGTGACTCCGGCTTCCCGGCAGACGCGGGCAATCTCGGCGACCGGCTCAATGGTGCCGATTTCGTTATTCGCAAGCATCACCGAGACGAGCACCGTCTGCGATGTCAGAGCTCGCTTTACCTCGTCCGGGTCAACCAGGCCATACCGGTCGACCGGCAGATACGTAGCCCGAAAACCAAGCGACTCAAGATAGCGGCAGCTCTCAAGCACGGCGCTGTGCTCGATTGAGCTGCAGATGACATGCTTTCCCCGCTCGGCCCGGGCAAAGGCCGTGCCCTTCACCGCCCAGTTGTCCGACTCGGTGCCGCCGCCGGTGAAATAGACCTCATCCGGCTTCGCTCCCAGGAAACCGGCGACCTGTTCCCGCGCCGCCGCCATCGGCTCGGCACATTCCCGGCCGAAGCTGTGAATGTTGGAGGGATTACCGAAGATGCCGTGCAGGTACGGTTCCATCGCCGCCGCCACGCGCGGGTCGATGGGCGTCGTCGAGTTGCTATCGAGATATACCGGGGTCACGCGGGCCGCTACTCCCCCTCGGCCGTCACCGCCGTGGCCGTGGTCTCGGGCTTGGCCGGCCTGCGCAGCAACTCCCTGCCGAGGAGCATCACCGATCCGCAGAACACAAATGCGTCGGCGAGATTGAACACCGGCCACGGGCTGATTGACAACCGGTTGAAGAGGACCACGGGATGGCCGGGCATCTCGACGAGCAGGAAATCAATCACGTAGCTCAGCCCGACCCGGTCAATCACGTTGCCGAGCGCACCACTGAGAATAAGCCCGAACGCGGCCGAGGACCACGCATCGCTCGCACGCAGGCCGTACCAGACCACGAGCGCGGCAGCCGAAAGCGGCAGCACGAAGTACATGAACGGCGGCCCGTAGTTCAGACTGAAAAGACCGTGCGGATTCATCGCGTAGGTGACCTTCACCACGTCTCCGACGAGGTGGAGCTCCCGCCCGCCGCTGAATGCCCCTGAGCTGAACAGCCCGTGAACTATCAGCTTCGGGATCCGGTCGAGAGCCAGGCCGACAACCGCTGCCCAGATGAAGAAACGACGACTCATCAAGAGAGCCTATCTCTTCCTGAGCGGGCAGTCAAGCAAAGGGAACCGGGCCTGAGTCCGATATTGAACCACAGAGTTCACAGAGACTCCGCAGGGCGAGACCGGACCTTGGCTTAACCTACTCCATGTTCTCTGTGGGCTCTGTGGTTGGCCCAATGTCGGCTCTGTGTAACCGGAATCAGAGTGTTACCACCAAGACAC
>Ga0172370_10007320_pt1 | contig 13563 bp, 7 predicted proteins | sample LakKiv5m_FD_114538 | JGI IMG/M metagenome (GOLD analysis project Ga0172370, IMG submission 114538) | Freshwater microbial communities from Kabuno Bay, South-Kivu, Congo - kab_022012_11.5m | ecosystem: Environmental > Aquatic > Freshwater > Lake | place: Democratic Republic of the Congo...
AAAAAGCTGGAAACCAAAAAGATATCGAAAAATTAATCCGTCGAATTTCAAAACTCTATAAATAGCACCAATCCGAAAAATAAATAGCCACGAACCTGCCTGGCGGCAGACAAGTGCACGAATTTTTTTTTACAAAACATTTTAATCAGGACTGAGGGGATTCCTCCCTGCGGGCGGAATGACTGGATGATTATTGTGAAACGGGGGCGGGTGTGGCGAGCGCTTTGCGCCCGCCACACCCGCCCCTTAACCTAATGATAGCCAGTCATTCCGATGGAGTCCCGAAAGCGAAGCGCGTCGGGACGACTGAGGAATCCCCTTCTACCTGGCTTTAAGCTATTTGTAAAAATGTGTCATTAGTACCCTAAGGGATGGTATCGCTAAACAATCAGAAATCTCCCATAAAAAAAATCCCGGAGATATCTCCCCGGGATTTCAATGAAAAACAATCCCTAAACCCTCTATGTTTTATTTTACTTCTTCAAAGTCAACATCGGTTACATCCCCGTCTGGTCCGCCTTTTTGCTGTCCGCCGGGCTGACCACCAGGCTGTCCACCGGGTTGGCCTGCACCACCACCGGGCTGTCCGCCTGCCTGCTGGCCTGCATTGTACATTTCCTGGCTTGCTGCCTGGAAAACCTGGTTCAGTTTGGCTGTGGCTGCATCAATGGCAGTGAGGTCTTCGCGCTTGTGGGCATCCTTCAGTTCTGCTAACGCATCTTCAATCGGCTTCCTCTTGTCAGCCGGGATTTTATCACCAAATTCTTTCAACTGTTTTTCGGTCTGGAAAATCATCGAATCGGCAGCATTCAGTTTATCAATGCGTTCACGGGCTTTGCGGTCGGTTTCTGCGTTGGCCTCGGCTTCAGCTTTCATCCGCTTTATTTCGGCATCGGTCAATCCTGAAGAAGCCTCAATGCGGATGCTCTGCGATTTTCCGGTTCCTTTGTCCTTTGCCGAAACATTGAGAATACCGTTGGCGTCAATATCGAAAATTACTTCGATTTGGGGTATTCCACGAGGTGCTGGTGGAATTCCATCCAGGTGGAAACGACCAATAGTCTTGTTGTCTCTTGCCATCGAACGTTCACCTTGCAGCACGTGAATTTCAACAGATGGCTGGTTGTCGGAGGCGGTTGAGAACACCTCCGATTTCTTGGTCGGTATGGTCGTGTTCGACGGGATCAGTTTGGTCATAACACCACCCAGGGTTTCGATACCCAGGGTAAGAGGTGTGACATCCAAAAGCAACACATCCTTTACTTCACCCGTTAGAACTCCTCCCTGAATGGCAGCGCCAACAGCCACTACCTCGTCAGGATTCACACCCTTTGAAGGCTCTTTTCCAAAGAAATCCTTTACAATCTGCTGAATGGCCGGGATTCGTGTTGATCCTCCAACTAAAATCACCTCGTCAATTTCGGAAGTTGACATTCCGGCATCGCTTAAGGCCTTGCGGCAAGGCTCAATGGTAGCCTGAATTAAGCTGTGTGTGAGTTGTTCAAACTTTGAACGGGTAAGTTTTCTTACAAGATGCTGTGGAATGCCGTCAATCGGCATAATGTACGGCAGATTGATTTCGGTTTCGGTTGAACTCGAAAGCTCGATTTTTGCCTTTTCGGCAGCTTCTTTCAAACGCTGCATGGCCATCGGGTCTTTACGAAGGTCAATGTTGTGCTCGTTTTTAAATTCGGCAGCCAGCCAGTCAATCACCAGGTGGTCGAAATCATCACCGCCAAGGTGTGTATCGCCGTTGGTTGATTTTACTTCAAAAACGCCGTCACCCAATTCGAGGATTGAAATATCGAAAGTTCCACCACCCAGGTCGAAAACAGCCACTTTTAAATCTTCTTTTTTCTTATCGAGACCGTAGGCCAGCGCAGCGGCTGTTGGTTCATTTATGATTCTTTTTACATTCAACCCTGCAATTTCGCCGGCTTCTTTGGTTGCCTGTCTTTGCGAATCACTAAAATAGGCCGGAACTGTAATTACAGCATCAGTAACAGTTGTTCCCAGATAATCTTCAGCGGTTTTCTTCATTTTCTGAAGCACCATCGCTGATATCTCCTGTGGCGAATATTGACGATCCTTTATTTTTATGCGAGTAGTTTCATTCTCACCATGCACAACCTCGTACGAAACACGGTTTATCTCCTTGGTTACCCTGCTGTAAGGCTCACCCATAAATCTCTTAATCGACGAAACTGTATGACGGGGATTGGTGATTGCCTGACGTTTTGCAGGGTCTCCCACTTTACGTTCTCCATTGTCGGTAAATGCAACAATCGAAGGGGTTGTTCTGCGCCCTTCCGAATTGGGGATTACAACTGGTTCGCTGCCTTCCATTACAGCAACGCACGAGTTGGTTGTTCCTAAATCAATTCCTATAATTTTTCCCATTTTAAAAACTCCTTTCTATGTTATTTTTTTCGATTTTCTTTTTAGCAGGCTCTCCGGTTGTCAATCATTGTGCCATTTGGTTGAGCTTTTCAGGATTTTCTGCCATCTTCTGATTTTTATTTACAACCTTATTTCAACCAATAAAATTTAAAGCATTGTAAATAAATAGTTTAATTCGGAATTTGTATTGAAAAATGTCATATTCTTCACTGTCACTTTATTATGTCAAAAAGTCACACAAACTGTGGTAAAAGATTGTAAAGACTGGTTTTTATCTTATCTAAATTATTGTTAAAGAACATTTTAGAATAAGTTGAAAATTTTGGATGTCGTTTATGTGTTATTTGTTTAACAGCAAAATACTCGTCCCAGTGAAGTGCTTCTGATTTTTATCTTAATTTTGCCGCCTCAAGTTCAAAACTCATTGTTTTTGAGCATTTAAAAAGTTTTATAAAAAATTTTCAGCTTAACATGGATGAACGTAAAATGAAAATCGAAAACCAACAACTGTTCGCTGAATTTCCACCAGTCACAGCAAAGGAATGGGAAGCCCTGATAATGAAAGACCTTAAAGGCGCCGATTACCAGAAGCGGTTGGTTTGGAAAACTCCGGAGGGATTTGATGTAAAGCCCTGTTATCGGAAAGAGGATTTGGCAAAGATCAGTTACCTGAACGAATTTCCCGGTGATTTTCCTTTTGTAAGAAGTGGACGCAAGACTGGTAACGACTGGCTCATCCGGGAGGATATGCTGGCGTTGAACATAGCAGAAGCCAACAAAAAAGCACTGGATATCCTGATGAAAGGTGTTGACTCATTAGGATTTGTGCTTGATCCGGCAAAAGAGCCTGCATTGGATGAGATCGAAAAACTGATGGAAAACATTTACGCACAAAGCGTTGAAGTAAATTTTGTGTGTGGAAGAATTGCTCCGGAAGTCCTTGACATTTACATTGCCTTGATAAAAAAATACAACCGCGATTTTCAGAAGATCAGAGGCTCGGTTAATTTCGATCCCATCGGCTATTTAATCAGAACCGGGACATTTTACCAGTCGGAACAAGCAGATTTTGAGGCTTGCAGAAAGCTTGTGGATGCATCCAGGCATGTTCCGCATTTCAGGACACTGGCAGTAAACGCTGCTGTTTTCAGAAATTCAGGAGCCTCCATCGTTGAGGAATTGGCCTTTGCCCTGGCTTACGCCAACGAATATTTAACCCGTTTAACTGAAAAAGGAATTTCAGTAGATTTTATCGCTCCCAAAATCAAATTCCAGTTGGGTGTTGGGTCGAACTATTTTATGGAAATTGCAAAAATACGGGCAGCTCGCTTTTTATGGGCAAAAATAGTGAACGTTTACAGCCCTGGCGACCAGGAATTTACCCGTGCTAACATTCATTCGGTAACTTCCGATTGGAATAAAACTGTTTACGATGCTTATGCTAACATACTTCGTACTACAACAGAGGCTATGTCAGCAATTATTGGTGGAACAAACTCACTGACAATCCGTCCATTTAATGCCATTTTTGAAGAAACAACTCCTTTTGCCGAACGCATTGCCCGCAATCAACAATTGTTGCTAAAAGAAGAATCTTATTTAGACAAAGTGGTTGACCCGGCCTCCGGTTCTTACTACATCGAAAATCTGACTGATTCAATTATCGGTGAAGCCTGGAAACTTTTCCTCGAAATTGATGAAATGGGTGGATTTATCGCTGCTTTCAAAAAAGGTTTTGTTCAGGAAAGAATCAAAGCTACATCTCAAAAACGGGATTTGGCTATTGCCACAAGAAAGGAAATTCTGTTGGGAACAAACCAATATCCCAATTTTAGCGAAAAAATCGCCTCTGAACTGGATCCTCAGGTTTTTCAACCTGCCGGTTTTACCATAAAAAATGCCATTGCCGAAACATTAAAACCCTACCGGGGAGCACAGGCATTTGAGAACCTACGTTACAAAACCGACATGTTTTCACTGGAAAATAAACGGCCGGCAGCTTTTATGCTCACTTATGGCAGCCTGGCCATGCGAAGGGCAAGGTCGCAGTTTTCGGGTAACTTTTTTGCCTGTGCCGGATTTGAAATTATCGACAACAATGGTTTTAAAACGGTTGATGAAGGCGTAGCTGCCGCTTTAGCAAGCAATGCCGAGTTTGTGGTGGTTTGTGCTGCTGACGATGACTACCCGGTAATAGGCCCCGAAATTTTCAACAAAATCAAAGGAAAAGCAAACATTGTGATTGCCGGTTATCCCAAGGATAGTGTTGATGCGTTGAAGGCCGCTGGCATTAAGCATTTTATCCACGTAAAATCCAATGTTTTGGAAACCCTCATGGAATTTCAAAAAATGGTTGGGATTGCCTGATGGGAAATCTTTTTTAATGATTAAAACATGAAAAGTATGAAACCGAATTTTAAAAATATAGAGTTAAAAAGTTCACCGATTTCGTCGCTTACACCGGAAGAGTGGGAAATAGAAAATAAAATAGCCCATGACTGGATGACACCAGAGCAAATTGCCGTCAAGCCGGTCTATACCGAAGCCGATCTTTTAAAAATGGAACATCTGAATTATGCGGCAGGTCTTCCTCCCTTTTTACGGGGTCCCTACTCAGCCATGTATGCTATGATGCCGTGGACCATCCGGCAATATGCTGGTTTCTCAACTGCCGAGGAATCGAACGCATTTTACCGCCGCAACCTTGCCTCCGGGCAAAAAGGATTATCCATCGCTTTCGATCTGGCAACCCACCGGGGCTACGATTCCGATCACGAAAGAGTGGTGGGCGATGTGGGAAAAGCCGGCGTTGCTGTTGATTCCATTTTAGACATGAAAATTCTGTTCGACCAGATTCCTCTGGATAAAATGTCAGTTTCGATGACAATGAACGGTGCAGTTTTGCCGGTACTGGCTTTTTACATCGTTGCCGGAATTGAGCAGGGCGTAAAACTTGAAGAACTAACAGGAACCATTCAAAACGACATTTTGAAGGAATTCATGGTGCGTAACACCTATATTTATCCGCCTCTTCCTTCGATGCGGATTATTGCCGACATTTTTAAGTACACAGCGCAAAACATGCCCAAATTCAACTCCATCAGCATCAGCGGTTACCACATGCAGGAAGCCGGCGCCACTGCTGACATCGAACTTGCCTACACCCTGGCCGACGGACTTGAGTACCTCAGAACAGGAGTGAACTCAGGCATGGACATCGATTCATTTGCTCCACGCCTCTCGTTTTTTTGGGGTATTGGGATGAATCATTTTATGGAAATTGCTAAAATGCGTGCTGCGCGAATGCTGTGGGCCAAGCTGGTAAAACAATTCAACCCGAAAAATCCAAAATCCATGTCTTTGCGGACGCACTGCCAGACTTCAGGCTGGAGCCTGACAGAACAGGATCCGTTTAACAACGTTACCAGAACCTGTGTTGAAGCCCTGGGAGCGGTGCTGGGGCATACTCAATCGTTGCACACCAATGCCCTGGATGAGGCAATTGCGCTTCCAACCGATTTTTCGGCACGGATTGCCCGCAATACACAGATTTATATTCAGGAAGAAACCGACGTTTGCCGGGTGGTTGATCCCTGGGCTGGTTCTTATTATGTGGAAGAACTTACCCATGAAATTGCCCTGAAAGCATGGGCGCACATCCAGGAGATCGAAGCCCTGGGCGGAATGGCAAAAGCCATCGAAACAGGAATTCCAAAGATGAGGATCGAAGAAGCTGCAGCACGCAAGCAGGCACGGATTGATTCGCACAAAGACACCATTGTTGGCGTTAACAAATATCGTCTCGAAAAAGAAGACCCGATAGAGACATTGGAGGTTGACAACACAGCCGTTAGAAATGCTCAGATCAACCGATTAGAAAAACTCAGGGCAATGCGTAATAACGAAGAAGTTCAGAAAGCCCTTGATGCCATCACCCAAGCTTGCGAAACAGGAGAAGGAAACCTGTTGGAACTTGCTGTGGATGCCGCCAAAAAAAGAGCTTCTTTGGGTGAAATTTCGATGGCATGCGAAAAAGTTTTTGGAAGGTACAAAGCAGTAATAAGATCAATATCAGGCGTGTATTCAGCAGAATCGAAAGGCGATGAAAACTTCGCCAAAGCATGCAAACTGGCCGACCGGTTTGCCGAAATGGAAGGCCGCCGTCCCCGCATCATGGTTGCAAAAATGGGACAGGACGGGCACGACAGAGGCGCTAAGGTAGTTTCAACCGGCTATGCCGACATCGGCTTTGATGTTGACATCGGACCTTTGTTTCAAACCCCGTTTGAGGCAGCCCGCCAGGCAGTCGAAAACGATGTTCATGTATTGGGTGTTTCCAGCCTCGCTGCGGGTCATAAAACCCTCGTTCCAGCAGTAATTGACGAGTTGAAAAAACTTGGCCGTGAAGACATAATGGTAATTGTGGGTGGTGTGATTCCTCCACAGGATTATCAGTTTTTGTATGATGCCGGTGTGGTAGCTATTTTTGGTCCCGGAACTGTGGTCACTCAGGCAGGAATCAAAATTCTGGAAATTCTCATCGAATCGAGAAAAGAATAAATGAGATTTCGTATGAAAAGAAAAACCCCGTAGAAAGTTTTTTTATGGGGTTTTTGTTTCATGTCTTTTGAAAATATTTTCCACTACTCCTGCTTTTGTTTCAACATTTAATACCCTGTTACAGAAAAATTTACAGTAATGGTGTTTTGAGTTTTATTAAAGACCAGGTAGGCTTTTCCGGGAATCAGATCATTTAAGGTGTTAATATTCATGGCTGGCCAAAACAACTTAATTCCTGCCAATTCTTTAATAATTTCAATCCCGGGTGTTGTGTCGAAAAGCCACGATAAATTTACAATTTCATTAAAATTAACAGGTAAAATCGACCAACCCGGAGGAATTGAAATCCCCTGAACCGGATATTCAATTTTTCCTTCCATTATCATGCTACAAGGTGCTTCCAGTTTTATTTGATAACCATGAGGTATTTCCCATGTACCAAGAGTGTTCATGTTTTGTTCAGGCCAGAAAATCCCTGAATTATCGGAGATTAAAACTATATCTCCGAGGATTGTGTTGAAAAGCGAATCCAAATTTGAGTTTTCAGGGAATACAAAAGAAGAAATTCCACTCCAGCCTTCCGGTAAAGAAAATTCCTGATTAAAGGTTTCCTGAATTTTAACAAGGCAACTATCACTCCTTACCTCAGTGCAGGAATTCAAATACATACAAAAATAATGACCTGCGTCGGATGGCTGTGCTGATTCGATGATTAATTCAGGTGAATGTTCATCGGGGATTTCAATGCCATTAAAATACCAATAATATGTACCAGGAATGAACGATTCGACAGCAAAATGCAATGTCAAATCTTCACCTATATAAATCGCTGTGTCACATAAAGACGGGCTGAGAATATGAGGAATATCTGTTGTAACATCAATTTCGTCAGTTACATATCCGATACATGGAAGTACAGAACTTGCTGCAATTGTCAGGTGAACTCCACCGACAGCAATATCAACAGGCCCCATAAAATAAAGAGGGGTTAAACTTGTCAAATCACTGAAACTCCCATCCCCGTTTGTTGTCCAAATAATCTCTTCAAAATTTTCAACAGAGGCATTTAGTATAATTGAATCGCTGCAAATGGTGATGTCCTCACCGGCATTTACAACAGGCATGTTTTCGATATCAATAAACAGGTATGAACCGACTGTCCCTGTACAGGGCAGAATTGGAAAGGCGTTTAGTTCCAGAAAAATCCATCCGTTTATCAAATCATTATCACCGGGATAATAAACCGGATTTAAAATGGTATCATTATCAAAACTGCCATCACCATAAGTTGTCCATAAAATACCTGAACAAAAAGCGGTTGTTCCCGACAAACTGACTATCTGATTATTGCAAACCGTCTGATTAATCCCTGCCTGCACCTGAGGTAGGTTAACAATATTCAACACCAGGGTGTCTAATTCAAAACCCTGGCAGGGAAACATTGAGGTGGACATTAAAGTAAGTGAAGCCTCTCCGGCTGCTTTATCACCAACTCCGGGAGTATAAACCGGATCCTGAATCGTTTGATTGCTGAATGTTCCATCTCCAGAGGTAAACCATTGCAGGCTGATATAATTCTGTACCGTTGCATCCAGTTGATAGTTTTCATTTTTGCATATCAGTGCATCCTCTCCCGTCTGAACCTGTGTATTTTTTTGAATTTCCAGTGTCAGACAACTTACGTCGGGTTGAAAACATGGCTGGATTGGAAATGAAATGAGGCAAAGATCAACCATGCCGGATAATAAATCGTTGAATCCCGGGTAGTACACTGGATCCAACATGAAAGGATTACTGAAATATCCATCGCCGGTGGTTGTCCATGTTTGAGAAGTACTGAAATGGCTTTGTCCGAAAACCTGTAAATTATCGGATTCACAAATAATTGCCCCCCCATCTGTTTGACTGACCGGAGCCCTGACAATTGTTAAAGTAAGACTGTCTGTCAAAAATAAATTATCAGCCGTTTGTGCTGTAATAAATAAAATGACAGTACCATCATTAATATCTTCTGACCCGGGATAATAGAAAGTTGATAATTCGTTGGGGAGCATAAAAAAACCATCTCCGGTGGTTGACCATTCAATAAAACTGAAATTGGCAGCTTGTGCTTCCACTGCAACCATGCCGTCGCTTTCGCACATAGTAATGTCTTCTCCGGCATCAACCCAAAGGGTACTATTTATACCATACATGAAAGAAACTGCAATCATGAGTAAAATCACAGTATTTACGGATCGTTTCATGGGGTTTTATTTTGAATGCCAAAATTATTACAAATTTTGAGGATTCATGTAAATTATTTTTGGTTTTGGCGGGAATTTCCAGAAATAAAATCTCCTATTGAGAAATGACAATCATTTCAGGATGATTTTAATTTTTACAGGATTATGATCAGAATGTTCAAAATTCAGATCAACCGTGTTCACTTCCAGCAACTCTATATTTGGTGATAAAAGAAAAAAGTCGATGATAGTTGTCTGGGTCTTTCCATGCGAATAAGAGGTATTTACAAACCGGTTGGTTGGCTTGGTTTTATCGTAAGCCCATGCCCAGTTTGCCGGGAAAAGATCATGTTGAATATTGCCTGCCGGATTATTTGAGGCCAGGTCCCCATTTTTAATTTGAGTTGAAACAAAATCCGGAGGGTTAAGATTCCAGTCACCACCAATCACAACATAGTTTCCGCTCTGGAATTCCTTTAACGCGGCTGATTTCAAAAGATCCAACTGTTGTTTTCGCTTTTCCCCTTTATCGAAAGCCGAATTGTGGGTATTAATAACCACCAGAACCTTATCATTTGCAGTGATAAACCGCTGGATAACATAACATCGGTCGAGAAAGAATAAACTGTTTGGCCATCCCAGGTCACCTGGAAAACTCACTCTTTCCGAAGTAGCAGGGTTATAAAGTGAAAAAGTGACCAGTCCTGCCAGAACTTTTCCCATCGGTTGGGTAATTGGAACCGGAACAAATGGAACATCGTAGTTTTTGGCAAATACATAATCATGATTTTCCAAAATCTTACCAAGAACCTGAACCTGATTTTGCCAGTATGATCGTTTGGCTTTTACATCAATTTCCTGCAAAAGGATAAAGTCAGTTTCTTTGTTAGTTTCTAAAAATTTTTTTATACCGCCAAAGTACTTATGAACGTTTTCAAGGGGTGGCCTTACCTGTTTTCCCCCTTCGTAAAAGAAGTCCATTTCTTTACCCAAACCTCCATAACCAATGTTCCAGGACAACAAAGTTAGTTCGTCGTTATTGATTTTTGCGAGTTGGGCTTTACCTGTTTTTAACAGTGCCTCCCGTCCGGATGGCCGATAGTTGGTAAGTGTTGCCACTACAAGAGCAATTATTATCAAAACGATTAATATGGCAACGATATAACCCATAGTTTTTGCAATCACAGTTAAAATCTTCATATTTTTTTTCTGAATATCCTGATGCATGGTTTTTAATGTTCTCATTAAAAACGAAAAAGACGAACGTGCATTTATTTCCTACTTTTGCGCGAAGTTAAATAATTCGGGTTGTAAAATTTAAAAGTTAAAGAATTGCCAATAATTGGATCAATCATTAAACGCGCCATCGAGCTGAGAAATCTCAGCAACAAAGAAAATCTCAAAAGTTTTGATGGTTACACGGCACAACAGGCTGTTCTGAAAAAATTGTTGCGAAAAGCTCAATTCACCCATTTTGGAGAAGCCTATGGTTTTTCTGATATTCTCCGATCGAGAAACATAATTGAGGAATACCAGAAAATTGTACCTGCTCACGATTACAATTCAATATTTAAAAAATGGTGGTATCGTACGCTGAATGGAGAGCCTTATGTTACCTGGCCTGGAAAAATTAAGTATTTTGCACTTAGCTCTGGTACTTCGGAAGCATCCAGTAAATACATACCTGTGACTTCTGACATGTTGAAATCGATAAAAAAAACAAGTGTCAGGCAGTTACTATCACTGGTTCAGTATAATTTTCCACCTGAATTTTTCGAAAAAGGCAAAGGAATTCTGATGCTTGGTGGCAGTACTGACCTGCAGTACAACGGGACTTACTATGAAGGCGATTTATCAGGCATCACCACCGGAAACATCCCTTTTTGGTTCCAGTTTTTTTATAAACCCGGCAGACGGATATCCAAGGAACGCGACTGGCCAACTAAACTGGATGAAATTGTTAAAAATGCAAAAAACTGGGACATCGGGGTAATTGTAGGTGTTCCGGCCTGGTTGCAGATTTTACTGGAAAAAATCATTAAACAATACGACCTGAAAACCATTCACGACATTTGGCCAAATCTGAGTATTTACGTGCATGGTGGTGTTTCGTTTGTGCCTTATGCAAAGGGTTTTGAAAAACTACTGGCACGGCCGCTCACTTACATGGAAACTTATCTTGCCTCTGAAGGATTTATTGCGTATCAAAAACGGCCAAATGTTGATTCGATGCAACTTTCGCTGGATACTGGATTATTTTTCGAGTTCGTTCCTTTCAATGATTCCAATTTCGACGGCGATGGTAATATTATCTCCAATCCGGTTGCACTAACGCTAAACGAAGTTGAAGAAGAGAAGGAGTATGCCCTGCTTATCAGTTCAAATGCTGGTGCATGGCGCTATTTGATTGGAGATACAATTAAATTTACATCCAAAAAGCTTAACGAAATTCATATTACCGGGCGTACCAAACATTACCTGAGCCTGTGCGGGGAACACCTTTCACAGGAAAATATGAACCGGGCTATCGAAATGACAGCAAACGAGTTGAATATTGAAATTCGGGAATTTACTGTCGCTGGGATCAGGCAAGATAATATGTTTGCTCACAAATGGTTTGTTGGAACTGATGATGCACTGGATCCAGTTGTGGCACGTGAAAAAATCGACAAAAACCTAAAACTGCTAAACGATGATTACCGTGTTGAGCGCATCGCGGCCATTCGGGATGTCGTTGTTGAAGTTCTGCCCCCAAAGGTTTTTTACCAATGGATGCGGGACCATGGAAAGGAAGGTGCACAGAACAAATTTCCCCGAGTGATAAAATCGAGGCAATTTGAAGAATGGGAAGTTTATGTCAACCGGTACAGGCAGGGAAACCGATAAGTAAAATTGTTTATTTTATGGTAGTATGAATCCATTTCTGGAAGGTATCATTTTTGGGTTAACTCTTGCCATGTTGCTGGGGCCGGCTCTCTTTGCTCTCATTCAAACCAGTATTCATCGTGGATTCACATCAGGATTTTTCCTTGCATTCGGTATTTTTTTAAGCGACATCATGTTGGTTGTTTTATGTTTTCTGGGTGCCTTGCAAATTCTCAGTAACGATTACAACCGTTTGTTTTTCGGAATTGTCAGCGGTTTGATACTTATCGGGTATGGCATAATTACCTTCAGCCGCAAGGTTGAAATGGCAAATAACGGTAACCATGAAGAAAGCAAAAAACCGGGATTTCTTACATACATTTTTAAGGGTTTTTTCCTGAACGGAACAAATCCTTTTGCATGGCTTTTTTGGATGGGATTAACCGTTGGAGTTACCTCAAACTATGGGGATGATAAGGATGCTGCTGCCTTCTTTTTTACAGGAGCATTGGCCACAGTCTTTGGCACCGACCTGATTAAGGCTTTTATTGCAAGAAAGTTGAAATCCTTCTTAAATAACCACACTATCAAAATTCTTAACCAGCTTGTAGGAGTTATTCTCGGAATATTTGGGATTATCCTTATTGTGCGTGCCCTTATCTACCATTTACAGATAATATGAACCCTTTAAAAGGTCATCCGTTTCCTCCCAGGGAACAATATCTTTGATATTTAGTTGCAATGAAACATGTCCGTTCCATTCATTTTCCTCGATGTGATAACAAATTGTGAATGGCTTGCAACTCTGAACGATAGGCAATTTGTGGCCTTGCTGAAAAGCGATTGCAGCCACAGGAAATCCTGAAATATCGGGGTGGATAACACTTAACTTAAGGTGATTTTTCCCAACAATACTGGCAAATCCTGTATCAACAACACCTTCGGTCATAAAAACCGGTGACATGTTTTCGGGGCCGAATGGAGCAAACTGCTTTAGGATTTTGTAAAACTTTGTGCTGATATTATTAAGTTTGATTTTTGTGTCTATCTCAATTTCAGGAATCAACATGCTTTCGTCGATTGTATCGTTTACAATTTCCTCAAACAGTTGTTTGAAGGCATCAAAGTTTTCTGGTTTAATCGAAAGCCCTGCTGCATATTTATGTCCGCCAAAGTGTTCCAAAAGATGGAAACATTGATCGATCGCATTGTAAATATCAAAATCTTTTACTGATCGTGCCGAGCCAGTGATTAAACCATTGGATTTGGTGAGAATGATGGTTGGACGATAGTAAGTTTCAGTAAGCCTCGATGCTACGATACCCAAAACACCTTTGTGCCAGCCAGGGTTGTAAACAATGGTTGTTTTTCTTGTTTGATGTTCAGCATCATTTGCCAAAATTTCGAGTGCATGCTGGGTGACCTGAGCATCAAGGTTCCGGCGTTCGGTATTAAACTGGTTAATCTGAACTGCCCTTTCGATGGCTATTTCAATGGTTTTACTAATGAGGAG
>Ga0172370_10007322_pt1 | contig 13562 bp, 8 predicted proteins | sample LakKiv5m_FD_114538 | JGI IMG/M metagenome (GOLD analysis project Ga0172370, IMG submission 114538) | Freshwater microbial communities from Kabuno Bay, South-Kivu, Congo - kab_022012_11.5m | ecosystem: Environmental > Aquatic > Freshwater > Lake | place: Democratic Republic of the Congo...
ACCGAACAAGTATTAGGTGCGTTTGACAATGTAAGTTACACGAAGCAGCGCGTTGTTTCTTATGATAACGCCGCTTACCAGGTTGAAACAGATGGAATAGGAAATAAGGAGGTTTATTTACGGTTAGTTACAAGTACATCAGACGGATTCTCGTATTCACTTGGAAATATTGTAGATAATCAGAAGATTATCGCAAAACAAACATTCAGTTAGTTGAGCTACAAGGGAAGTATGGCAGTAAAAGAGTATGCTTTAGCTCAAAACTACCCAAATCCCTTTAACCCAACAACAACCATCAGTTACCAGTTGCCAAAAGCGGGACACGTAACGCTAAAGATTTATGATGTACTCGGCAACGAAGTAAAAACATTAGTAAATGAAAATAAAGAAGTTGGAAGATACACTGCTGCTTTCGATGCAAGCTCACTTGCAAGCGGAGTTTATATCTACCGGTTGCAGGCAAATGATTATTTGGCAACAAAGAAGATGCTTCTGCTGAAATAAAACGCAAACTCTCATGCCAGGTTCTTGTAGTCACGGTTGTGGGTGTGGTTCAACTTATAACCCCTAAAACAGACTAAAAACGAAGCAATCCCCGGTTTAAACCGAGAATCATGGTGGTTTAAACCGACAACGGTGCAGTTTCAACCGGCATCAATCTCGTTTCAAACTGGGTGGTTTCTGTTTCAAACAGGGCTTGGCTCACTTCAACCGGAACGGGCTTTATTTAAACCGGCACCGGTGCTGTTTCAACCACGGCGCCTCTGACTTCAACCTTCACCAGCTTCAATTAAAACAGGAACGATGGAGCTTAAAACAGCATGAAGTTCATTTCAAACATCGGCGACCAAAGCAAAGAACCGGATAATTTAGAATTGCAAAAGTTTGTTATGCATCTGTATGTGCATTATAGAACTATTGCTCGCTTATGCCTCTTCTTGAATATCGGCGTTAGAGAAAACATTTTGAACATCGTCGTTGTCTTCAAGCGACTCAATAAGTTTCATTACTTTTTCCGCATCTTCGCCCGCAACCGCAAGGGTGTTTTTCGCTATCCATTGGAGTGCCGCATTTTCAGCTTCAAGTCCCTGGTCCACTAATGTTTTTCTAACAGTTTCAAACGATTCAAGCGTTGTGGTAACTTCAAAAATATCTTCTTCGGTAAGCATATCATCAGCGCCGGCTTCTAAAACAATTTCCATCATTTCATCTTCGGTTTTATTGTTTTTCTTTAGGGTGATGATTCCTTTACGTTCAAACATCCATGCAACCGAACCGGATTCTCCCATGCTGCCGCCGTTCTTGCTAAAGATATGGCGTACTTCCGCAACGGTGCGGTTTTTATTATCGGTAGCAACCTCAACAAGAATCGCTATACCGCCGGGTCCGTATCCTTCATAAATTAATTCAACGTAGGTTGAACCTTCAAGTTCTCCGGTAGCTTTCTTAATAGCGCGTTCAACATTATCGGCCGGCATATTGGCAGCTTTAGCGTTATCAACCGCAAGCCTAAGTCTGGGATTCCCCGCCGGATCGCCGCCTCCTTCGCGGGCAGCAATAGTAATTTCTTTAATCAGCTTGGTAAAAATCTTGCCTCGTTTAGCGTCGGCAGCTCCTTTTTTTCTTTTAATCGTGGCCCATTTTGAGTGACCTGACATAAAGAGTTCTCCTATCTATTTAATTTTAATATCTTTTATTCTAAACTGCGGAAAAACTTTTCCGTCTTTCACCATTTGGTCTATGGAAAAAACCGCATCAAATTTTTTGCTGCCGCCGTTTACCAGCGGGGCATACTCTGCCATGTTAAAGGCGATGCAGTCGAACACTTTATCGCACTCGTCTTGTTTCATGGTAAGCACGAGGTGCTTTCCGTTTATCACGCGAGAGGAGACGGTATGCACGTCCTCAACCCATAACAACGGGCGCATGTTCTTGGGACCAAACGGAGCGAACTGTTCAACAATTCTAATAAACTTAGCTGTAATTTCGGATAATTTAATTTTTGAGTCAATTGTTATTTCAGGAATTAAATCATTCTTATTGATTTTTTCTTTCACAATTTTTTGAAAGCGTTCGCGGAATTCATCAATCTTATCAACTTCAACCGCTAACCCGGCCGCGGCTTCGTGTCCGCCGAAATGAATAAGGAGGTCCTCACATTCTTTTAGCGCTTCATAGATATTAAAGCTTGCGATACTTCTTGCGGAACCTTTCGCCACGCCGTCTATAGTGGTGAGCATAACAGTCGGTTTAGAATATTTTTCTACAAGGCGGGAAGCGACAATGCCTATTACACCGGGATGCCAATTTTCTTCGTGAAGCACTATTGCTAAATCTTCAACAATGTCAACGCTGTCTCCAACTTTATCAATTGCTTCCGCCAGGGTATCAACGTCAATTTTCCGTCTTTCAAAATTTTCTTTTTCAAGAATTAAAGCAAGGCGACTCGCTTCTTCGGGGTCGTTGGTTATCATCAGTTCAACGGCAGTCTTCGCGTCGCTTATTCTTCCCACCGCGTTAATTCTGGGAGCGAGCCCAAAGACAATCTGTCCGGAGTTCAAATTACCCGGCTGAATTTTAGCGCTGTCAAGCAATGCCTTTACTCCGGGGCGCGGGGAAGTGTTAATTTGAGATAAGCCTTCTTTCACCAAGACACGGTTTTCATCCGTGAGCGGTACGATATCCGCGGCGCCTGCAAGGGCGACTAAATCAAGATAAACCAACGGGGCTTCCCGCTTACCGATTCTATCGCAAATTCCTTGAATCAACTTAAACGTTACTCCTGCACCGGAGAGAAATTTGTAAGGATAATTGCAATTCGGTTTTATGGGATCGAGAAGTGCGTAGCAGTTTGGAAGTTTTTCTTTCGGCTGATGATGATCGCAGATAATAATATCAATACCAAACTGTTTTGCGTACTCAACTTCCTCAACGGCGGTTATGCCGCAATCAACCGAAATGAGAAGTTTCACACCGAGAGCATGGGCATGGTCAACGCCCTGCTCGGAGATGCCGTAGCCGTCTTTAATTCTGTTAGGAATGAAATACTCAACGTTAGCGTTGAGCGATTTGAGGAACATGAACAGCATTGCGGTTGAGCTTGTGCCGTCAACATCATAGTCTCCATACACAAGAATTTTTTCCTGATTTGTCACCGCTTCAATAACCCGCTGAGTTGCTTCTTCCATTCCGTTCATTAAAAACGGATCGTGCAAATCATCTAACGAAGCGCGGAAAAAATTTTTTGCCTGAGAGAACGTTTTGATATTGCGAAGGACCAACAACCGTGCTAAAATTTCTGAAACGTTGAGCGAATCAGCAAGATAGTTCACCTCGTACTGGTCACCTATCTCTTTAAGTTTCCATCGCTTTTCAACCATAGTTCATCTAAAAGAGAACATAAACGATCAAGTCTGTAAGCCGAATTCTGTAATGGCGCCCGAGCGCCACGGCAATTATTTGTCTGGGAGCTGAATTACTTCAACCCTCAATCGGTCTACCCGAAAGTTAGCCAAAGCGAGCAGCTTCGTCCCCCCGAAAGGGGAAACTTTCCTATTTGACCTTTCTCCAAGTGGGGTTTGCCCTGATGACGCCGAAGCGCCACTTCCCGAAGGAACCTCTAACATTACTCTTAGAGCGGTAGGCTCTTACCCTGCCTTTTCACCCTTTCTCCGGTTTACACCGGGGAGGTATCTTTTCTGTGGTACTTTCCGTCATCAATCGCTTGATGCCCGGACGTTATCCGGCACTTTGCTCTACGGAGTTCGGACTTTCCTCTCCGCCTGTTACGGCGGAGCAATTGCCCAACTTGATCGCTGTGAGAATGTCACTCTTTTACCTTATTTGTGATTAAATATTTTTTTTCTTGGGGGCAATATACACAGAGAAGCGGAATTTTATTCCTTTAATCTTTTGGCGAGAGAAATTCAGAACACTTCTTACAAAATTTTTCTTTGCGAAGCGCGTCTGCTGAATTTTTCTTATGTTGTATCAGTAAAAAGTAATCTCTCGTATGAAGAAAATTATTATCGGTATTCACGGACTCGGGAACAAACCTCCAAAAAATCTTCTTTCAACCTGGTGGAACGAAAGTATTGAAGAAGGCTTAACAAAAGAAAACCATCTTCACGCTCAGTTTGATTTCGAGTTGGTCTATTGGGCGGATATTTTTAACAAGATGCCGCTCCTTCCCGAAGCGGAGGGGGGAAGCGATGCTCTTTTCGATAAAGAAAAATATTATCCCGAATCTTCTACCGTGCTTCAAGAGCCTTCCGGTTTAAGAAAAAAAGCGGCAGACTTTCTTGAAAAGTATTATGAGAAATTCGTTGTTGACAGTATCGTCTCAATGGAATATCCCGCGCTCACCGAGCTGATGATTCATTACAATATGAAAGAACTTGAAGCCTACTATTCCAACGAGGACTTTTATTATCAGGGGGAAAAACGTCTGATAAAAGATGTTATGATTGAACGGCTTGCTTCCGTTCTCGAAAAAAATAAATCGAAGCAGATAATGCTTATTGCTCATTCAATGGGCTCGTTGATAGCTTACGATACGCTTCTGCGGTACGAAGGAAAAGTTTGCATCGATACATGCATGACCATCGGTTCGCCGCTCGGGCATAAATACGTGGTGCAAAAAACTCTCGCAAGCAGAGAAGGGAGCGGCGGTCTCCGGGTTCCTGAAAACATTGAAACGCGCTGGTATAATTTGAACGACCGTGATGACAAAATAGCTCTTGTGCCGCAGCTTGCCGCGCTCTACAAACCGAATGCAAAAGGTGTTTCGGTAAAAGATAGTTTTGTAAAAAATATGTATGCGGTTTCGGGAATGAAAAATCCACACAAATCGTACGGCTATTTAAGAACTCCGGAAGTAGCGGCAGCAATAAAAGATTTTTTTACCGTAAAAGAAAAGAAACCGGCGTTCTCCTTCTTCAAAAAATTTTTCACCTAAGCACAATTTTTTTTAGAAACCGCGAGAAATTTTCTTCAGAAGCGTCATTTTTTCACGCAGTAAAAAAATAAAAAATAATAACAACTGTTTTTTAAAGAATCTTTTTTATAATTTATTTGCGAAAGAATCTTCCTTTTAACTAAGCAAAAAAATGTCCGATTTCATTCACCTTCATAACCACACTCATTATAGTTTGCAGGATGGCGCCTGCACGGTTGATAGTCTCGTGAAAGCTGCCAAAGCCGACGGGATGCATGCCGTTGCGTTAACCGACCACGGTGTATTGTTTGGTGTGCCGGAGTTTTACCGCAAAGCAAAGAAGGAAGGAATAAAACCGATTGTGGGAATGGAAGCGTATGTTGTGGTTGACACTTCACGCTTTGAAAAGCAGCGTGTGGAAGACGCAACCGGAAGAAAACGTAAACCGTACAATCATCTTATCCTTCTTGCAAAAAATATGACCGGGTATCAAAATCTGGTTAAACTTTCCTCGCTCGGATTTTCAGAAGGATATTATTACCGTCCGAGAATTGATCTGGAACTGCTTGAAAAATATCATGAAGGACTCGTGTGCACCTCAGCTTGTGTCGGCGGTGTTGTCGCGTCCGCAATAGTAAATAACGATTACCCAAAAGCGAAGAGAGACGCGATTCGCTTTAAAGAACTTTTCGGCGATGATTTCTATCTTGAAGTGCAGGATCACAAAATTGATAAAGAACTTCCCGTTTTAGAACAGATGCCCAAACTTGCGAAAGAATTGGGAATAAAGCTTGTAGCCACCAACGACTGCCACTACATCCACAAAGAAGATTCCGTTGCGCACAATATATTATTGATGCTTTCAGATAAATCCGGGAACGCTGATTATAAAACACTCCGCTACGGAACCGACGAAATTTATTTCAAATCCCAGCAGGAGATGAAAAATCTTTTTAAACATTTACCCGACGCAATTGAGCACACGCTCGAGATTGAAGAAAAAACCGATCTTACTTACAAATTTGAATCACACTTTCCGATTTTTCCCATTCCGGAAGATTCTCCGGCTAAGTCGTTAGAAGATTATCTCGAACTTCTTGCGAAAGAAGGATTGAAGACGCGCTTCCCTGAAATTACTCCCGAAATTTCCGACCGCTATAAATATGAAATGTCGGTTATCAAAGCGATGGGATTCCCGGGATATTTTCTTGTTGTGCAGGATTTTATTAACGCCGCAAAGAAAAACAATATTCCGGTTGGACCCGGAAGAGGGAGCGCCGCCGGAAGTCTGGTTGCGTATGCACTCGGAATCACCAATGTCGATCCGTTAAAATATGATTTACTCTTTGAGCGGTTCTTGAACCCGGAACGAAATTCCATGCCTGATATCGACGTTGATTTTGCAGACGATCAGCGGGGCGAAGTGATTGATTACGTGCGGCAACGTTACGGCACCGAGTGCGTTAGTCAAATTATCACGTTCAACAGACTTTCATCCAAAGCGGTGCTGCGGGATGTCGCGCGCGTGCTTGGAATTCCGATCCCGACCGTTAATAATATTACAAAATTTATTCCGAGCAAATTCGGTAAAGTTTATACAATTGATCAGGCACTTAAAGAAGTACCCGAACTAAGTTGGGTAAAAGATTCGAAAGACGAGCAAATCCAAAATTTGGTGAAGTACGCAAAAGTTTTGGAAGGAATGAACCGCAACGCCTCAAAACATGCGGCCGGTGTGGTCATTGCGCCCGGTGATGTAAGTAATTTTGTGCCGCTTGCTTCTTACAATGCTCAAGAAGAATTGGTAACTCAGTTCAATATGAAAGAGCTTGAAGATAACGGTCTGCTCAAAATGGATTTTCTTGGTTTGCGTACACTCACCATCATCAAAGATACGCTTCGCCTGGTAAAGAAAAATCATAATGTAGATATTACTATTGACGACATTCCTCTTGATGACCCGAAGACGTATCAAATATTTTCCAAGGGTCAAACGACCGGAGTGTTCCAATTTGAATCTCCCCCGATGCGTGAATATTTGAAAAAATTAAAACCGCAATCCATAGCTGATCTCGCGGCGATGAATGCGCTCTACCGCCCCGGCCCGATGGAATTTATCGATGATTTTATCGACAGAAAATTTGGGCGGAAGAAAATTGAATACAAGCATCCGATACTCGAATCAATATTAAAAGAGACGAACGGCATTATCGTTTACCAGGAACAGGTTATCCAGATCGCTAATAAAGTTGCGGGAATGAGTCTTGCTCAGGCGGATATCCTCCGCCGTGCGATGGGGAAGAAAGACCTCGCCGCAATGAAGCAGCAAAAAGAAGTTTTTGTTACCGGTGCAAAACAAAACAATATCAGTGAAAAAATTTCGACGGATATTTTTAACGATATCGATAAGTTTGCCAATTATGGATTTAACAAAAGCCACGCGGTAGCTTACTCAATTGTGGCGTACCAGACTGCTTACTTAAAAGCGCATTACACACCGGAGTTTTTGGCAGCTAACTTAACTAACGAATTCGGCGACAAGAATAAAGTCACAAATTTTTTAGACGACTGCCGCAAACTTAAGATTGATGTGTTGCCGCCGAACATCAACAAACCTTCAAAATTCTTCGATGTTGAAAAAGGAAAAATTCGATTCGGATTTTCCGCCATTAAAAATGTTGGCGTCAACGCTGTTGAGTCAATCATTCAAGCGAAAGAAAAATTAGGAAGAAATTTTAAGTCGCTCTTCGACTTCTGCATGGTGAACGATTCCCGGATTGTAAATAAGCGGGTACTTGAAGGATTAATTCTTGTCGGTGCATTTGATGCCATTAATAAAAACCGTGCACAACTTTACAGCGCGGTTGAATCGATAATCGCGTACACTTCAAAAGCTGCGTCGTCCAAATCGAAAAGTTTGAACAGTCTCTTCAGCGGAGATGAAGATGATCATAACGTCCCTGAACCGGATCTTCCCAATGTTGAAGAGTGGAGCGAAAATGAAAAACTTGCCCGCGAAAGGGAAATGATAGGGTTTTACATTACCGGTCACCCGCTGAGAAAACATGAAATTGAATATCTCTCATTCGCGACCATGCGCTTAGGTGAGAATGAAGAAATTGAGCGAATCGAAAAGTTATCGAACGTTAAAGCCTGCGGAGTTATCACAGAATTAACCACGAAGATCGATAAAAAAGGGGGGACGATGGCGTTTTTCACCATCGACGATTTTACAGGTTCTTGCGATTGCCTAATGTTTGCATCTACTTACAAAGAGTACGGAAAGTATTTGGCTCAAGAGGCTCCCGTGTATCTTTCCGGTCGCCCCGAAAGCAGCGGCGACGCAATTAAACTTCATATTGAAGAAGTTATTCCCCTTGATCAGACGAGAGAAAAACTTACCAAACGCGTAAAGATTAGTTTAGAAGAAAACGGCAACACCGAAGAAAAACTTTCCATGCTAAAAGCGATTCTCGAAAAGCATCCCGGGCGGGTGCAGGTGCTGCTCGAAATTCACGGAAACGACTATGGAATAAAAGGGTTCCTACTTTCGTATGAAATAAGAATAACCGACAAGTTTGTTAAAGAAGTGCAGAAAATTTTTGGCGAAGATTCGCTGTATTTTCTTCCGAAATAACAATGAATCTATGTTGCTATCTATTTTTTAATTTTTCTTATATTTGAGCCGTAAGAAAGACTAAACACAAATTAAATGAGTAGTAAATGAAGAACGAATCCAGTGAAAAATTTTGGGCTGTTGTTTTAGGAGCTTCATCCGGTTTTGGTGAAGCCGCTGCCGTAAAACTTGCTGAAGAAGGATACAATATTATTGGTGTGCATTTGGATAGACAAGCCACGCTTGCCAATGTAGAAAGAATACAAGGCGTACTTACCGGGTTTAAGGTTGACCATGTGTTCTACAACGTGAACGCAGCCGACGAAGAAAAACGTAAAGAAATAATTGATGATTTGTTGAAACGTACCGGCGGCAAGCCAAAAGTAAAAGTTGTGATTCACTCACTCGCGTTTGGTACTTTAAAACCGTTTATCCCGAAAGAAGGGGAACAGCAAATTACAAAGGCTCAAATTGAAATGACGCTGGATGTAATGGCCAACTCACTTGTTTATTGGGTTCAGGATTTAGTAAGCAGCGGATTGCTTGTCTCTCACGGAAGAATTTTTGCGATGACGAGTTCAGGCGGACACACGGCAATTCCTTACTACGGCGCGGTATCTGCCGCAAAAGCCGCTCTTGAATCTCACTGCCGCCAGCTTGCCGTTGAACTTGGTCCGATGGAAATTGGTGTGAACGCTATTATGGCGGGCGTTACCGATACACCGGCTCTCAGAAAAATTCCCGGCAACATGCCGATGATTGAAGTTGCGAGAAGAAAAAATCCGAGAGGCAAATTAACCACTCCGGAACATGTCGCTAAAGTTATTGCGCTGCTGTGTAAAGACGGCGGTGAATGGATCTCCGGCGGCATTATTAATGCCGACGGAGGTGAAGATATCGTAAGTTTTGTGGGGCAAGGTGAACCGCAAAACGATTCATTAAAAAATTATTCAAACTAAAAAGGAACTTTTATGAAACCACTTGAAATAACCGATGCAAATTTTTCAACCGAAGTATTACAATCATCAACCCCTGTCTTAATTGACTTTTGGGCAACCTGGTGCGGCCCGTGCCGTATGATTGCCCCGATTGTTGAAGAACTCGCAAATGAGTATGAAGGGAAATTCAAAGTTGGAAAATTAGACGTTGACAACAATCCACAAACTGCTACCCAATTTGGTATTCGCAGTATCCCCACGCTCTTGATTTTCAAAGGCGGGAAAGTGGTTGATTCAATTATCGGCGCTGTTCCGAAAGGGCAGTTCGTCCAAAAACTTAATGCAAATCTATGATACAATAGTTAGGAAGAAATGAAAAAAATACTGATAACAGATTCTGTTGACAAAAAAAGTGTAGCTGTTCTTACCTCCGCCGGTTTCGATGTTACCTATCAACCCGGCATGCCGAAAGAAGAAATAAAACAAGTAATAAAAGATTATGAAGGCTTAGTCGTTCGTAGCGATACAAAAGTAACTGCAGACATTATTGCCTGCATGGAAAAGATGGAAGTGATTGGTCGTGCCGGAACAGGCGTTGACAATATTGATTCGGAAGCCGCGACACGTAAAGGCGTAATTGTAATGAACACTCCCGGCGGAAATACGATCTCCACCGCAGAACACGCAATCTCGTTAATGCTTTCCATGTGTAGAAATATTCCTCAAGCGACTGCGTCGTTAAAAGCAGGAAAATGGGAAAGAAAAAAATTTCAGGGTTCCGAAGTGTATGGAAAAACGTTAGGCGTAGTAGGACTCGGAAAAATTGGTCGTGAAGTTGCCGTAAGAATGAAAGCGTTCGGCATGCAAGTGATCGGATATGATCCGATTCTTTCCGAAGAGACCGGTGCAAAAATCGGTGTCAAGCTAGTTGACCTCGATACACTCTTCGCTTCATCCGATATTATCACGGTTCATGTTCCTTTAGATGAAAAAACACAAAACTTGTTACGCAAAGAAACTTTTGAAAAATGCAAAGCCGGTGTAAAGCTTGTTAACTGCGCGCGCGGTGGCATTATCAATGAAGATGATTTAGTTGATGCGCTTAATTCAGGAAAAGTTTCCGCCGCTGCGTTTGACGTGTACGTCTCCGAACCGCCTGATTATAACCATCCGTTAATTCAACATCCGAAAGTTGTAACAACACCTCATCTTGGTGCATCCACCGGAGAAGCACAAGAAAAGGTTGCCATTCAAATTGCGGAACAAATGGTTGACTACTTTAACAACAAAGGATTGCGCGGTGCGGTAAACGCAGCCGCCATTGAAGCATTCGGTAATCCCGAGTTAGCGCCTTATGTGCGGCTTGCAGAGAACATTGGTTCATTGCAAGGACAAATTCTTCAAAACAAATTGAAGAAAATTAAAATCACTTTTTATGGCGAACTCTTGAGTCAATCCCACAAACTCATTTCTTCAGCCGTTACAAAAGGATTTCTTTCCAAACACTCAAGCGATCCTCTCAACTTGATCAACGCCCCATTCCTTGCGGCTGAAATGGGCATTGCGATAGAGGAAGTGTATGCCGGCGCAAATTCCGACTACACCAATTTACTTGCTGTTGAATGTTCTTCTGCATCGGAAGAAAAATATTTAGCGGGCACCGTCTTCGGTAATAACGAAATTAGAATCGTTGATATTGATAAATTTCACCTTGAGTTGAAGCCTGAAGGAGCGATGCTTTTCTATACGAATATTGATAAACCCGGCGTGCTTGCGCAAGTTGGAAAAATTCTCGCTGAAAACAAAATCAATATCGCGGGACTCTCACTCGGTCGATTCGGAATTGGCAAAGAAGCAATCACCGTTGTCAATGTCGATTCCACCATTGATAAATCAGTATTGCGAGAGATCACGTTGATAGAAGGTATTAATAACGCATATACGGTAAAAATTTAGTACGAACGGAAAAAAGCGCTTGACATTTTGTTGAAAAATGCGTATTTCTGTTTGAAGAAAATAATTTGTTCCGTTTTTGGTAAATTATTTCGTGATTTTTTTTTATTCTTAATTCATTCATCAATACTAAGGAGATCGCTATGACTCGAAAACTTTCAATGTTTCTTTTCTTAGTGTTCTTAACCAGCTTAGCAGTTCAAGCTCAGAAGAAAATGATTTTGACGCCTGACAATAAGTTGATTAAGGAAACTATGCTGTTTGACGGACGGGAAACAATGATGGTACAACCAAACAAACATGGTATTGTTAGCCATCCGGTTCAATCTCATATGTCAGTAGCTAGCGCTAATGGTAAGATCGACACTCTTCGTATCAACGATGGTTCTTTCAATACCAACTTTGGTGCTTTTGGACAAGATTGGTTTGTTCAATGGTACGTAGCTCCGGCTGATTTAATTATTAAACAAGTCGGATTTAGTACAACTGACGCTTCTCAACCAAACGTAGAAGTTAAAATTGTAAAATATTTATGGACAAAAGCTCAATTAGCAGCTACCGGTGAAAAAAACTGGGGCTACTATGAAGCTACCGGCAACGGATACGGCGATGTTACTGCATTCCCGTCTAATCCGGATGCAACAGCCGGCGGCTGGGTAGCTAAACAAACTGGTGCTACTTCACCTTTTGATGCTACTGATATTTGGAGTGATGGTGGAGCTGGTGCACCTATGACTGCAGCAGTTCAGACTTCTCTCAATTATCAATGGGTTCCTATGAACCTTATCACTGAACCAACTATTACGGCTGGAACTATTTTCGGTATCGCAATCAAAAATTCTTTACCTGACTTAGATCAAACTTCAGCCACAAAAAGATTTGGTCTTTGGTCCGGTGCTAGTACAGCATTAAACGGTTGGAAATTTTATGCTGCATATAGATTTAATAATGACGGCAGCGATAAAGGCTGGTGGACAAGAGCTTACTCTTGGGATCTCGTAGCCGAAGTAGAATTAACCGGTGACACCCCTCCGACAATCGTATCTTATGACAAATTACCAACAACCCTTTCAACAAGCGCTAGAACTGTAACAGCAACTGTTACTGATGATAACCCATCAGGTGGAGCTGCTGGTGTTCAATCCGTTGTTTTGAAATATTCTGTTGATAAAGGCGTTACCTATACTGATGTAACCATGTCATCAACTGGTGGAGATGTTTATTCTGGTGACATTCCTGGTCAATCACCTGGAACAACTGTTCAGTATAAAATTGTTGCAACAGACGTTAACAACAACAGTACTGAAAGTCTTGTTACGTCTTATCTTATTTTTGCACCAAACCCGGCAAACGGAACGTTGCTTGTATTTAACGGTTATACAAAAGTAACCGGATACCCTGCAGCTTATTACTTCGGTTATAACGGTGCAACTTCAACAGCCGGTGAAGTTATCACCTGGGCAGTTGATAAATGGGCTTATGGTAAATTAACAAAAGAGTTAGTTGATAACTATTCGAACATTATCGAAATTTGTACCAAAGGTCCTAAAGCTATCAATAGCACAGTTATTAAAGATTGGTTAGCTGCTTCACCAAGTCACAACTATTTGTTGGCTGGTGATGAATGGCTCGGTACACAAACCATCTGGACTGACACCACTTATGCCGCGGGCGATTTCCAATATGATGTTCTCGGTATTGCAAAAGACTATAATGACGTAAATTATGTAGCAAGTGGTGACCAACTTTTACCTTCAGTTGCTATGGCGGTTGCCGGAACAACTCTTGGCGATTCTTTAGCCGCAAAAGCTGGTACAGATACTTTACTTATTAACCCAACGTATGAATTGGGTTCTACTTTTCAAAACTGGTTAGATGGTGTTGATGTAGTAGATGGTACCACCATTGATATGAAAGCTATCGGTAAAGATGGTGCTACATACAATGTTGGAATTCACAGAACTTTAACAGCTGGAAATAAAATTGGGTTCTTAGCGTTTGATCCTTTAGCTTTGGACGGACCTTCCTCAACTTATTTCTGGTATGGTTTTGATAGAGTTTCTCCGTTAGTTCAAGCAGTTGACTGGTTCAATGCTTGGGCAGCACAAAGTTTATCCGC
>Ga0172370_10007325_pt1 | contig 13557 bp, 9 predicted proteins | sample LakKiv5m_FD_114538 | JGI IMG/M metagenome (GOLD analysis project Ga0172370, IMG submission 114538) | Freshwater microbial communities from Kabuno Bay, South-Kivu, Congo - kab_022012_11.5m | ecosystem: Environmental > Aquatic > Freshwater > Lake | place: Democratic Republic of the Congo...
ACGGCACCAAGCAAGTCGTGGCTGGCGGAGACACGCCGGGATACTTGGGCGACGGCGGACCCGCAATCGAGGCAGGATTCGGGAGGATAACGGGCCTGGCGTCCGACCGAGCGGGCGGCTTCTATGTCGCCGACTTCGGCAAGAACTGCGTGCGCCAAGTCGATTCGAGCGGAGTCATCAAGACGGCAGCCGGCCGTTGCGGTTCTTGGGGCCCGCCAACGGAGGGAATGCCCGCGACTGGGGGCCCCTTGCGGGAACAAGGTGTCGCATTCTCCAGCGTTGCGGTCGCTCCCGACGGCGCGCTATACCTTGGCGCCGGACTGCGTGTACTGCGCGTGGCTCCGTCCATGCCCGCGGTCGGCACGGAGGATGTTCATGTCCCGTCCGCCGACGGTCGCGAGGTCTACGTGTTCAATGCGTCGGGCTTGCACAGGGAAACGCGCGACGTCTACACAGGAACACGGCTGTTGACATTCGGGTACGACGCCGACGGTCGCTTGGATTCGATCACCGACTTGGACGGCCGAGTCGCCCGATTCGAACACGTGGGCACCGACGAGACCCATGTCGTGGCGCCCTTCGGGCAGACCACGATTCTGAGATTGGACTCGAACGGTTGGCTCTCCAGCGTGACCAACCCCGCCGGGGAGACGGTGACCGTCCGCCATGACGAGCGAGGATTGCTCCGCTCGCTCCAGGATGCGAAGAACCACCCGCCAAAGCAATTCCAATACAACGATACCGGCACCCTGCGAGAGGACACAGACGCCGCAGGTGGAACGAAACAGCTTAGCCGGTTCAACATGACCGACGGCTTCGACATCCAAGTGACAACTCGCCTGACCACGACGCAGACCCGGACGGTGGTTCACTCGCTCAGGACCGATTTCCAGGGCAACCAGACCCGGACGGAAGCGTTTCCGGAGCGGACGAACCAGAGCGTCACCCACCGCGACGCGGCGGGCAACGAGTGGACGATCGCACCCGACGGCACGTCGGATGCCGGCTCCGACTTCCCCGACCCCCTGTGGGGCATGCAGGCACCCTACCGCAGCGTGAATAGCACCACCACTCCCGATGAGCATCTGACGCGGACGGTCACGCGACGGCGCAGCGTCCTCCTCGGCGCGCCAGGCGATCCGACCCCAATCGACTCGCAGACGGACGAGATAACAGTCAATTCCCACGATCCCACCTTGGTCGCGTGGGACAGGGCGACCAACAAACGGACGATCCGGAGTCCGATGGGACGCATCAGCACCGCTACCTACGACGCAAGAGGACGAATCACGAACTTGGAGTTGCCTTGGGCGCTGCCGATCTCGTACACGTACTACGCGGACGACGAGCCATCGCACGGCAAACTCAAGCAGGTGAGCCAAGGCGACCGAACCACCGGATTCGACTACGATTCGCTCGGGAGGCTTCAGAGGGTGAGAGACCCGTACTGGACCGATCAGTCCCCCGAAGAGCACAGAGTGATGTTCGACTACGACGGCGCCGACCGGCTCTCTGGCGAAACTCAGCCGGACGGAAGCACGCTGGTCATTACCTACGACGCGAATGGAAACGTCCACACGGTGCAGCCCCCGAATCGGCCGAAGCACGTCTTCGAATACACTGCCGTGGACGGGGTCAGCGACTACTCCCCGCCGCCTCCGCTCGCGGGCGACACGGGGCTCTGGAACACGAAGCACTTCTATTCGAGAATGGACCATCAGTTGACGCTGATGTTGCTTCCCGGCGGCCGCGCGATTGACCCGGAGTACGACGGCTTCGGGCGCCTCTGGAAAACGGCTATTTTCGGAGGCGCGTACGAGCGCCACTACGACGATTCGGCCGCCAAGCTGGACTGGGTCAGCTCGCCCGACGGCGTCACGGAGACGTTCGCCTACGACGGCCCTCTCTTCAAGGGCACCGCATGGAGCGGTGCCGTTTCCAGCAGCGTCACGCGCACGTACGACGACGACTTCCTGCAACGAACCATAAGCGTCGCGGGCTCCGATCCGGTGGCGCAGTCCTTCGACGCCGACGGGCTCCTCACGCAAGTCGGGGCTCTCGGTCTGGAGCGGTATCCGCTCGGCGATTCCCGCGCGGGTCTGCTCAAGAGGACGACCGTCGCGGGCGCAGCCGGGACGCTCGCGGAGGACTTCGACTACAACGAGTTCGGCGAGCTCAAGAGCCAGGCGGCCGCGTTGGGCACGAGGCTGCTCTACAGCGCGCAATGCGAGGGCGCGGACTTCCGGCGCGACAAGCTCGGCCGCATCGTCCGGAAGGTGGAGACCATCGACGGGCAGGTCGACACGTACGAATACGGGTACGACGCGAACGGTCGGCTGGAGACCGTGACGCTCAACGGCCTGCTCGCATCGCGCCATGGGTACGACGCGAACGGCAACCGATTGTGGCGCACGGTGGACAACGACAGCCGCACGGACGTGGGCGTCCCAGACGACCAGGATCGGCTGAAGTCCTACGGCCATTTCGCCTACGGCTACAGGGCAAACGGTGAGTTGGACTCCAAGACCGACTCGACCGGCGACGTAACGAAGTACAGGTACGACGCGCTCGGGAACCTGCGGCGAGTGGACTTGCCGGACCAGACGGTCGTCGAGTACTTGGTCGATGGGGAGAGCCGCCGGGTCGTGAAGAAGGTCGATGGCGTCGCCGTGCAGAAGTTCATCTGGGAAGACCGGCTTCGAATCGCCGCGGAGCTCGATGCCAGCGACAACGTCGTCTCGCGCTTCGTGTACGGTACCCGCGTGAACGTGCCGGACTACATGGTGCGCGGAGGGGTCACGTACCGCATCGTGACGGACCACCTTGGGAGCGTGCGGCTCGTCGTGAACCCGAGCACGGGGACCGTGGTCCAGCGCATGAAATACGATGAGTGGGGGAACGTGCTGGTCGATGAGCACCCCGGATTCGATCCCGTGCCGTTCGGCTTTGCAGGCGGGCTGTACGACCGCGACACCGGGCTGGTGAGGTTCGGTGCGCGGGACTACGACTCGTACACCGGGACGTGGACGGCCAAGGATCCGATCGGGTTCCGAGGCGGGCTTCTGCTATTCGGGTACGCAAACGGTGATCCCGTCAACTACATGGATCCCACTGGCTATTGTACGGTGCCGCCGGGAATGGTGGTGCCGCCGGGCGTCAACATCAACGCAAACATGGAAAGTGCGATGGGTAAAGACTATCGCTGGTTCGCCAACAAGGTGAAAGCATTCGGAAGTTGGGACTACAGTGGAAACCTTCATCCGAAGTACAATCGTTTCACCCAGTTCAACTATGGGGCTACCGGGACGGCGGCTGGCTTCTCTGACTGGGTACTCCTTAGGGCGGCCGGCCTGTTCCAGTGGGTATTCGGAGACAATAGGGACTCCGTCGGGTCGCCGTTCGGCGGTCCGCCCTATGGTGATGACCCCGCGGATCAGCCTTGGATCCAGGCCGGCATCCAGTATGGAAGATGCTTCGAAGAAGAAGGAGTGTGCGAGTGATGACGAATCCGTTACGAATCTCAGCGCTTGCGGCGCTCCTTCTTGCGGTCGCTTGCATGCCGCCGGGCGACTCGCGTTTGTCCCGGCGGTTTCAGGCACAAGAACACGACTTCGTTGATCTGGCTTCCATGCTGCTCGTCGACGAGTCTTTGGAGTTCGTCGCACGAGACGAGGCATACCCGTCCGGCACAATTGGCGATGGACGGTTCGCCGAGTATGGGAAGAGGCTCCACCTTCTTGGAATTGACCGCTGCATCAAGCGGCGCGATCCAAAAGTGATCCTGTTCGTCTATGCATCGGCGGGTCTCGCCGGTGCTGGTTGGGCCAAGGGTATTGCCTACAGTAGGGACGTACTTCCAGCGAGTGAGGTGCCACTAGACCAGCGGAGTGTTCGACAGGGGCAAACCGCCTATCGACCGCTAGGACTTCCGCATTGGTACTTGTTCTTCGCCAGGTGACCCTTGCCGTGCTGGGATCGTGAACCTCCGGTCTCCGGCAAGCGATCGCACCCCAGACATCCTGACCTGGGGCAGGTCACTGCCCGCGATTGATCGCGCCTGATCGGCGGTCGGTCCGTGAACTTCCGGCAAGCGTGCGTGCCTTCGGCGCAGGACCCTGCGTAGCGCCCCCCGCCTTCGGGAGGCGCGACCATGTAGGAGACGGTGGAAAGGCGGCTGGACAACACGGGCACGAAGCCCACGTGGCACGGACACTTCCGGGTCCCGAGCCCTCGCCCACGGTGAGGGCTATTCTGGAATCCATCCGGGGCGGTGCATGGGGGACAGATCGGGCGGAGAACGCCACCGGCGCGCACGTCGCCATCGACGGGACGCACACGGCGCCCGCGAGCGCGAAGACCGGCTACGCGACCACCCGGCCCTTCGGACGCCAGCGAACGCCCCAGACGGCCACCGGCCGCCCTGCCGCTCCCAACCCGCCCCGCGGGTGCAAAACCTGCGGCCCGCGCAGAAAACGCCCTTCCGAGCGCCGACTCGTCCTTGACTCCGGGTCGGAGAAATGTAGAGTCCGCGCCGTTTTCGGGGCGGGCCGCGCGTTTGCATGGACGCGCCGGCCGGCCCGGTCGGCATTCGCCCCCGGCCTTCGGCGTTGGGCACCCCGGGGCCGGTCCGGGGGTGGAAGGTGTCGCGATGAACGGACTGCTGCTGGCTCAGCCTTTCCGCGTCCTGGCGCTGCAACCGGGCGCCGATCCGGCGCGCAACGGCTACAACTGGGCGAGCGTGCTCGCCTTTCTGGTCGTCGGCGGGCTCTTCGTGCTCGTGGCGCTGGCGCTCGGCCGCCTGCTCCGGCCGCACATGCCCTCGCACGAAAAGGGCTCGACCTACGAATGCGGCGAGCGCCCGCTGGGCCGCGCGTGGTTCCAGTTCAATCCGCGTTTCTACCTGGTCGCGCTCGTGTTCATCGTGTTCGAGGTCGAAATCGCCTTCATGGTGCCGGTTTCCACGGTGTACCGCGGCTGGGCGCAGGGCGTGAGCGGCACCGACTACGCCGCCGCGGAGCAGCTCCGATTCCAGCGCGAAAAAGAGGCCATCGCGCGCGGCGGCAACGTCTCCCTCGCGCTGCAGGAGGCGGCCGCGAACGAGAAGGCGGAGCTGGACCGCGTGCGTGCGCGGCCCGGCGACGCCGACCGTCCCGCGGCCTGGCTGGCGTTCCTGGAGCTGTTCGTTTTCGTGGCGATTCTGGCGGTCGGGCTGGCGTACGTGTGGGCGAAGGGCGACCTGGAGTGGGTGCGCCGGCTCAAGCGGGATGCGCCGGTGAAGACGGGAGCGGATCTGGTGCCCCGCACCGCTGCAGCCATACCTGTGCCGTCCCCTGCCCCGATGGCGCAGGAGGCCGCCGCGGCGCCGCCGGCGGCCTGACGACCCTTTGCAATGCGGCCCCGCGAGGGCCCGGAGCGTGTGCACATGGACTTCAACGGCGAGACCGGCGGCGTGCTCCTTTCGCACACGAGCATGCTCGACCAGCTCATCAACCTGGCCCGCAAAGGGTCGGTGATGTACCTGCTCTTCGCGACGGCGTGCTGCGGCATCGAGCTGATGCAGTTCGGCGGCCCGCGCACGGACGCGGACCGCTTCGGCGCCGTGTTCCGATCGACCCCGCGGCAGGCCGATCTGATGATCATCGCGGGCACCATCACCTACAAGATGGCCGAGCGTGTGCGCCTGCTCTGGGAGCAGATGGCCGAGCCGCGCTACGTGCTCTCCATGGGTTCGTGCGCCAACTGCGGCGGACTCTTCCAGCATTCGTATTCGGTGCTCAAGGGCATCGACCGCATCGTGCCCGTGGACGTGTACGTGCCCGGCTGCCCGCCGCGTCCCGAGGCGCTCGTCGAAGGCCTCATGCGCATCCAGGACAAGATGATGCGCGAGCGCTGGTTCTCGGGCCGGCGCGTGGAGATGTCCGTGCCCATGGCGACCGAGCCGGTGGTCCGGGTCGCCCATCCCAAAGAGCAGGCTTTCGGCTCTCGACTTTCGGCTTTCGGGAAGAACCTCTCCGAGGAGAAGGCATGACTCCGGCGGAAATCGACGCGAGAATCCGCGAGAAATGGGGCGAAAAGGTCGCGCCTGCGCTGACGCAGCCCAAGAAGGGCGATGCGTTCCTCGTCGTGAATCCGGATGCACTGCGCAACGTGTGCCTGTGGCTTCGCGACGAGCCCGGAATGCAGTTCGACGCGCTCATGAACGTGACGGCGACGGACTATCCCAAAGAGAAGAAGATCCGCGTCACGTACCATCTGCAGAGCTACGCCGTGCGGCAGGTGTTCGTCCTGAAGGTCGAGCTGGACCGGGACGATCCGCAGGTCGACTCGGTGGATCCCGTCTGGAAGAGCGCCAACTGGCTGGAGCGCGAGGAGTTCGACCTCGTGGGCGTGCGTTTCCGCGGGCATCCGGATCTGCGCCGGATCATGCTCCCCGACGACTGGGTCGGCCACCCGCTGCGCAAGGACTACCAGGAGGCGGGCGGCTACCACGGCATGGGCAACACGCGCCCGAGCACGCTGGACGCGCTCGTCGCCATGGACAACGTGCGCAAGGCGAAGGCGATGGCGGACGCGCCCAAACCGGAGCTCAAAGCCGAAGTCAAACCCGAGCCCAAACCGGCGGAAGGGGCGAAAGCCTAGGAGGCCACCGTGGAACGTCAGGCTCCGAACTCCCCGGCGATGACCCTGCAGGACACGCACTCGGCGCTCTACAAGCGTCTCGAGGTGCGCACGGGCGAGATGCTCGTGAACATGGGGCCGCACCATCCGTCGACGCACGGCGTCATCAACTTCATGGTCGAGACGGACGGCGAGGTCATGACCCGCGCCGTGCCCGACGTGGGATACCTGCACCGGTCCATCGAGAAGATCGCCGAGAAGGTCGGCTACACGGGCTTCATGCCGTACACCGACCGCATCGACTACCTCGCCTCCATGTTCGCCAACCACGGCTGGGCCATGGCCGTGGAGAAGCTTCTCGGCGTGGAGGTCCCGAGGCGCGCCCTTTACATGCGCGTCATCGCCGACGAACTCAATCGCATCGCCAATCACCTCGTGACCGCCGGCGCGATGGCGATGGACATCGGCGCGGTGACGCCGTTCCCGTACGTGCTGCGCGAGCGCGAATACGTGAACGACCTCATCGAGGAGCTCTGCGGCGCGAGGCTTACCTACAACTACGTGCGCGTGGGCGGCGTCGCCTGGGACATGCCCGACGGATGGGCGGCCAAGGTCACGACCTTCCTCGACCATTTCGAGAAGGTGCTTCCGGAATTCGACCGGCTCATCACGTACAACGAAATCTACATCCGCCGCACGTCGAAGCTCTGCGTGATTCCCGCGGAGATGGCGATTCAGTATTCGCTCTCCGGACCCAACCTTCGCGCGTCGGGAGTCTCCTACGACGTGCGCCGCGATCACCCCTACGCGGCGTATCCCGAGTTGGAATTCGACATCCCGGTGGGCCTGGGCCAGGTCGGCACGGTGGGCGACTGCTGGGATCGGTATCAGCTCCGGCTCATGGAGATGCGCCAGAGCGTGCGCATTCTGCGCCAGGCGCTCGCGAAGATTCCGGAAGGGCCGACCCAGGCCAAGCTTCCGCGCAAGCTCAAGCCGGAGGCCGGCGAAGCCTGCTCGCGCGTGGAGAGCGCCCGCGGAGAGCTGCAGTACTACGTGATTTCCGACGGAACCGAGAATCCGTACCGCGCGCGCATCCGGACCGGCTCTTTCACCTCGATGGGCATCATCGAGCCGCTTTCGCGCGGGCTCATGATCGCGGACCTGGTGGCGCTCATCGCGAGCTTCGACGTCGTCGCCCCGGAGATCGACCGCTAGCGGAGGAGCCTCATGTACGAATTCGTCAACGACTGGTTCATCCGCGGCGTGCTGGGCAAGGACCCGGCGGCGTGGGGCGGCACGCAGTGGCTGTGGCTCGTGTGGCTCGTGCTGCTCGCGTTCGTGTTCGTGACGCTGGGCGCCATCATCTCGGGCGTCATCACGTGGGTGGAGCGCCGCGTGGCCGGCCGCATGCAGAGCCGCGTGGGCCCGAACCGCAACGGCCCCGCGGGATTCCTGCAGTGGGTCGTGGACGCGGTGAAGCTTCTCTTCAAGGAGGACCTCGTCCCGCGGGAGAGCGATTCGCTGCTCTTCCGTCTGGCGCCCTACTTCGTCATCGCTGGACTCGCGGGCGTGCTCGTGTCGCTTCCTTTCGGGCCTCTGATCGCGGCCGATTTGAACATCGGACTCTTCTACATCCTGGCGGTGACGTCGTTCGTGGTCGTGGGCGTCATCATGAGCGGCTGGGCGTCGAACTCGAAATGGGCTCTTTTCGGCGCCATGCGCATGGCCGCGCAGATCGTGAGCTACGAGATTCCGGCGGGGCTCGCCATCCTGGTACCGCTGCTCGCGGCGGGGACGCTCTCGATGCAGGGCATCATCGAGGCGCAGTCGGGCGTGCCCTGGGGCTGGTTCCTGTTCCATTCCCCCATGGCCTTCGTCGCGTTCTTCGTGTATTTCGCCGCACAGCTCGCGGAGGGAAGCCGCACGCCGTTCGACCTGCCGGAGGCCGAAAGCGAGCTGGTCAGCGGCTACAACACCGAGTATTCGGGCTTCCGCTTCGCGATGTTCTTCCTCGAGGAGTTCGCGAACGTGTACGTCATGAGCGCCCTGACGACGACGCTGTTCCTGGGCGGCTGGCAGGTGCCCGGCGTTCCCTGGCAGGCGGTGATGGCCGGCCCCTTCTGGCTCAAGCTCCTGGCGTTCCTGGTCTTCCAGGCCAAAGCGTGGGTGCTGGTGTTCGTCGTCGTGTGGGTGCGCTGGACGCTGCCGCGCGTGCGCGTGGACCAGATGATGAATTTCTGCTGGAAGTACCTCGTGCCGATCGCGCTGGTCGCGGTGGTGCTGGAAGCGGCCTGGGTGCCTCTGGCGCTCGCGTTCCCGACGGGACAGAGCGCCTTCCAGGCCATCTTCTTCGCCGCGGCGGGGCTGCTGCCGCTGATTCTCTTCATCCGCCAGACGGCCCTGAACATCCGGCTGGCCGGCGACAAGGTCGACATCCGCACCAACTGGTAGCCAAGGGGCCGCGGCGATGACGGACATGGGCACGCAGACGCACGAATCCCCGGTCGGCACGTATTTCCGGCGCATCGCCGACTCGGCGTCCAGCTACTGGCACGGCATGAGCGTCACGCTCAGCTACATGTTCCGCAAGCCCATCACGCTTCAGTATCCCGACCGCACGTCCTTTCCCGTGCGCGACCTGCTGCCGCCGCGCTACCGCGGGTTCCTGGAGTGCGACATCGGAATCTGCACCGCGTGCCAGGCCTGCGAGCGCGCATGCCCCATCGGTTGCATCAACATCGACCTGGACAAGGACCCGAAGGCGCCCAAGAACCGCTGGATGGAGCGCTTCGACATCGACGTCGGCAAGTGCATGTTCTGCGGCCTGTGCGTCGAGCCATGCCCCACGGGAGCGCTGCAGCACTCCCGCGAGTTCGAAGGAGCGGCGGCGCACCTGCCCAACCTCGTGCTGCGCTTCGTCCCGGAAGGCGTGCAGGCATTTCCGTACAAGGTGAACAAGGCGGACGGAGGCATCGCGCGGCGGCCGGCGGGAAGCATCGTGCGCGAGCTGCTGAAGAAATGGGACGCGCCCGGACCCGCGTTTCCGTCGAAGGAAGAAGCCGACAAGGCGGCCGCCGCGCTCGCGGCCGCTGCGGCTGCCGCTGCGGCCGCGGCCAAAGCGGCGGCGCCGGCCAAGCCTGCGGTCGCGAAGCCTGCCGTTGCGGCCAAGCCCGCGGCGCCTGCACCCGCGGGCGCTCCGGCGGAGGCGAAGCCTGCCGTCGCCGAGGCGAAGCCTGCCGCGGCCGAGCCGAAGCCTCCTGCGGCTGCGCCCGAGGCCAAACCTCAAACGGTGCCCGGAGCGGAACCGGCGCCTGCCCCCATCAACGGGAAGCCGTAGGCGAGAGACAGACCGCGCCGGGGCGCGAGAACCGCGGCAGAAAAGAAGCACGGCCCCCTCCCCAAACCCTCCCCCGAAAGTGCCCGGGGGAGGGTGATCGCGCCGGAGGCGCCTCCGGCGCACGCTCCCTCCCCCAGGCTTTTTCGGGGGAGGGTTGGGGAGGGGGCTCCTTCGATGGCCGACAGTCTCGCCTGTCGCTGCCTCTCAGCGCACGAGCCTGCCCTCGACCACCAGATGTTTCCATCCCGGCTCCTGCGAGCGAACGCGCAGCTCCAGCGCCACCTCGCCGCCGGCCGCGATGTCTACAGTGCGCCGCACTTCCTCACCGGGTTCGCTCAGGCGAAGCGACTGTGGAGCACTACCCCGTGCGATGATCTCGACCTCGACCGGGCCGCGGTGCGACGCATCCCCGAGCGCGAACGCCAGCACGACGCGCGAGGCGGGCAGGTCCTGCCACACCACCCGCCGCCAGCGCGTCGTCGGATTCGGATGCAGCCAGATTCCGCGCCTTGCCACGCCCCGCACGCGCACCGGCTCGCGCAGTATCCGCCCCGTCATGGCCCAGCCGCCGGGGTCGAAATGGCTGCACTCCCAGCGGTCCTCCTGCGGGTTCCAGTAGTCGCACGGGATGTCGTCCAGGAACACCGCCGCCTCGTGCACGTGCGTGCTGAGCTGCGCCGGGTCCGGCCGCAGGGCGAAGTGGATGCCGATCGACGCGGCGGCGAGCAGTGCCGCAGCGCTCCAGAAGAGCCTGCGCCGCGGCCGCGTGCCCGGCGCCTCCTCCTGCGGGGGCAGCAGCAATCCCCCGAGCGCCGCCAGGCCGATCATCGCCCCGCCGAACACGGGGTACAGGAAATGCGGCCGGTACCAGTCGTATTTGGCGAACGTCAGCACCGGCAGCGCCGAGAAGAGCACCATCGCGACGAGCATCGCGCGGCGCCGGCGCACGAGGACGAGGAGCCCGGGCAGCGCCGCGTACAGCAGCGGGTAGGCCTGGAGGATCCCGTCCGGGCCGAGAATCTCGCGCCGGAGACCGCCTGCCATCGGCACGTTGAAGAGCCTCGAATGCGACGCGACCGTCATCGCGCCGCCTTCGCGCACGATCACGCGCTGGTACGAGGTGATCCAGGGCGCGCCGAACATCCATGCGTTCAGCGCACCGTAGGCCGCGAGCGGCAGCAGCGAGAACAGCGCGGCCCGAAGCACCGCCCGCCCGCCGCCGCGATCCCAGCCGACCACCAGCAGCGCCGGCAGGAAGGCGGCGTTCGTGACGCGCGACCAGAGTGCAAGCCCCGTCAGCACTCCCGCCCAGCCGAAGCGCCCGGCCATGGCGAGTTCCATCGCGCCCAGCACGAGATCGGCGCCCAGCACGTCGTTCGAGAACGTGTAGGACATCTCCTTCGCGAACGGCAGCGCCGCCGCCGTCGCCGCGAGCACCGCCGCCAGGCGCGCGTCGCAGAACCTGCGCGAGAGCCGGTAGACGAGCCATGCGAACGCGAGGTTGAGCAGCACGTTCGTCGCGAAAGTGCCCGGCACGCCGAAGAGCAGGTAGAGCGGCACGCTCGCCGCGGGAAGCAGGATCGGGTGCTTGGGATACCAGCCGCCCCCGCGCCCCATCGCGACGTTGCTCCAGTCGTCGCCCAGGCGCCGGTTCCAGCCCAGATCGCGCTCGTACCAGGACCTCGGCTGCAGGTCCTTCTGCTCCAGCCGGCCGTGCTCCGCCAGCGCGCGCACCGTCGTGAAGTAGAACGAGCCGTCCGCGAACAGCCAACTGTTGGGCTGGTAGCGCTGCGCAAGGAACGGGCCGTGCAGCGCCGCGAAGGCCGCCACGACCGCCCAGGGCGCGACCCGGACGCCGAGGTCGCGCGGCCGCCGGGGGGAGTCGGGCGCCCGCGCGGCCGCCCGCTCGTCGCGAGCCTGCCGCCGCTCGTGGCGAGCCTGCTGGACCACGGTCACGCTCCGGACTCGCCCGGACCGCTTTCGGATGGCTCAGCCGGCTCTGCAGCAGCGCTGCCGCTGGCCCCTTCGGCGCCCTCGCCGCCGGACGTCGCCTCCGCGCCGTGCCCGGCGCGTCGGTGCCTTCGTCCGCCGCGATGCCGCTTTCTCCGGGTCGGAACGGCCTCGGCGGCCGGTGCCTCTCCGGGCGGGAGCGCCGGCCCCGCATTCGTTTCGTCCAGCGGGGCGGGCGCCTCGTCGGGCGGCACGTCGGCGGCCGCGGCGTCCTCGGCGCGCCGGCGCCAGCGGTCCAGCGACTCGGCGTGCCTTCCCGTCGAGCGCACGAGTATCTCGAGCAGCAGCAGCGCCTCCGGGAAATGCGGGGCGTGGACGAAGCGCGAACCGCCCCGGCGCCTGCGCCTGCGCGGAGGCTGCAGCAGGAAGTGCTGCGCGCCGACGACCGCGCGCACGCGATCGGCGACGCGCCGCGGCAGCCGCGCGGTCTGCGACATCTGCGCGAGCACCTCGCTCGCACAGGGAGGGCCCTCCTCCTCTTCCGATTCGCCGCCGTTCTCCTGCGGCTCGTCCGGCTCCTGGTCCTCGCGCGCGACCTCGTCGTGCAGCGGCAGGAACGAAAGGACGGCGGCGAGCATCACCGAGTCGGTGACGGGGCGCCCCTCGCGCACCAGCGCGTCCAGCGCAGCCAGGCGCTCGTAGAATTCGGCCTCCAGGTCGGCGCCGCCGCGCGAGAGAACGTCGTCCACGGGCGGCAGCAGCACGCGCAGGATTCCGGCGCGCCGCAGCGTCCCGAAGGCCGCGCGCGAGGCGCCGCAGCGCAGCAGTTTCAGCGTCTCGTCGAGCACGCGGGCCGCGGCGCAGCGGGGCAGCTCGCCGGCATGGCGGGCCATCGCGTCCAGGGTCGCCGCATCCACGGCGAACCCGAGCTTCGCCGCGATGCGCGCGGCCCGCAGGCCCCGCACGGGATCCTCGCGCAACCGGATCTCCGGGTCCCCGATGGTCCGGATGCGCCGCGCCGCGAGGTCCGCGCGCCCGCCCACGTAGTCGATGACGCGCCCTTCCTCGACGTCGTAGAAGAGGCCGTTCACGGTGAAGTCGCGCCGCCGCGCGTCCTCCTCGGCTGTGCCGTATTCGTTGTCCTCGACGACGAGCAGGTCGTCCTCGTCGCCGTCGGCCGCCGGCAGCGGGTCCGAGCGGAAGGTGGCCACTTCGACCAGGCGCCCGCCGGGGAAGTAGACGTGCGCCAGGCGGAAGCGACGCCCGATGAGCCGGCTGTTGCGGAAGACGTCGCGGATTTCGTCGGGCCGGGCGCTCGTGGCCACGTCCCAGTCCTTGGGGCGCACGCCCGCGAGCACGTCGCGCACGCAGCCGCCCACGAGGTAGGCGGCGTAGCCGTGGCGGCGCAGGCGCGCCACGACGCGCAGCGAGTCCGGGTCCAGGCAGTCCGGGTCGATTTCGGGCGGCGGCAGCGGCGGCGGAAGCCCCGCCAGCAGGGCGCGTGCGTGCGGGGAGAGGCTTGGATGGAGGTCGGAGTGCATGTCGGTGCGGACCGTCCCCCGCGCGGCGGCGGGCCCTGTCTGCGGACCGGGTGCGCCCGCGCGCGGACGGCCGCGCGGACTATGTCACCGTCCACGGCGCGAAACCACCTA